>JGI24159J19872_10003147_pt1 | contig 20320 bp, 15 predicted proteins | sample Ectturendosymbi4_FD_19872 | JGI IMG/M metagenome (IMG submission 19872) | reverse complement strand
AAATAGCACTTGTGTCGAATCATTTGTATCAGTCGACTCATCCAACGCAATCGAATAGTACACATCTTCATTTTGGCATAATGTGTAAAGTTGCTCAGATACACTGAGCGCTAACTCATGTCGCCGATCAGTTATGGTCCTTCTGGGGACAATGCCGGATTAAGGCTTTCGCGGCCTCAAGGCATATTTCAAGTATGGCCTGAACTAATGATAACAGTAAATAAAAAAACAAAAAAAGCTTTATTAGCAAACATTTATTTCTTAGCAAAATTTAGTAATTATAAGTACAAGCTAAAAATGTTACTCGATGTACTTACATAATAATTAGTGCCTAATAAATTAAATTGTAACTTAAATAAATTAAATAAAATTAAATTAAAGCAAATTCATCGATAACTGAGCTAAAATCAGTTTTATGTAGTAGCTCTCTTTCGATACACAGAAGTGTCAGTACACCAAGGCGGTCTTGACTCATGGTAGATCGCTTCACATTCTTATTTCGAGCAAGCTGTGAAAACGAACGCTCTCCAGAGCAATTAGTAGACACAAGTGATATTCTAAAAATAACTTCGGTATTTGTGAATGCAAATGCAGTAGACTTCATTTGTGTGCAACAATTTGAAAATATGTTGAGCAATGCCTGTTGACTCTGTGCTGTATTTTTTTACTGTTCCTTGTACCTGCAAATAAACTGACAGAATTCTGAGTAGCTTTCGAAAGAGAGATCTTTTGGATAGTTATCAACAAGTCTTTCAATTGCAATTTTGATATCTTCATCGGACAACGAATCAAATTCGGTTAGAACGCCGAAACGCTTTTACACAAACAGTGGCGTACGCAGAAAATTTTCATGGTGAGGTTTCATTCAGTGGCATATGGTGGTAATTTGTTTGTGGTGTGCGGTCTTTGTGATGTTACAATTTGACGTCATATTCATATTTCCAAACCAATGTTTTGGCGAAGTTTGTTGACATAATATGCATATTTTTCCACACGCCCTCCCCTTATTTTATGTGTCATTGCACTGAATATAAACTATCAGCGCTCCAAGTTAGGATATCGGAGGAAAGTAAACTCAATGCTAAGACACAGCAGTTCATAACTGCCAAATTTTGGCTGCGTTTTGAAAAAGGGGAGTAAAACACATTCATTACTGCGTCAGAGCAATTTACAACTGCACAATGAGGTTGCGCTAATGTCTTGTCGAATACGAGCCGTCGAGCATAGGTGTGCGGCTCGACTGGCTGGCGCACACCCCGGTTTGCAAGATCGAATCTTGCTAAACTACACAACACGTTTGCCAACCTGTCTTCACCAAAGAAAGCCAGGGCTTGTCCCAAAAAGCCAGATAACAGGTTTGAGGCATGTACACAGAAAACATGCACAACCACACAGAAAATAGGCATTAACACTCGTCAAAAACATCGATATAACACAAGTCCAATCTCTGGAAGCATATTCTTTCCCCGTAATTACACTGTCGTGCATTTGTTTTTTATCAATAACATGGATCATTTTTAGGAAAAAAGCAAAATTTTTGCAATATTCTTTGCACCCTGCATGGTAATAAACCCTCGTCGCAAGAGATTAGTAATGAATATGCCGCTCAGGGAATGTTTTGCCAGAGCGAAGCCTATCCGACTGAAAATAAGCCGCCAGAACAAAACATATTTTTCTGTTTTTTTTATTTCCAAAAACCGCCAAAGGTGTTAAAAAAAGCCAAATCGGCAACCCTGCTACACAAGAATTGAGAATGCGCATAAAGTACGCAAGAAAACATGCAATTTTTTGTTATATATTGAAGTCCAGAAAAGTTCGTTTTTCTTTTCCCTGCTGAGACATTATGAAATGCCTGAATGCTTCTTTGTTAAAAGCTGCTGTTTTGAGCTTGTGCAACAGTACTATCATGCTACAGAAATCGGTAACGTAGCCACTGCGGTCAGCGCTTGCGCTGAACAGCCATAGCCAAGGGCGTAGGCAAAGGGGAGTGTTGGGGTTACCCCCCCCTTGATATTCATATTTTCCAAAAACTTTATTACTTGCGCAAAGGAGATTAATTGCTTTTGCATACTTTTTGCTTGTTAATGCGTCGACTTAATGCAAATACCACGGAATGAATTTGCATGCAAATTTCAAGGAACATTGTAAATGGGCCAAAAAGTAATAATTAGATTTCGGGGGGAATCTGCGCTATCCTCTGCGTCCAGAAACCACGTCACCACTTTCCTACGCGTGTTTAAGATTGTGCTCCGCGATAATTCACCTTATCCGAAACAATTGCCTTTATTCTGTCTGCTAAGGCTGATCAGCGCAAGCGCTGGCCGCATTGGCTACATTACCAATTTCTGTAGCATGATACAACTGTTGCACTAGCTCAAAAACCGCAGTTGTTAACATAGAAGTATTCGGGCATTTGATAATAATGTCTCAGCAGGGAAAAAGGAAAACTGAAAGTTTGCTGTACTTCTATACATAACAAAAAATCGAAAGTTTACTTGCGTAGGCTACTTTATGCGCATTTTCAATTCTTGTGTAGTTTAGCAAAATTCAATCTCGCAAACCAGGGCGTGCGCCAGCCAGTCCAGCCGCACTGCTTCCATGCTCGACTTTGCTCGTATTCGAGCTGACTTTGAACTTGTTGACTCCTGGCATTTCTTGCAAAGCATCAGCAGCATTTCCTTCACTAAAATGCTTCTTGCGTTTTGGTGCTCGGTGTGATTCACTTTCAAACTTATAAGATTTGTTTCCACTGCGGTCATAAGCTTTCACGTCATAAGAGTCAAACTCTTCTCTACATTCAGTTACAAATTGATCCAGACTTTTCGTGAGACTAACAGTGGTGGTAAGTTCAATGCAAGTGGCCTGTATTTTTTCGTGACCTCAAGGCACATGCCTAGTTTGCGTAATGGTTAATCCGGCGGCACTGTCTGGAGAGCGGCAATTTTTTGTACTTTTAAACTTTGTCGGAATCTAAGCACGATACCGCTTCAAATATGAAATCCTTCACTAGTCCAGCATCACTATATGGCTTGTCTTTCTTACCGAGAATGTATGCTATTCTGTACGTTGCTTCAGTAATGTTTGTCCCTTGCCTCGATACCGACTGAAACACTTGCGGCTGTTGCTGATTTTGAAGTTTCATCTTCTTTGGTGTTTCCTTACGGGCCTCACCTTCCAATGCAACATATTTATGATTTTTGTGAGTTGCGTAATGCTGATTAGTATTGTACTTTTTCACAGTTGTAATCATAGAATTGCAAAGTAAGCACATCATTTTATCCTTTACAGCAACTACAGTACATAAAACTACAACTCCCATTCCTCATTGAATACTCTCCTTTCTTCCTGTAGTGTTCTTTTTCTAATCTTAGGCTTTGACGTGGTCTGTTTACAGAAAATAGGAAAAATGATGTTGCTCAGATATATCGACTACTCTTGCTTGCTTCGTACCTAGTTTTATGTTAGTAAATTCTAACCTTAAGAAAACGCAACAGGTACACTTTCACGTTCAGTAGTGCAGCACATTGCTGCACTACTAAACTACCTGCTGGGTGTTGCTGTATTGCTAAAAAGTAAACTACTTCTACCACGCAGAAGTGCATCATATTGCTGAATTGCTTTATCACGTCAGAATATTGCCAGGCAAAGTTCACTGAACATTACAGTTAGTAACCATCGCAGACACCGCATGGCGGATTCAAGCGGAAGGTGAACACGCTCGGTCCTAGGGTTGCCAGATATTTTCCGTAGCTTATGGCCAAAATTCTAATAAAAAATGGCCAAAATGGTTGTTTTTGAAAACGTTGTGGTCAAAAATACAAAATGTTTTAAAACTATGGTAATTTACATAGGGAACTCAAAATTTTAGGAAGGCAGTATATGTTTTGCCAAAGAAATATGGTTTGGCCAAAGAAGCAAGTTTTGACCTTAAAACATCAATTTCTGCCATTTACTTAAAACTGCATATTACAAATTGTCTTTATCTTGGTAAAACATATAACCAAATAGTGGCCTGTGCGGGACTTGGAAGGTTTAAACACTAATGTAAAAAACGTTTGAAATCTGACGCATTATATGTGAGCTTCAAATTAACTTCTCAATCCATCGACAATGCTAGAATTCTTTTGATCTTATGCTCCAAATATACATGAACAAAAGAAGAAATTCTTGGATGATCATACCACATGGTAAAGACCATCAGTAAATCCACACATTCATACATCATATGAACAAAGGGGTAGGGAACACTTGAGGGCAAACACTGAGTCATATGACAGGTCCGACTGAAACACTTGTACAAAAACAAATCACTGCAAAGGCTAAATGATTATCACACTTCAAAACAACACAAGTTTGAAGTACTGTACCAATGGTGCTACTGTAACATTTACAGTGACATGAATAAAATAGAAAAAGGTAAAATATTTCACGTAAATTTCATTTTACAACGACAAAATGAAAAAATGGCCAGAAAATGGCCACATTTTACAAAATGGTCAAGTGTTTTTTTTCATGGCCAGCGCATTTCAAAATTGAAATGGCCAATTTGGCAACCCTGTTCAGGCCGATTGCACTATAATTTAAGAAACAAAGCCGTTGTTACGTTCCGCCGTTTTTCGATTATTACGATATAAACAATGTTACTTACGACACTCATCGGATGCTGATGAGAATGTTCCAGAAGAGTGTTTAATATTACTGCACACAATGATTTGAAGATTTTGATTTTCAGGAACAAGTTTTATATAAAAGTTTATATAAAACTTGTAAGAAATTTGTGCTGTTTCAACTGGCCTGATTTGAGAGTGCCACTTATACACGCGAGCAAAATATAATTGAAAAAATATGGTTGAGTGAGCAAACGGTTAGAAGGCCGCACAAACTCTTCGAAAAGGCCGCTTTTCCCCCATCTCTGGTTTAGCCCTTTTCAAGGCCCATTGCCCATCTCGTTTGTGTTGGCTCATGTGACGTGAATGCTTGCGTTGAACAGCGTTTCGAAGCCATCACACAGCATCTTCTGTGAGAGGAATGGCAGCTGCGTCGCAGAGTGTACGCGACCATTTTTTTGTAAACGTTGCTTTCCTGCTTCCGAACGCCTGGCGTGGCAATCGGTTTGTCGTTCACGCTTCACTGCCTCGTCAGGTCATTGTGATTAGTGCTGGCGCACACTATGGCCAAGACCTTCTCCTTTGCAAACACGGCAGTCACATCAACAGCAGCCTAGTAGCTCATATATCACGTGCTTCGTTATCAACACTTCTCGCAACGTAAGACAAGTACCTGCGTGGTCCAGTTTGATCTCAGTCAGTGTTCTAACTTCTGGGGACGACGGATTTCTGAAGAATTTTGTAACACCTGCGGCACCTTGTGACGAAATTTGTCGTTTAACTCACCCGCTACCCCCGTTGGATTCGTGTCATTCATGGATACTTGGAAACGTATTTCACCACGTACTAACCAACTAAGGACGTACCTGAATGAATGCAGCGGTGGGAAGCGCGTATGCTCACTACAGATTATTACGTTAAACAAATTGCAAACGCAACTGCTTTGCCGTGAAGCTTTCCTTTCACTGGAAGAGTTCTCTTGTTCCTCTTCAGCAAGAAGACGCAATTGCGAAAGATGACAGCACAACACTGCTTCCTGACATTTTTAATTGCTGCCCGCCATCTGCACTCGGCACATCACGTTTCGAACCGCTAAGACAGCAGTTGCGACCCCGTCATTTTGCGTGCAATGCAAGATTCTAGGAAATGATTGCGTGACAATTACAAACGTGATGGAAACGAAAGCGAGCTTCTCTCAGTTGGTATCATTCCTAGCAGATTATAAATTGTCCAACCATTTTAAATTTTATCCATCAAATCTCTGGGTTGTCCATGGGACATATTTATCTGTCCCATTCCCATCCCATAGCAATTTATGCCTGTCCCGCCCCATCCCATCCCATGGGACGTTTCCCATGGGATTCCCATAGCAATGACATTCCCATGGACAAGCCTGCAAATCTGGAGACACATGAAAGCACTTGCAAGTCATGCATGGCCAGGACAATTTTTTAAAACAATTCAGGTTAAGTTAATTTCTTTTGGAATAATTACTGTATTTCATCATTCCAAAGTTGGTTTTATATGACATTTATCTTTTCGAGTTACCTTTGAATGTTTGTATGGAATTCTTGAAAGTGATTAAAGGACTTCATAGAGTTGCATAAAACCCATCTTTGTGATCCACGGGCCAGGGGCTTGGAGAGGTGTAGTGATGACCGGGGAAACTGCATGATTGTATGTCTCCCCTACCAAATTTTAGTCTAGTATTGAGGAATGTGAGAAATACAGACGTGTGAAATACGCAAAAACTAGTGTTGATAAAAATAGGTTTCGAAAAACTAAATCTGTTCAGCGTGTGTTAGTAGCCTTGCAATACGAAAAGCTTCTAGTTACGGCATCTTAATTTTTGTAATTTTACTCTTTGGATGCTCCCCACCTTATATGTCCGGAGCCATCGTCCCTCACCCGCCTGCACGCCCCTGCCCCGGGCCAAAGCGTTTTCGGCCATTGTCGGATAACTAATCACACTCAAGTACGACGCAATCCATTTTCAGTGACGTAAATTAGACCTATGTGTCTTCTAGAGTCCTGCGCGAGATGAAAATTATTCCGCGCACTCGCAAAATTTAAACCCGTATCCTTAGGAATTTGAGAAATCTCGCTCGCTACCGCCCGCACCCTCCTAACCCGCGCCCACCCCACACTGTTTCCATCCCAGACCTGCACCTGTCACTGTGTTTCTGAAAACCACTAAAATCTCATGCAACGTGTTCCATCGCTATGCGGCAATTTATTCAGTGGTTCATATTAAAGTCAAAAGAAAATCTCAGAAAACATTCTTAAGTGAAAATTAGAAATCTTTTAGTCAACCTTGAGCGCTTCTTTCTTGGCTATACGAGCACTGTTGAAAAAGAGCATGTCGTTCACTGACGAACTCTTGAAATTTGCTGTTCTGTAATTCACGACATGGTGAGGGGGCCATGGCCCCCCAGATTTTTGGCTTGTCCCCTGCTTGGCCCCCCAGTTTTGTGCTTAATTTATCGTTCAAGTTCGTTTGATTGACATATACAGCAGATAACTTTCATCCAGCAAAATTTTAAAGGATTTGAAGACTTTCTGGCGACGGTTTCGACGATGTTCACAAGACTATATGTTGGTTTAACAGGGTTAATCATTGCAAATCAATCTTCATTACAACGGAAAATCACCATGCAGGAGAGACATTTTTGTTGGCCCCCGTACTTTTTTCCTTGACCCCGCAGCGGACCCTCAGTTTTTTTATTCAAGAATCGCCACTGATGGCGAGCCATACGAAACAGTCGTTCACTAGCAGCGCTAGTTGCCATCATGCAATACGTATTTCTTGCAAGATCACTGAGAGCTGGAAGCTCCAATCTGTGGTCTCACCACCACTGGCGAATATCGCTACAATTGTACCACAAGCTCTATGTAACATTGAATTTCTTGCTCATGTCACATTCACGTGCATTGGGTCAACATTCAGTTACCCGCACAAAGAACTTCTTATCCCGACCCCACCCCGCACCAGCACACATACCTCTTTGGGTACCCGCAACCCGCGCGGGCTACCCCGCCCCGTGCAGGACTCTAATGTCTACCGTGATCAGCGCAGTGATTTCCGCTTTTAGTGTATCGTGCGTTTACGGTATGTGCCTGGAGAATAAGAAGCTACAGCGGAAGGTTGCTCGCTTGTGACAAAACAATGCGTAATTACACAATAGCTACTTCCTGGAGGTCATGAACTCGCCTTGCCGCTGCGCAGACTTGTAGTTGTAAATCAACCTCATGCAAATGCTAAAACTGTCTTGTATTCTGCTGCGTTTTCAGAAACAAGTATGTTGGGTGCTGTAGGTGCATACATGGAAAAGGAATAATTTTTCCTGAAATGTGAGCTGATGGGGTTACGCTGTAGTGTAGGATTGGTTTAAAATCTCAAAATTACGTACGCCATCATCGAAAAGCTTGAAGGAACAACTGGTTCTTGTGGACCTACAGTTTCGCTTGGCCCCTTGGTAGCTGATTTCCCATTTGCACGTGTTTAGGTCAAATGCAGTTAGTTTCATCAGAATTACGTTTATGAACTTAATCGTCTTTATTTTCCTTTATGTCACGCTTTCCGGTAATGAACTGGAGAGACTAATGAACTCTATTCAAATAACTGCAAATTCCATCTGAATTTTATCACAGACAAACAGCCTCAGACTAAGCCATAGCCACATCAGTGAGAATGAGCATCAACTGCCCAACTTTTCACGGGCCACATATTGTGATAATGTCTGTACTTAACAGTGAACAGCATTTCAATCATAGAAAATGTCTGCAGTCAGTGAGAAACTCACGAGCAAGTTTTTCAAAGGTTTAGCATTTTTACGGGATATTTTATGCGCACCTGATGCTGAGTTTTTTCTCAATATAAAGGTAATGTGATGTCATTCGTATGTTATTCACGTTGTCTTGTTTCCGTGTTGGTGAAATACTAATGTCCTGTCGCCAGGTTTCCCGGCACGACAAATGGTAGATTATGATACGGTCTAGCGTATAATTCCTGAAGCTGCAGTTGTGTTTAGCACACGATTGCAGAAGCTGCAATCGTCAATATAAAAATACTGTCACACTGCATCGCAAAGGATGTGGTCTGTGGTGTGAAAGCCATGCAGTGGAAACCGTTGCTCAACCTTGTTGTCGCTCTCAATTACGACTGTCAGCAAGTCAGCATTCGTTTCTGTTGCACACGTAAAGCAGTTCGTCAAATCATATGTGCGTCAACACTTTGCTACCCTTTTCTCTGCTCATTACTCAAAGTGGAACAATGACAATTTTTAAGTTGTTTTCATGAAATATTTTGTCTGCGAAACACTTGAGTTTTCGACTGCAGCAAATAGAATTTATGACAGTCAGGGCCGCAACCAGCTGAATTACTACAGTAATAATGTCGTATGTCGGAAGCACGTTTGAACGGGCTTGACTCACCTCTACACCGTTTCTAAATTTACCGGACTTTGCCGATTAGCTGAAAGCAGCACCTAGCAGGTAGCTTAACAGGTTAACGATTAGAATGTAACAAAAGGGACATTTTCCCCTAGTCTACTTGAACCCTCCTCAAGGTTTGTATTTTTCCGAAAAATTTATTTTAGGCCGTCTTTGCTAACTGCCCTAAAATTCTGGCAAAAGCGTCCAACGTCAAGCTGAGTTGAGCGTTCAAAATTGTTGAAATAATTGTCCAAGCGACAAAGTTTTAGTCCTTAAAAGAAGCAGGCAGTCGATGTTTATAACTGTTTTTGCATTTTATAAAAGAAATTGGCTAAAATCTTTGAGCCGAATTCAAATTTTTGCTGATGTTGATAATTTACTTTACTATGTCACAATGTAATCCAGAATTATCCAAATCATGCAACTCATTCACAAACCAACTCCTCATGACATATTTAGACAAGTCACTTTCTCAAACGACATCATGGGCGTAACAAAAACCACTCACAATCTGTGGCGATTCTGCAAGAATTTAGGTAGGCCATAATCTTCAGTTGTGAGTTTTGTCCTGTGAAAATCCCACTTTTTCTCCCCTTGTTCGGACTCTCAAAAATACTACAAATCTTCGGGCATTGCAAGGATAATTCATACCCGATGGGGTTGCAGTGTTTTGGCGTTAAAATCGTGTCGGCAAAATGCCACAGTGTATTTAAAAATGATGAAAACTCGATGAGGGGCTTGAGTGCTAAAGACATAGTACCGTAAATCTGTCATATGTTGCAAATGGCAGTTGGTTTGGGTTCTCCCGCAATCCTCAAAACATCTCAGTCGCCCCGTTGCAAGGATGTCACCAAAGAATATGGTTTTCGTCATAAACGTTTCGGCGGCACTCCAATTTTTTTCGCCCACTACATCACACGCGTACATTTGCAGCCTATTTGTTATATTTTTGAGAAGTTTTTATTTCTGTTAAATGAAGCGATAGATTCAATGCTATGCTATACAGGCCCGTAACCAGGGGGGCAAATCCCCCCCTAGAAAAATTTTCGCCCTCTCTGGAAAAATGTGTTGGACATATGTTGAAGCTATTGGACATAGTTTAAACATTTTTTCCCCCTCTCAGAAAACTCTTCGCCCCCCCCTGGTGTCCCAAGCTGGTTACGGGCCTGATGCTATAGCTGTTTTGAGAGGAAGTTTTTTAATTAAACACGAAAAGAAAACGTTATCACATTCTATCTGAAACACCGCGTAAGAACTGGCAAAACAATGTTATTTCGTTGCTACATCAGTAGTGGCAACTATCATTTCATTGGGAAAACGCAATCTTCTACAGTTGGGAAAATGGTGTCTTGAGCATCGTTGCCTTCGCTCGCTGGGTTTGTTCTCACTGCCGTTATGCCTTAGGGCTTGAGGCTTTGTGTTCATGCGTTAACTTGTGCAATGCTGCACGCAAGAAGTGTCTTTGCGTATTGACGCGAGAGGCTGCAGTGTAGGAAAAAAGGCGTAGGGGAAAAACGCGCAGACAAGCGAAGTTAAGTGACGGTGCCCTCACGTCAATCGATCAGCATTATATTTGTCGTGGCAGGGAGAACAGCTTGACGAATTCGGTGACAATTGCTAAACCTGATGCACCCGATGCTGCTTGACCTCGCTGTGCAGCGCTGGTAGATGAGCCTGCGTGATTCCACCATGTAAAAAGCACACAGGCAGCATTTTGATCAAATGATACCGATGACGGTTGCAGAAACACCCGACCTTGCCAACACGGATACTAAACCACACGTTGACGTTTGCAGAGCTGATTGCCAGCATGGTCATTAAGAAAGTGCAGTGCAGTTACATGATTTATGGAATGGAGATTGTCAGCAGCGAACTGCTTACTAACTAAACTTTCCACATTGTTGTGAAACAGGTTTTCATACATGCAAGGTAGTAGAAGAAAAAAGGTAAATTGTAGAGTCAGTTCTCGCGCTTTTGCTTTTACGCTCATTTGCAGATCTGTCAAGCAAACAATGGCGCTGATCGTCTTACAAGTGTTGCCAGCGGCAATCATAGCTGTAAATTTCTTTGTAGCAGCGACAGACGACAAGATGGTTTTCTGTCTTTCAGGATGGAGTTGCTTGCTGGAATGATCAACTCCACTGTATCTATAATCGCGAACATGTTATTTTACATATATTTACTGCGCAAGGTGCTTCCTGCCGTTTGGCTTTAAGTGCTGTTTTAAACGTTTTTCAATAAATTATTTCAATTTGGTATTTAAATTTTAGGGTTTCACAAAGTGGAAGTTCAGTCAAATCTTTCGATTCAGAAATCTGTATTGTGAAATGAAAAGCTTTGGTAGCTGTTTTGTTTCGCTGAGACATTTCGGTTATTTGTCCGATATAGCTTCAGAACTTTACGTCATCGTTTGTTTTCGTGGATTGGTCTGAACTGTAACCGGCTCCATCTAAGCATGGCGTTGTTTGATGTGCAAGTGAAATTTGCTTCTGCTAGAAGTCTGCCATTGTGACATCGCTGGTTGTTGTACTGCAGAAAAGCCACGTAAGGTTAAGTCACTGTAGAGCTAAAGCAACTTTTTTACGTTTACGCAACGAGAAAGTGATTACTGTATTTGCGCGAAAAACCACTTCGTGGATTTCTATCAAGACGGTGTTAACCTATGAAATTCGCGAAAATAATTCGTATATGCAACTTGCGACCAACAAACGTTACGTCTAGCATTGCAGCAGAGCTGACCGCTCTACATAGCTGCGTTTTATGACCAGTGTTGACATGGCGCAACTACTGTTAAGTCTACATTTCAGGTCTGAAAACGCAGAGGGAGGCATTCGGAAACCCATAGTATTCCGGGAAATCATACAGTAGAACGCAGTTAGCAGGACTGCAGACAAAAAATCCTAGGTTGGAACATGTATGCCTTGGTGGCAGAGGTCAGGTTTGTACAAGGCTGCGTTTGAAAAAAACGATAAATTCCGAAGTGACTCTAAAGATACAAATAAGCCACAACCGTCTTCCTCATTATCAAACAACAAGGTTTGGCGTATACGGATGTACACCGTCGTTAATATCCGTGTTTATCTGGGATCAAAAGCCTGTGCACAATACAGCATTTCAGCGGTCGCTTTTGATTTGGAAATGCTGTTAAAATAAGCGCTCAGAAAACAGGACTGTTCTGCTGCGTCGAAGATCATCGTGATGCAGAAGTGTTGGTAATGAGGAAGACGGTTGTGACTTATTTGTATCTTTAGGAGTCACTTCAGAACTTATCGTTTTTTTCAAACGCAACCTTTTATAAACTCGACCTCTGCCACCAAGGTATACATGTACCAACCTAGGATTTTTTGTCTGTAGTCCTACTAACTACGTTCTACTGTGTGATTTCCCGGAATTGTTTGAAGCGTAACGAATTCGAACTTTCAAGACCACCATTATTTTCCGAAATCTGAAGCAAAACTTTGTTCTCGTATGTTTTGCAGGCTGGCGTTGTCTTTGGTAATGCATCGGACTTGTAGAAAGCGCAACTGTCTACCGGCTCCGCGTTTTGCTTCGCTTGAAGACTGACTGCATTGAAAAGACCAAGATGGACGTTACGGGCACTAAAGTTCTGATTATTTTTGGACTTCTGCTTTCCACATTTTTCGCTTCTATCTTGCCCTGGATTTTCGTGCAATACTCGCTGCGGAAACGTAGGCGCCAACGGCGCAATAAGAACGCCAGCGACGGCGACCTACCGTTGAGAAAACAGTTATTTTGGTGCTGCATCAATGAACTGGACAAGAACGAGACTTCCATTGTCGCCAACGGCAGCGTAAAATCAACCGCGTCTGCCAAACAAAGAAAGTCGAGGGCAAAACGTGCGATCAGTGGCTTGAACTGCTTTGCAGGCGGAATCTTTTTAGGCACAAGCTTCATCGGTCTTCTTCCCGAAATCGGCGAAAGCTTCGACAGCCTTCAAATATCGTGGCCGAAACTGGCTTCATCCAGGTGTTACGCATGGCCAACCAGGCTTGATTGAAGTTGTTGCTAAAGTTCAACTAAAGCTCGTGTATAGGTCAGATTGTAGTTTTGTCGAAAAGTCGCGCCTGTTTTTTGTTCTGATTGTTTTGTTTGCTATCTATTCCATTTTGTATTGCAAAACTATGCTCCATAAGAGATGTTTCGGCTGTTTTGAACCTAACTTGCTCGTGATCTAGTGAGCATTAGCAACGCAGCACAATCAGGTTGCTGTAGGGCTTACCAGCAACTTTGGTGTATGTTTGCGTCAATGGATGCACTAAATATTGCTATTTCGCATCATTGATGTATCTTACTTTCCCGTAGAACAGCTGTTGTTTAAGTAACCAGTGGTGTAATGGTAACAACACGGGACATCGGATATAAATGACAGAAAGCTTTTTACCATTACCAGGTCCAAGCAAGGACTACTGAAACCGTTTGTGTCAAACGGCAATTTGAGTTCTTGGTGTCTTGTTGAAAAAAGTAGGTTTGCTTGTTGCACAAACACTTAACTTGTTCTGGTGAAAGTCGATTGGTTTTCCGTATCTTGACAACCCCCGCAAGTAAATCATCTGCAGAAGAGGAAAGGTCCTGCTTTTCCTTCAATCCCCTGTTTCCCTGCGCTGCGTCAGATAACCATCAAAACTTGTGTCATGCTAGCGGCGATTTAGAATTGCAAGACTCCCCCTCCAAAACTAATAAACGTTCCTTCATTCTTTAACCTAAAACACCAGTTCAGTGAAAGTGCAGAGCTACGCAATAGCACGTTTCCTGGCAGCTCAGATTACGTTACAGCATAAGTCACATTTATGACTAATAAGACAAGCTTCCAGCCTTGTGAATATTGCGTTTTATGTAAGAAGGCTGCATTCGCACTTGTGCCAGTGTTAGACTATCACGTTAAATTCAGTGTGTTTGAATGACTGACTTCCAATCGGACAGCCTCTGTTTCTACCATGGCTTGCAAATACACTGCTCACATCGCCCTGGTGATGACAGTGAAAACCGGAATGCTTGACTTCTCTTCTATGTGCAGTGCACATAGGTACCTGCCGCAGTTTGGTGTCCTCGTCGTCTGGGCCTGTGGATCTTGGTAAAAAAAAACAAATGCAGAAAGAAAAAAAGAAGATCGAATAACTCCCACAATAAAATTTGCTCATATATCAGCTATCAAGTTTGTGGCAACGCTAAACTCCTATTCCAACTGTGGTTCTTTTTTTTCGTGCACTATTTGCACTCCATTTGTCGTTCTCTCAGTTAAAGCAGTTTTATTAAGGTGTTTTAGGGACCCGAATCGGGTCCCTAGAATCAGAGAAAATCATCATTGGGTGCCTGGAATCAAAGAAAATCGGGTCCCTAGAATCAGAGAAATCGGGTCCCTACAGGTTCATATCGGGTACCTAGCATTTTCCTTAAAAAAACCCTGAGTTAAAGTATACATCAATTTTAATAAGGGAGGTCGGGTTACTGTACGAACTATATAAGTAAATGTTTTTGATTCGGGCTTTGAAATGAGGTTCGAATCCACGAAATATTAAATTCGAAAACAAAACTTGAATTTACAGTACAGCACCTTCATCCGACTGCAAAGCGTTCAATTTTAAGTCTGACTTTTTTGAACTGAAAGCACGGGTATTGCAGACAAGAGTGTACTGTCGGGTTAGAGGTTGTAATGAAGCTGACAATCAATTTGATTATCACTTTTTTTTGCGTCCGCGTGTAACAACTACTAACAATTGTCATGTCTAAGTGAGCGCACTTGCTTTAGGGCACAAGGTAGTGGAAAACAAAAACATCGGCTTTCCTAAAGCGAACTAGGGTCATCTCCTGCTTTTACGAATTAGATTGGCTTCGTTCGCCAAGAACTACGCAGAACAACGAGAAAAGGCAGCGAACAACTGAGCAGCTATTTTGTTATGTTCGTTCTTGCGTAATGCTACCTATGCTTTTCATCTACTGGCAGAGGACTGTACTCAGTGTTTCGCTGGTGTGCATTGTGAAAACGGTCGCACGACACCAAGAAAAGCTGCGATGACTGCAATGATGCTGTCGAACATGTTTTTAGTTGTCTGTGTTTATTTCACGACTTCCAGTCTCATTGAACGTTTGTGCCTCCTTGGCGAAGTGCGCATTTTCCAGTGTTGGACGCAGAACAATAGTGAATATTTGAAGCAGGACACGCACCTGCTGTAAAAAAAATTAGAATTGGTGAGGACAAGTTTTCCTTTTCATAGAAGCGAAACTGCAGCCTTGCAGGCAGTGCCATTACGCGATGGTAAGAAAAGAGTCGAAGGTGCCTCTCGGGTATACAAATTAACCTTCTAAACAAGCGTCCGCCCTGTTTGTTTACGTGCAGGCGTGAGTGCAGTACTTCTGACACAAAACTTTCAATAAGTTGGCAGATGTTTGGGCTAATGAAAGTTTGCGAAGGGCGCACCTTCACGGCAACAAGATCTTGTTCGTGTTGGGGTGCAGCATTTATTACAAAAAGCGCGCTGCAAGTCTTAATTACAGTTCGCAAAAGTCCGTTACTAGCTTGCGCTGCAACTTAACATGCGTGAAGCAAGGGCGAAGAGTCATTTTTGCTGNGGTAAAACTTTGCATGCTGGACATAATCGCACTAGCAAGTAGCAGATTCTTGGATAAAAAGTCATCCAGCATCGTGTTTTTGACANATAGGTCGAGAAGCTGATGACTTCCTGAAACTCTTGGCAATCACAGCGGGAACCTTTGTTGAAAATGTACAAAGTTTCAAAATATAAACGACGCAGACGCGTGATGCATCACAATTAAGAACTTTTTTGCTTATATTTTCCTTTGTTTTGGTTCTTGAATAAACAGATTCAGCATGATTGATAGTCTGTGCTCTTTATGCTCTGAACTTGTCAGCTGAGATGAAATATAAAAATTTTGTTGTGAGAAAGCGCGTTTAAGCACAATTCGTTGCGATGGTACTAAAAATATATTCAAAATTGACCCATCCAAATAATGCAACTTCAGGTTTGAAAAAGTTAAAAAGCACAAGTTTTCGAAGCTCCATGCCCGAAGAATTAAGGTTTCGTGATTTTGATTCCCATGACGACCTGCGCCCAGATTTTGGACAGCTATCGTTTTTCGACAGACTGATTTGCTTTGATGGCCGTGTGGTTGTAGACGTTGTCCCATTATCCAGAATGGCGCCGAATGCCAGTCGCAAATCACAGTGTCTTTATTAGATTTGATCATGGTTGTCATTCAGTGTGGCAGCACGCTGGGTGCTGTGCAGTGAAACTGTTTGGAAATATCGATTGTAAGTTAATTTTATTTTCTGCAGTGCTACGCCTGGCAATGGCACCGAGTCGTCAGAAGAAGAATTGGCTCTAATGCCATTGGCTGAGATAGTGATCGTCTGCGGGTTGTTTTTCATACTTTCTGTAGGTGAGTACTGCTTGTTTCTCTGGTCAGTTTTTNAAGCAACTTCCTTCTGAGCTTTATTTCGCAATGCAANCAACTTTTCACGATCGTTGAGGCTTTGCAGAAAGTTGAACGTGGCCTTTTTTCGGCGGTTAAATTGGGTAGTTCGCAATTTCAGTCAACAGGAGGTTGGGATTANACACAACGTTAGCAAAAACATATCTACAAGGAACAATGGGCTGTTTCTTTGTTTGCGTGTTTAAGGAAAGAAANATAGTTCGATATTTTTCGCTCTGATTTTGAGGCATGCTTTCAAGGAAGTATTTCCATCTCGAATGAATGAGCTGCTTTTTACATCACTTAAAATATTTCTGAACAAAACCTTAGTTTTCGTTGTCATAAAATATTCGAAATATCACTTATCTCAGAACACCGTACCAAGCATCCACCGCATCTTGGTTTCAGATTTATTTTCGCGTTAGCGTTTGTGTGGCACACTGATAACTAATTAATTAATTGTAACGACGATAAGATCAATCGTTGGTGTTGAATCGTATTTTCAGAGTTGTTGCCGACGGAAATCGATAGGGCGTACACTGTTACTTACGCTCGCCTATGTATGGCTGCTGAAGCAAACCTGACACCTCCATTTTGTCTTTGTCATTTTAATCGAATTTGAAGTTTTTACTGACTGAAATTGCGAAACGTGGATGTATAACGAGCCTGTAAATGTCACGTGTAATGTGTAAGTTCATTTGTCAGCAAAACATATTGTGGTGATGATATTCCCAATCTTCTTTCATAAATATTTCTGATGATCCCTAACCGGTTGCTTTAATTACATTTTCCAATTTTAACCAAGTTAGATGATTTGAATTCCTAAAACGACCATCCCCACCTTTAAAGGTTTTGCAGAATTTCAGATGCTACATGTGCATGTCTACCTTTGCATCATCTGAGACTTTCCAATTTTAACAAAACTAGATGATTTGAATTCCTAAAACGATCATCCCCCAAAATTTAAATCTAAGTCTGTCAGCGTTTTTGGGCTACTCAGACCGCTTATGAAAAACGCTGGCAGTGCAGCAATTTTGCTTCATTTCATTGTAAGTGGATGTAACGACCCAGATGCTGCTTTTCTGCCTGTGCGTCAGGATTAGATCTTGGACCAATAAAAGTGGATTGTTACTGTTATTGAACGGTTTTGTTTGCAGAACAAGCCGCGCACGCCTGGAATCATAACAGGCAAAGGCGCAAACAGCGCTCTGTTGTGGTCGACAACGCGAATATCGAAATGGTTGATTCGCCCCTGTCAAAAAANTCCGACCAAGAATACNNCCCGTTGCCTTCGAAACGCGAAGGTGAGTCCGAAGAACATGACCACTCCTCTATTCGGTCCTTGATTTTGGTCGCCTCTTTGTCTATTCATTCTTGCTTGGAGGGCATTGCCATGGGACTCCAAGACAAAGCGGGCAGCGTAATCGCGATTTTTATCGCTGTCTTGTTACACAAGAGCTTAATGGCGTTCAGCATGGGGACGAATTTGGTCAAGTCCAAGCAAGCGGCTAAACGGGTTTTTGCCGCGGCGGCCATTTTCTCGTTTATGTCGCCTATAGGAATTGCTGTTGGATTGATCATCAAAGTAACTGGTGGAAACGATTCTGGAACCGTCTTGGTCAACGCTGTGCTTCAGGCGATAGCCACTGGAACTTTTCTGTACATCACGTTTTTTGAAGTCCTTGTGCGTGAGTTCGAATCTCACGGAGACCGCCTTCTGAAAGTGTTGTGCTTGTTGGCAGGCTACGGATCGATCTTGTGCACATTTTTTGCACAACATGCCTGACAGGGTTCGTTTGTACAAAAACTGGTCGTCTCCTCAGCCGTTAAAGATCGATTTTTCACAGTTCCTAAGAAGACTCTGTTGAAAAAGTGTTTTCGGGTAGGGTCTCTACCGTTGCTCAAGCGGCTTACCCATGTTTTTGACGAAGTCTGCACCAATTCAGGAATGCTGCTGTAAACAGGAAACTGCAAACAGGAAACATAAAATGAATCAATTCCGTCGCCGATAAAGAGCAAAAGTTGTTATTTAGCTGAAAACTGTAGGATTGCTAACTATGTTGAGTCGTCACAAACTCAATGCTTTCCATGACAGTTTGTATGTTTGTCATTAATGAAACATTTGACTTGCGTGTATTTGTCCACAAAACGTAAAGGTACCATCAGCGTCATCCAGTCGAGATATCACGGTTATGACCTTGATATTCTTCTACCGCCTTGTTTTCTCACTGCTTGTATATCATTTTCGCAATCACACTTCGGAAGTGTTTGAAGAGACCTTTCAAAGTTAACGCGTTTGCAGCGGAGGCCAGAGACGTAGCAAGTTCATGTATTTCGGCGTTGATGCGCAAGGTTTACTTGTTGTTAAAACCGTAAGCAAGTTACGGTTTCAGACACTTGCGCAAAGCAGTTGGGATGCCTGTGTCTTTTGTTGCGACAGAAACAATCATTCTCGCCAAGATGATGCCGTCATCTGTTTGGGAGAAGGATAAGAACGCATGGCCTTTGTTTTTGTTAAAGCAACGATAGAATGAGCAAAGCGTTTAATTATAAGGAATAAGCTTTACGTTATTTTAAGGTTCCTGTGGAAACAAGATTTTTTCAGAAGGAACATGTGGGTTTCTTCAGTTACAGCACAGGGCGCATGCGCAGTAAATCAGCCATGAACCGTCGATATTAAAAGTTACGCGCGGGGAATCTAGTCTTCACATTTTTTGCTACTCAGGAATTAGCGCAGATGGTTTAAGCGCCGCATGTAAGTTGGACTGCTTTCTGGCTATCCAAAGAATCTTTCTGTATAGTATAAAACGCGCTTGGGCCAGAATCTTCTCTGGGGCTTTTCTATGTTTAACAAAATTTTTTCCATGAGCTTGTTGTCACTTGAGATTGTAATATTTGGTTGCGGGTCATCATTTGCTGGGACCAGCTTTGCATAAGGTACAAATCGAGTTCGCCATTGCAGAGCTGCGAAAATTGTCAAACTTCTTTCGTTCGATTTTGTCTTCCTTCGTTACCCAGACCTGCGTGTTACAGAGTGCGAAGGTCTTACAAAACAACGATTTTTCGTTACTTGGCTAATTATCAACACCCGAGACTATATACCTTTTTCGCACCAACTTTTCTCTCGTTTCAAGGTATTTTCCACTTCAAGGAAAATCTTGCTTTTTTCTAATGTATAATATTGCTACAGTCGGGACGCTTGAATTGAACTAAATAAAATCGTTCTGAATTTTTTTGATAGGTTTAAGCCAGTGTTTCCCAATCGTTTTTTGGCTAGCGCCCCCTTTTCTGACAAACAAATTTCTATCGCCCCTTTCATGCCTAGCACATATATCAACACAACTTTTTGGTACTGTATATTTGGTATGTTTGAACATGATTAAAACAAGAATGAGCCCAAAGATGCATTTTACTATAAAACTTAATTTAGCAAATTAGCTCATTTAGCAGTTGGAAACTGTTAGAGTTAATGATTTGGAAACTGTTGGAGTTCATGACGGGGCTTGGATTTCGTTTGAACAGCATTAAACATGGACAAGAAAGTGAAGATTGCTGATTTGGCTTTAATGAGGTTAACACCATTCCCCTGCAATTGCAAATTAACTTCATTGAACTTCGTGAAGATATCTGTGGATTGTGACAGCCAAGATACTGTATCTATGAAACCCTTTGACAGACACCTTCTGTGTGCAGCAACAAGCGTACGAACTCTCTTCATCATTATCCGAATGCACCACATTGCCTAAACTTAGCAGAACACTTCTAAACCCTTTGGTGTCCTTTGATCAATCAATCCATTAATACTCTGCCACATTTTTAATAAATTTTGA
>JGI24159J19872_10003146_pt1 | contig 20325 bp, 8 predicted proteins | sample Ectturendosymbi4_FD_19872 | JGI IMG/M metagenome (IMG submission 19872) | reverse complement strand
CCTGGCACACATCTAGTATTCTTTGCAACCAACGTACACTTGGACAGAACACACAAATATCATCAGCAAACAGCAAGTGATTTAATAAGACTTCACCAATTTTTTAAACATTTTTGAACAATTTTTGAAACATATTTGAAACATTGTTGGAAATTTTTGTCCGGAAGGGTTTTTAAAATTAGCAAGGAAGATGTGTAGGTGGTTCAATTTGTCATTTTTGTGACGTCTAGCTCCACCTTCTCTCAAAAAATCCCTAGTTTACATAAAAAGCCCTAAATCTGTGACTGTGGGGGGTGCCGCATAAAATCGGAGCGCCACGATAAGTGTTAAAAATAGAATCAAACATGATTTGCAAAATAAATTGAAATGACTCATTTTACACATTTTTAAACTTTTACGAAAATCTCTAAAAAGGGTCCAAAGTTCCAATCATGGGACAAAATCCCTAAAAGTGACAGAACTGTGCCCTGCTCTTTTCCTCTGTGTTGTGAATAAGGTGCCATACCATTCTTCTGTGATGTCACAAGTACCTGTAGTGTGTTTTTTCCAGTTGCACGCCAGTCTGCATATTGCAGGGGTGGCCAACACGCGGCTCGCGAGCCGCATGCGGCTCTTTGCCCGGTTTCATACGGCTCTTGCGTAATTACCTGAAGTCCCACTAAATAATATGTAAAACAATAAATGGCTTGTTACGTTCTGTCATTGTCATGTTGATCTGTGACATTTATAATGAATCTAGCTGAGCAAAGGTGTTTGAGTGAGGAAGAGATGGGTTGATGTTCATGTGCGCCCATGCGTATGATGCGGCTCTTTGCGCTTACACAACTTAAGAAATGTGGCTGTTGGTCCCTGAGTGGCTGGCCATCCCTGGCATATTGCAGTGAACGTTGGACAACAATCACAGTGCGTACGCAGGCTATAACTGCACTGAATGCCACTTTCATGTTGGGGGCCCCTTGACTGCAGGGGCCCTGAGGCCCGTGCCTCATAGCTAATATGGCATTGATGTTTACTCTGTCTCCACTGGCGCGTTTCAAATAATTGTGGTCTCAAATGAAATAGTCTCAAATGAAAGAGGTGTTAAATGAAAAAGTCGCATGTGAATGTGGTTTCCAAAGAACAGGTCTCAAATGATCGTGGTCTCAAATATCGTGGTCTCAATTTTCTGCAGACCATGTTCAACACAAAGTGGGCTGCAGATCTTTTGATGAGAAACAAACGAACGCACCTCCTATTATGTTCAACGTGCCGCAACATAAAAATCCTAAACTAATACAGGTTATCTTCAGTTGGATTTGCCTTTCATGTAAATGGAATTTTTAAGGCTTTGAAAAATTTGCATGTGGCTGGTTGAATCAAAAGGATAGAATGCGATGACAAGCTCAGAATGTCTCAGATTCTCAAGAAAAGTAATCAAAACAAGGAAAGCTTCAGCATGAATTTATTTTGCACAAAAAGGACCTAGCCCTGTCAAAACCGTCAATAAATCCTCAACAGTTGTCTGTCAAGAAATCATTGCAGTTTCCGATTTTGATCGAAATGTTGTATGGTAGTTTTTCATGGTTTAAGCTATCACATTATTCAAAAAATGTTTTCTTCACTTGGTTGATGTTGCGAACATTTCAGCAGTGCTGAACATATTTGACGGTTCTGTTACGACAAAATAGATCTAAATCTTTCAAATTGCGGAAGCATTGTTAATTATACCACCACTCATTGTTGCCATTAAACGTGAATTCCTGTAACGCTGACTTTCCATTCCTTTGCATTGTGAACATTCCTGGTCTACCAACAAGATGCTCCCCTCCTTCATCAATCAAAGCGGCATCAACATTGGATCAGTGGGAAATCATTTTTATCGTCAAACTCCATGGCGCAATTCTGTTCTTGTTTAGCGTGGTTGAGTGTTTGTGCTGTACACAGGGCATGGGCGAGGGGAGTGTAGTGATGACATTTTTGTTAAATTGTGTCTGCAAATATTACATTTACTTAAAACGATTTAAGTTCACACCGATCCAAACCTGAGGGTCTTCTGCCAGTGAAAGCAGCTGAGAGAAAAGCATGCAAGCGCTGATAAATGTTGGACCCGACTCATTAAAAAATCGAAACGCCTGATAACAAGGTTTTGGTCATTTGAACCTTTGCTGGTAAAGACTTAGTTGAGTATATGCAGCTTTGCGACAATTACTGTTGGCTCTGAATACACAATAGGGCGGTGGAATGAGGTTCGTGGATTTTATCTTTTTGGTGACGTCATGGGTGGTGATTCAGGCTTGGAAGATCGTTTTTGTACAATTTGTAAAGGCAACCCTACTCCCGTCGCATGAACGATGGTGATGCACTTAGGTTGAGATGAAAATGACCTTCATTTATCAACAAAGTCAAGCAGCAAAAGCAAACGTTTGAAGACGATGTGCTTCAGACCGAGGGACTAAAAATGCAGTGAAAAAGTGGCAACTAGTCAGCCCCTCGTTCTGACGCTTAGGCAGCATGTTGAAACGACTTTTGCAACTGGCAATACGGTAAAAGGATTTTATGCGCTGTCTCAGTTTCGCTTCTTGTGGTACAATATCGTATTCACAGTGTAGGTAGAGCAGTTGCTCGCGGACAAGGAAACGCGTGACACCAATCAGAAGTAATCTGAAGCTATAGGATCGACCAACCAATAAGATTGCTTCCTCTGCAAAACGCAAACGAGGGCCAAGTGACGAACCGTGGTCATGATATTTTGCTTTGAGCACGTGGCATCGGATTTCAAACAGGAAAACGCACTTGCAAGCACTGAAGATCAACGTTAATTATGCCTCATGAAAGTTATGAATATATAACATTTCGAAAATCCTTTTTCATCCATAGACGACGAGTAACGATAGTGATGTGACGTTAAATGTTCCCGAACCAAAACTAATAATGAAGACAAAGTAAACATAAGACTACAGCTGTTACATTCTCATGAGGTTCTCTAAAACAAAGCGTTTTTCAATTCGTACGTTTTTTGAAAATATACTTTCTGCATGGAGGTTGCAATTTCTTGAAATTTTCGGATGATCAGCTTCAGCGATTTGATTTGTGAAATATTTTGCAATGTTTTTGATGTCAACAAAATCGATGTAATTTTAAAGGTGCCAAGTGCCACTGGGGTTGTTTGCGAAATTGTCCTATGACCATGACAATTTACACGAATATCACGTAATTATGCAATCAGGTCAGCTAGCACAACTTCTCGAACTTTCACTTTCATTGGTCAATTTACTATGATAGTGAATAAGCATCATCTGTGTGCAAAATACGTTTGTGAATTTTTAATTGACCGAGAGTCGTGTGTTTCTTAGCTTGGCTCAGATTCCGACTTGCGCTAATTTGAAACGTTCCGAAATACAGAACATCATCAAGGACATGTTGTCCGCCATCATATTTTTAACATACGACGAGCAAAGTTTCTTCTTTCCAGCTATTGGCAAATTATGTGTTGATTGATTTTACGGAGAGGACGCACAGAGTATTTTGGCTGCATTTGCGTTTGTGGTTCTTTGATGGTTTACAATTACACGGAGATTTCTTTCAATCTCATGCTGTTGTCGGCATTAGGTTCATGAAGATCTGCTCTCGCTTTCAGAACGGACGTGCGATCTTCGCAACAAGGCCAAAGCGACTTGTCGCATCCAAAACACATTTGACAGCGTCAGTTATTCCTATTGGTTGTTTTTTATTGTGAGTTCTACTTCTTTCATAACGGTCAGGAAAGCGTTGTTCGGTCATGTAGAATATTTCTTTCTTGCACAGCTGCAAACGGCAAGTTGTTGTTTTACCAGAGGCCTCTTAATATTTGTGCATACGCTTTCAAAAACGTTTCATGCTTCAACAACGGTAAAGTTGATTTCTTGATGTTTTGAACAAACATTTAGTGATTGTTGAAACAATGGTTCTTCCTGCACTTTGCCAAAAATTATCTTATTCGCGATAAATTCAAATTTTTCGGTCACAAACCTACCAGACGGAGTAGCGTGGAGCACTTCACTTTTTAATATTCGAAAATGTTGGTTGTCCAGCAATCACGACGTAGCCAGTCAAACCAGGACATGTTAGCTCAACCATGAAAACGCGCCACGTGATATGAATCATCCGAGACAGCTCGAATGGGAAGCGCGCTGAGATTAGCATCTGATATATGAGCCCATGGTAATAAAGTGATTTCGTCGGATGAGCCGTATTGCTTCTTGATGCCATAGTGAGTAGCCTTGCGTTCTATATGTCTTGTAGTGTTGTATTAAAACCCTCCAAGGGTCTTCAACAGAGCTTGGCTTGATAAGATGTGGTTTGTTACTCTGATGTTGCAAGGAAAGTATTTTTATTCATTCTAAGTGCATTTGAAATTTGGATTATTGCATAGTTGCGAGTCAGTTCTAACAATTTGTGTGATGATAACAAACAGGAACAGAACAGGGCAAATACCTTTTGAAAGAAACTTGCTTTGTGTAGCTGTTTGCTTGCAATATACAGTACTGTATACAATATTCCAAATGCATTTATCACCATTTTTGTGACTGCAAGGTGGTAGGTATTTACTAGCTTTGCTGTGCACAGCTTGTTTTCGGGCATGGAACAAAATCCGCGGCAACATTTTACTGAAAGCGGCCTCCAAAGCTACGTACATGACGCTTTTATGCTGATAAATACCCCATATGATGGAAATCAAATGCTGTTGGAGTAATAATGGCTTGCCTAGAGTATAAGGTCATAAAGTGCTTTGTGAGGAGTGAGGACTACAAACCAATCACTTACTTGCAGTAACCTCTCCACCAGTTTAAAAATTCATAAGCTGCGCAAGTTTGGTCGCTGGATTTATATCAGTTAGGTTGTTTTGAGTTTTTTTTATGCTTAGCTTGTCCTAGATGTTTTTTTGTTGCAGCAGCTTTCATAAAATGTTTTGAGCTTTTGAAATTATAGACATTGATCATGTGGTTCCCATATCAAAATCACAACTTTGAGGATCACGTTGTTAAGTGGAGTTCATTTGATGGAAGGCAGGCATCTGCATCTGACGATTGCCCAATGGAACAAATGCTTTTCAGCACTGAAGATGACATACAGGTGATTTAATGTACACTTTGCCATTATGTTCCTGTGGTAGATGATAGTTCCATCAATCTTACAATCTTTATTAGAGAAAGTATCTGAAGCAGCTTTACACTGAACGTTGTGTGAAATTAAGGTCCAATTCAATGGTGAAGAGACGTCTGTTTTGGTCAAACCATTTCTTACCTTTCGTATATTTTGCAGATATTTATTGTATAAAAACTTAACAATAATGGTAATAATTATAACAATAATATTTTAGTCATCGCAGACTCGTGATCCATACCACAGGTAGCCTACAATCGGACAAGATAAGAGCACAAAAGCTTGTTAGCCATAGCGCATTACAGAATAGGTGTCAGCACACAATTAACACTGATGGGAGCAAAACGCTTTAACAGCGCCCCAACTACAACGTCGTTCACCCATCAGTCATACAGGAATTCAGTAATGGGAGAGAAATGAAGGCATTTTAACATCAAATTTTGAGGAAAACAGCTAACAGAAAAAAGTGAGATAAGCAGATGGGGGCGCACATTGGCGCACAGAAGCATGCAAATTGTCCCGATCAAGGTTTCAAATGCTTTGCAATGCAATTGACAATGAGATCGACATACAATTGTTCTTCGTGAGTTTAAAGCCAGGATGTGGCGATAAGCAATTTGCTAGATAAATATCTTTCTTTTTGTACGTTTGGTTTGTACATGTTGTCTACATGTTGGACGTGGTAGGTGAAGCACAAGATAAAAACGGAAATTGCTACAAAGCACACGGAAGGTTTTCGTTGCTACGCAAAAGCAATACTGATGAGACGCGCACACCAAGCAAATCAACGCACCAACAACTTCTTCAGTTGGTCACCGTAATGCAGGAACGTTAAATAATTGAGAAAAAATAAAGATTTGTAAAAAGCAACAGACACTTCAAGAGATCGTAGAAAACAGTTAGATGAAGATACATAGCGTTTAATAAAATTGTTACAGATTGTTTCTCAAAAAGGCATCAAACGTCTTGGCACAATCTTTAACTTGGCGTGGGCTTACATTTTTGGGTATTTAATGCATCATTCGGTGGCATTGTTGTACGCAGCGCGTAAGCGTTTCATACTACTCTGTGTGTGTTTGCTCCACAATTGGCAAGCATACATTTGCATGCAATAGGCAAGAAATAACGTTGCTTTTACTGCAGAAGAGCACTGATTGAAAATGCCTCGGAGCGTGTTTGCTGCACACTATAGCGATTTCACTTATCTCTGAATATCATCATCATCCTTCAGTGAAGCATTAGCAACATACCGAGGTATTCCACTTGGTCAGAAAATTGTACACGTACACCATTCAGAAAAACATTTGATGGTGCAAGTTGTTTATACTTTTAGGAGCAGAAAAGAACACATTGTTTTTTTTACAATTAAAAGGCGATTTCGTGTTCAGCAGCATAGTCACCACAAACATTCAGAAGGCGTTGGAGTCCACTAATACCGGAGCTGAACACACATATATCATCAGCAAACATTAGATGATTCACAACCATATTTCCCAAGTGCATCCCACCCTGGCTGAACCAGGCTGGTTTGAGAGTTCACTTAGGTAAACCACAAATAAATATGGGCTCAGAACTGCCCCTGCCTCACCCCATTGGATATAATAAAGGGGGATAAAAATTTGGTGCGCCATTTTACCTGCATGATTTATTGCCTATACCAAATTAACAACAGTCTTACTATGCCCATAGGTACATTGCGCTTGATTAGTTTAGCAAACAGCAAGTAGGGATCATTGTTATCTAATTTTTGTGTGACATCTTATGAATTGAACCTGCTTTTTCTCACTAATTGTTTTATTTGGATTAACTGTGACACAACACCAATATCAACCTTGTACACATATATATTTTAAAATGTGTTAAAAAAGTAAATATGTGCAAAGTTTGTTTTCTGTGATATTGAAATAGCTGCAAACCACGAACATCGATGCTTTTAGAAACTTTCAGCAATCCATTGATTTTTCAGGTTTTTCTCAATTTATTCATAATTAAATAAGTCATAATATACTTACAGTCACTATACGCAATGGCCTAAATACATAATCGGGTAATGAATGGCGTTTAATTCTAACAAAAATTCAATTTAATCCAGTTACGCAAGAAATCAGTTGACCAAAGTCTTTAAATTTGTTTTTTAGCTAAATGGCAATGATGGTCAATGTGGGATAGTCAGTGAGTTGATTTCCGCCGTGACTATGTGCGGACGTGTCTTTTTACTTGGTGGGTTGCGTAGATCGGTCATAATTCTCTGCTACGAAGCGGACATTCTCCATTTCCTGACAGTTATGGGTCCACAGTTTGATTTTCATAGATCTCTTAGATTGTACTTTGCCATAGCTATCAACAGCAAGCTGAACAAGACCAAGATTCCCTTGGCGGTTTCAAAAGGTTGTCCGAATCACCCGACAATTTTGGGGATACAAAAAGACTAAAAGAAGGAAAAGAAAAGATTTCAGAACAATGACAGCTACTTTGTCACACGAGGCCAACAATGTGATATATGTTCAGCCAATATTTCGGCAGAGTGTATCGGAGAAAAAACGTGCTATATACTACCCAATTGCAATAGACAAATACTTAAGACACTGGGAAGGAGTCGATCTTGTACTCTTTTGATTTACTGTACAATGGCGGCTCGTTTGCAGGCACTACGCAACTGCAGCACCGCCTATTTTCACGATGAAATTCGTTTCTAGGTCGTCTTATTGTTTTACGTTGATATTTAAATGACATTAACAAGAAGAGTTGACAATGTATCCTCCCCACCCAAAACGCTCTGCACAAAGCTAAATATTAGATATCTATTTGGTTTTGTATGGGAAGCACTGCAAATAACGAAAGTCTGGAGCTGTGAGCCAGAGATGAACGGATTTAGGTTTTTTAAATCCAAGCCCAATCCAACGATTTCATTTCGAAATCCAATCCAAATCCGATAAACTGACAGTTTCAAAATCCAAATCCTATTCAAATCCAAAATTCTGTCAATCGTGTTCTGCTAAAGGCAAAACAATTGATCAACTATTTTGCCACTCTGTTTCATTTATTCTAATGTTCACTAGCAACTGGTTTCCTTATTGCGCGATGGGTCTTTGCATTGTTTCTGTTTATTGGCTGACTCATGTGAACTAATAAATAAATCAATCTAAAGCAGCATTTTCCTCGCGAGGCAAAAAATACAACACCAAAAAATACCAAGGAAACTAACTCAAGTTAACTTATGCTCTATCTTCGGCTCATAGCACTATAACAGTGTACATTTTGAAGATTTCAAGGCAAGCACTGTTAGCATTAAACGCAATGAAAAGATGGTTATAAAGTGTAAGACAGCAAAAAGGACAAATTACCAGGTACAAAATACAGCACAAGCGAATCATTACAACTAGGCTACACATATGTAAAAGAGTATAACGATCTCGGGTCAAGAAAACGGACGGAATCATTAAAAGTCACACAAATTCCTTAACTTGATGACGTGATACATAAGACACTAGGCTTGCACAGAGTTAGGATTCATATTTTTAAGAACACATTCTCTCACTCCAGGACTCACTAACAACAAGTTCTCTCATTATTACAGTTTCCAGAGGCAAACCATGCTGGTTGGCCCAATATAAGTGAAAAGGTTGATCTTTGTGTTGCCAACTGGTACGGGTTAGCAGGAGAAATTATTGATTTTTGTTATTTTCCCAAAGTTTAGTCTTGTTTTTCACTACTAAAAGTTAGTAACAGGTTTGTGAGAGGTCTCCCAAGATAAGTTATAAATAAATGGTATTTATAAGGAAAAACGGAGAACCCCTGACTTAAGCCAACAACCGGTTCTCGGGATTTAAAAAATTCGAAGAACAGGTTCTTGCGAACCGGTCGAATCTCATCACTGGGCTTGTACCTTGTATCACTGGATAGTATGTGATCTGATTCCAAATATAAACAAGATGTATAATTTCAACGAATGTGAGAAACTGCACTGAAGCAAACTTGCAGATTAAATGCAGTAACCTACAGCTCCGAAACAGATCTGAAAGTTGCGAAGAAGTTCAAAACAATATTATCAAATCCAAAACCAATCCAAATCCGGTTAACCAGAATTCATAAAATCCAAATCCAAATCAAATCCATCACAAAGCTGAAAATCCGCCGGATTTAAATCTAAATCCATGTTCAATCTCTGCTGTGAGCGTTTGCAGCGCCGATGTCGCTATAACAACGTATCGGAAGGATTGCGGCCTGCCAAGCAAGCACAGCCAATCTGAAACAGTGGTTTCCGCAGCTACAGGCTGGAAAGTGCAGTGATCTGTGACAAGTAGCAAAATCGGTGTGTTCATCCTAATGCTGGTGAGTGGCAAGGTACTTAGTTGTACGTTCTAAATCAGGGGTCTCCAAACTTTTTGTTGGAGGGTCACATAAGCTATTACACAACAGTCCGAGGGCAGGACATCTTACGTAATTGATTTTTTCGGGATATGTTACATTCTACCAAATCAGTAAGTTTTTCGTAAATATGTTATTTTTTACTATTCACAAAATGTCTCCGCGGGCCGGATGAAATCGCTTCGCGGGCCGGATTTGGCCCGCGGACCGTAGTTTGGAGACCACTGTTCTAAACAAAACCTTCACAATGCACTGTGATATGATCATTCAGTGGCGACTCGCAACTGTGATTCGTGGGGGTGCCGCACCTCCTCCCAACAAAGACTTTATAAAGACTAGAAAGCATCAGGTTTTCCACGGCGGTGCGGATTGTTATGACGCATGACACTTCTCTTTCAACGATTTTCAAAATGGCAGCCTCCTTTTTCATTCAAAATTGTTTTAAGTGTGATTATGACCATTACAAAGTTTTGACTATGATTATGACCATTACAGTACAGAGTGCGGTTGCGTTTGGCAACGCACGAATAACTTTGTGACGTATGAATGTGCTGGATTTGTAAACTAGATATCTGATTGCGGTAGCTAACTTGGGTGTTATTTTAGTTTTCAATGAGTTGTGTTGTGGAGTGATTTCTATGGGGCACGGGTCCCTCTCACCGATGCTGCCACCTGCATGAATTTAATAAATGAGTCTTTGTTCAACGTTAGTCGTTGTGATTTTCTATTGCGCAAACACAACCGCATTAAATATGCCTGACTAAAAATTTTCGGAAGGGAGTCGTTACTTTAAATTGGGTTACAAAATGGGTCGCTGCACGAAAAAGGTTGAAAACCACTGATTTGAACAAAGCCTATCCAAAAAATCACCACAACGGACATTTCTGTGTCGGGAACCATCGATCGGAAAAAGTAATTGGAAATTTGGAGGGGTGCTTCAGCCCCCTTACCCCCTCCGTGGATCCTCACCATTTTGTGACTGCAAGGTGGTAGACATTTATATTGCTTTGTTATCCACATCCTGTTGCAGCGTGTGGAACAAAAAAAACAGACACGTTGAGAAACGATAGTGACTTGACTAGACGCGAGTCACGTTCTTTATCGAATGACTCGACTCGAGTCACAATCAGTGACTCGAAACTCGAGTCAGAGTCATTTTTTTAAAACTCTGCAAAGATCTGATTGACAAACCCAGTTCATTTGCACACAAAGAAATGAGTTTTTTGTTCTTCAGTGATGATCCATATCGTCGCAACTTTTCTGTTTTGCCATGTAACGTTTTACTGAAAACGTCCTCCAAAACTTACAAAATTACCCTTTCATGATGATAAACACCCTACATGACAGAAAGCAAATGCAGTTGGAATAATAATGGCTTGACTGGAGTCATCGGGCTGTAAAGTGCGTCGTATGGATACAAGCCAATTACCGACTTGTAGTAATATCTCAATCAGTCTACAAATTCATAAGCTGCGCAAGTTTGGTTATTGGATTGTAATCGGTGAGGTTGTTTGGAGACTTTTTATGTTTTTTTTGTCCAAGTTTTTTTTGTTGCAACCGTTTGTTTGTACATAATATTTTGAGATTTTGATTTTACAAAAGTCGATTATGTGGTTCCCATTTCAAACTCAGTGGTTGGAGGATCAGGATGTGAAGTGGACTTCATCTGATGGCAGGCAGGCATCTGTAGCTAACGAATGCCCAACAGAACAAATGCTATTCGGCACTGGAGATGACATACAGGTTATTTAATGTAACATTTTGTCATTTTGTGTTTAGTGCATTTGATAGTTACATCAATTTTTATCATAGTTTTTCATTAAACGTTGTGTGAAAGGAAAGTCCATTTTGTTAGTCAAGACATTTCTGTTCTGGTGAAAACGCATCTTACTTTTAATAAGTTTTGTGGATATTTATTGTATACATGTGAATCATGTTGCTATCTAATCACATTCTTCTCAAAAAAATGTGTGCATCCGTTACGATGGAAACAATGTTTTGAGAAAATTTCATCAATCCAGTGATTTGCCAAACTTTGCACAAGTTTATGTGGTAAAGTATAATATACTGAAAATCGTTGGCGTCGGGAGGACTTTTACTAGTGGGGTCAATAATGGATTTTTTCCGAGGGTAGCCAATGATTTTGCCAGCGGGGTCCAAAATGGTGAAATTTTATTTTACCCACTCGAAACTATGAAAAACCTTTTCATGCTAAAAATTTGGTAAGAGAATATCAAATTTCAAAATCCAAGGGGGGGCTTTCGCCCTCCTCTTTCCGATGCCCATGCAGAAAATCACTACATGCAACGGTGTGAATAAATATACAGATAATAAGACAGTGGCGGATCCAGGGGGAAGTCTGGAGCAACTGCCCATTCAAACGGCTGTGGCGCCCCCTTAAAATGGCCCCACTCTTATAAAAATGCATCCTTTTTTGGTGCCTATCGAAGTGAAAGCAGAGGCAAAAAATACTCTAAACTTTGCTTTACGCTTTTTTGAACTTCAGGATTTACGTGACAAACTTTGACCCACCCTCTTACCGTTAGAATCAACATTGCTATTGTTTCGTAATAATATTCCTGTTCCCTTAATTCTTTTCCACGAACCGCGTGAGAACTGCCCAGCAGTGTTGCCAACTGGTATATATATATGCCAAATTTGAAAATGTTGGTATATTTTCAAAGTGCTTGGTATATAAATTTTTTTTTTTGGTATATTTGAAAAATTTGGTATATTTTTGGTATATTTTCGTCGGAGGGTTTATTTGAGTTTTAAACCAAATTATTTGTCATGTTGCAAAACCTAAACAGAGAAAACAGTGGTGTTGAAGCTATATATATAGTGAAAACTCAGTGATTTTGTTTAACATGGGAGTAAGCGTGCACTTTTGGTAAAAAGGAATGGGACTGGAAGAGAGCTGAGAAGTTCTGAAAAAAATGAACTTAGCTCTAGGTAAGCGCTTTTAGTCAGCCAATGGCACACAGAATTTGGTGAACTACGTGTGAGAGTACCAGAAGGTTTAGAAAAAAGTGGCTGATAGGGTTTGCATGGCGTGAAAAGCAGGATTCTGCTGGTGTTTTCTATCCCTCTTCCAAACAGTACAAAAAGAAAATTTCAAACCGCAAAACATCTTTTATGCAGTTACATGGCGGACCACCAAATAAACAAAAATTCAGTTGCAGGGGTAGGGGTTGAATATTCCAGTTTTCTAATATATCGTCTCTGCTGAAGACAAAGTAGAAATTGATGTTGCACCTTTAACTTCATGATGATGCCGCTGCTCAACAGCAACCGCTGATCACCTAAGTGAAGTAAAAAGCATGCAAAATCAGGAAAACATTAAATGTTTTGTTACAGATAAATTTGGTGTATGTTTGGTATATTCTTAGCCTAGATTTGCTATATTCGTTGTAAGAAGGGTTGGCAACACTGCTGCCCAGCGATCACAAACGCGGTCGCGTTCGCCAGCACAGTTCTGGACTTGCCGTTGGGCTGTGCAAAATTGGTCTGTTTTTGTTACAAGTCCATTTTTAATGCCTGGTGGAAGCCTTGAAAGGAAAAGCAGTAGTGAAGATAAGAATGCAATAAATAAGGAAAACTTATAACTGAGGCAAGCTTTTAGAAGCCTGCAAAACGAAAAAACAGTTTCAGATTTGCTATCAGTGCAGTCCGTGAGTCCGTGGATGAGTTTCTCGTCGGAACTAATGCTCCTGACTGAACCATATTGCAACGTCTGAAAAGCTACAGTAACATCTATACGTTAACAAACAACTTGCCGGTATCTCACAAGAATGTATTTAACCTAATTTTGCGTAGTCTTATTTTCGGTCATAAACCAATTTTTTTTTAAATAACCGAAAAAAATTAAGTCAATTCATTCGTATGTCAAGGTAGGCTAGTGAATGCTGTTGCAACGAGTTTTAATTTAATATTATTACGGGCCAAATGACTGAAATGTCTTAGCGAAAAAAAAACGAAGAATGGTCCAGCAGCTCAAGGAATTATGACCTAACAATGCAATTCTGCAACACCTCGCTTCCTCAACGGGGGAAAATCCTTTTCACCACATGTTTGAGGCTTGCTATGAAGTCGTTCTGTTGTGTAGATCACGCCGAAACTTACATTGCGTAAAAAGTTACTGGGTGAGATACCTTTAGCATAAGCGAATGCGATTCCACCATCCAGAAATGTCTCATCGACATCCAAAGTGACGATGAAGCCAGTGCTATATTTCATGCACACGGATAGTCAGACTTTTGGATTAAGTGGCGTGCAGTGAGCGTTTTCCAGAACTTTGGGGAAAATTAAAGCCATTATTACCGGCGTTTTCCACGACGCATTTTGCTGAGCAAGGTTTCTGCCAAGTACTGCAGACGCGTAAAAAACACGGCAATCGTCTTGACATGAACAAGACCGGTGGAAATGCCATAAGACTTAAACTGACCAACTCCTAACTGCTTTAAAAGAGCTTGCAGATAAACACCATCGCAAGGTTCGCATTAGTCGGAACCAGCTGTTTTTATGGAAATGAATAACATTTTTTTTACAAATGCATTTGCACTCATTTTTTTCGTTTTGTTTTGTGCTGAGCAGGTTGCCTCTTTACATTTCATTAACATTGAAATTATTTTCAAAACAAAGTAATATTTTCAGACTACGCAAAACTTATAGGTAGGAGGCGATTTTCAAACAAAGTTCCCGTAGGAGGGCGATTGTACAAAAAAGGTTGAAGACCATTGATCTACAGCTTGGTGGAATGTATAATTGGTTGTACGCGGTCATGACAATTTTTACTCAACGGTTCTATCATTGCAATTCTAAATTCAAGAGGGAGTACGGCGTCATTTGCCATCCCCTGGTTACGCGACTGGCAACAGTGACTGATGGCAGTGTGGTTTTGCCTTGATCTTTTTGTTGCAAGTGCAAACCCGTAGCAGGTCACGCCGGCTACGAAAGCACAAATTTGGCGTGGTTAGCGAAATCTGCAACCGACAGCAAAATGCGTAAAGTAGCTTATCGGCTAAATCAGTGGTACTCAACCTTTTCGCTGAAGGAGCCAAATGCAGACTTACATCTTTGTTAGAGGGCCGCACTGAAAAAATTTTAACACAAGTCAACTGACACGATATTAGAGGTGTTACTGAAAGACTGCTGAGGACCGCACGAAACGTGCTTGGGAACCGCTCGGCTCTACACACAGTGGTTGAGAATAGGGGCGGAACGAAGGGGGAGATAGGGGGCACAATTCCCAGGGCGCAGAATCACCATGAAGGCGCCAAATCACTGCGGGGGAGCCGAAAAGTCCTAACAATGTCACAAGTACTTTTTTCAATACAGTACATTTGCTTCCGAAAGACCTCAGGTTCGAACATGGGGGCGCCAAACTTGCTTCTTGCCCCGGGCGCCATCGAACCTCGTTACGCCCCTGATTGAGAACCACTGGGCTAGATCATTCCGCGTAAATCGCATAAATCTGAGCAGAAAAACAATGCAAATTTTAACTTTTTCATTGGTACCTGTGGTGTTGACTGAGATTCATGGTGTTAAATTGGTTATAGGTTGATTCTCACCTGTGTTTGCTGACCTGAATAGAAGCAGGTCCATCGCCAGATCAACAGCATTGGGGGGGTGTTTAAGCTTCTTTGAGGTTTCAAAATAGTATACGAAAATTGGAAATTGACTTTATCAAGGAGACAAGATCTTGTGTTTGGAGGTATTCACCGTGAATTTGGTGGCCTCATCCCGTCTGCCCCTGCTTCTTTTGAACAGTGTCAGACCTTTTGTTCATAATCTGGACTAGTGAGATGGATGTTTTATTTTCACATCTGCTGTCCAGTGTAGTGGCCAAATATTCGAAGCTGTAAAAACTTATTGAAATTCTGCTTATATTAGTGACGTTAAATGCAATTAAGGGCAATATGCTTTCAGGCCCAGTGTGAGCATATCATGCGATTTGAGATCGATTTTCATGATAGCCAGCAGAGTTACCTAAAATGAGAGTAATGTCACAGCAAATGCCTTTCATTTATTTTTTGTTTTTGAATTGTCACTTCAGCAACAAATATGCTTTCCATGTGGATGTAACTGCACAAGTTCAATCTGGAAATGTGATCTTCATTTTGCTATTTATTAGGCTCCGAGCTTGGAAATTGAGTTGTCACTTTCTAGTGTAAGAAGAATCATTCTACATCTAAGCAGTTCGGAATACGTTTCAGACATCGTTTTTTCTGACATGGGGATATCCAAAAGAGTGTCAAACACTAGCGCGCAGCATGCCTTATGGAAGAGGTCTCAACCCCAGAGCCACGAACCGGTACCGGGCCGCGAAATTACAAAATGTAAACTGGTGGTGACACCACTCGCTTTCTGGGCATGTGATTGGGCGATTCTTCTCATGGAAACACTGTTGCGAGAGTACGCCCGGGTCTCCGCAAAATTGTCAAGCTTTCACCGGTCCGCAGTTACAAAAGGGTTGGGGATCACTGCTTTAGTGTATATCTTTCAAACACGTATTGCAGATGTAAAAGATTGTTTGGGACACTCACAGGTTTCTCAGTTATGTGCAGCTTGTGAAAAACGGGACCTTATCGTTTTGGACCGGCTTCAAAATTTTTGTGAATTAATGACATAAGGCGATTTTAAACTGTGGTGTTTCCTTGAAAGACCGCATAGTTCCACCAAAAAACACAGACATTTTCTTGGCCTATAAAAGGTAACCTCTTTTATGTATGCCCAGCGATTGTCACAGAGAAGCTGGGGTATTTAAACAAGTGAAGACTTTTTGGCGGCCTCTTATTTGACTAACCCCCCAAACGCCTGGTGTGGATCTGCCACTGTAATGAAAGGCATTTAATTCTACATAATTTGTATTTAATCCGGCTAAGCAAGAAATAAGTTGGTGGAAGTTAATTTTTAAGATGATCTAAATTTGTTTTCTAGATATATGGCGATGATCATCATGGGTTTGAAGAAAATTTGGACATGATCTTCGTTGATCACAGGTAAGAGCATGGTTTAGATCACAATCTGTGCGAAGCTATGATTAAGGATATTATAAACAGACAAGCAAGTGACACTAGGACAGTGTCAAAGGCAAGCGCACAACCAGAGGAGCAAGCGGGCAATTGTCGCCCCCGAAAGTTTCAAAAGTATTGTAAAAGCACCAATGCATTTTTAGTTATCACGTACAACAGTACGTTGCAGTCATGTTGCACTTCCCGAAAATTTCAGCTGGTTGTGGCCCTGGTGAAAGGTGATTTCTGACATTGACGTAAGGCACAAGGGAAGAGGCAAATCTTGTGTTAGGTTTCATAAAGCGCCGGTCCCGGGCTGGTGAAGTTTGGGGCAAATGCCTTCCAAACGTCTGTGGCGCCCCGTTGGATGGCGCCCCTTTGATAAAAATGCGCCATTTGTTGGTTCTATAGAAGCAGCAACAGAGGTCAAAAAATATTCTGAACAATGCTTTACGCGGGGTTAAACTTCAGGACTTGCGTGCTGGACTCTTACCCAGCGTCTACTATCAAATTGTCTACCCAGCGTCTACTATCATATCAAATTGTATCAGCAATTGCTATTCTGTCGTAATAATAACACTGTTCCGTTATTTCTTTCCCGCGTGAGAACTTCTCAGCCCTACTAAGATGAGAAATCACAAACGCAGTCGCTTTCGCCAGCACTCTTCTCCACTTGCAGCGGCTGGGCTGTGCAAAATTTGTCTGCTTTGTTACAAGTGTATTTTTTATGCCTGTTGGCAGCTTTGAAAGGAAAGGCAGAAGTGAAAACAGGAATGCAACATGGAAAACTGATAACTGATGCAAGATTTTAGAAGCTGCCAAAGCGAAAAAACAGTCTCAGGTGTGTCACCAGTGGAGTCCCTGAGTCCGCAGTATCAGTGCCGGATTAGCAATAGTAGCAAATGTAGCAAATGCTACGGGCCACACGCTTTTGGGGGCCCCGCGCTCCTTTGCGTCAAATTTGTTTTTTATTATATGATCGAAAGGCGTCCCACATCCCCGCAACCTGGAAAAGTCAAGATAGTTTTTACTCTGAAGCCAAAACATTTCGCAGAGGGTTCTGAGGACTCTGAGGAGAATCATGAGGAAAAATTTCAAAAGCTGCTGGCGAAACTTTCTAGTATGCATATGGATAATTTCGTAAGCTGATTTAGGGTAAGCTAAGCAAGTGAAGCGGACTGAGCGGGTTAAGCAAGCTAAGCAGACGAATTTTGTGGGGTCTCACAGAAGTTGATAGTTGTGGGAATATATTTTTTTGAAGTTGTTATCTTAGGATTAACTTTCTCTGAAAATAATGGTTTGTAGTAGAAGTGAAGAGCTGTTTTCTAACACGCAACCAGCTTTCTTTCTATTTCTAAAAAATACGGAAAAATAGAGAGAAGGCTGGTCTTTTACGAGAACTAGTTGATGTTAGTTGATGTATGGTGTTGTTTTCTACAAGTTCTAGTACACAACCAATTTTCTCAACATTTGTCTACATTTCTTTGAAATAGAGTGAAAATTGGTCTTGCCCAAGAACTTGCAGGGGTGAAGAGTCTTCTTCTTGTACAGGATCAGCTTTCGCTTTATTTTTTCGTATTTTTTAGAACGAGAAAGAAAGCTGGTTGTGTGTTAGAAACGGCTCTTTACCTCTACTGTGGCCTTCATGCGAGAACTATACGTCTACAGAAAAAAAATTTATGTTCTCACAATTATATGATCTTTTCTCGTAACTTCCAGTAAAAATAGCTTTTTGCTCAGAAGTGGGTGTCAAAAACTTAAATTGTTCTGTGCTGGACATAAATTTCTGCCATGTCACTATGGGCGTCGGATGGATTTTACCAGCGGGGACCATTAGGGTATTTTTCCAAAAATTTTCCATGGGGCGCCAAAAGTGGTGAAAATTGTTTTTTCCCTCTCGAAACTAAGAAAACAACCCTTTTTTGCTGAAATCTTCAAAATTCAGAGAGAGGCCAACTCCCGCCTGCCCCTCCTTCCCGACGCCCATGCACGTCACATGCTGTTTTGGCGTTGAGCTCACTTGTGAACTCGCACTGGTCAATGTTTTCAAAATAAGAAATACTGTAGGAAGCGAGGTCCAGTTTTGCACAAAACCCTATTTTGTTTCCAGAAGTGACTGCTCCCCGTGTGAGACATCTCCGCAGAAAATGCAGAGAGGATTGTCATTGCCAAACAAACAAGAACACGTTGGTTTTATTCATGAAAGTAAGTAAAAATTGCACGTGATCTGTGGTGCAATAGCATTTAGCAATTTTTGCTTTTCTTTGAGTCTTGCTTGAATCAAAAGCCATGTAGAATAACGCCAAACAACCTCTGACAGTGATTTGTCATTGTACTATTGCTTTGTGTTCTGAGTTGTCATCAAAGAACGCAATAGTGTAGTAATGCGGTTCACTGGAATTGACTAAAATTGTTTGTTGTATATGGGAGAATGAGGCATTCCTACTTACTTTGCGAAAATTAATTTTCATGAAGCATTTTTGAAATGACAAATCGCTAAATTTATGTTTGTACCAGCTGCAAACTCCTTTGATAACTCTCGTTTAAATTTTGCATTAACAAACTAACCTTTTAAAAGCAAGCTTCAAACAGTTCGTTTCAAATGTCACCAACCACTCAGGAAGAAGGGAGGGAGTGAGGCAAAAGGACCCAAATGTCGTTCGCTCTCTTCCGCCAAAAAGCCAAATATGGGGACACATAGAACATCTAGCTACCACAACCCAAAATCGCTCCATCCTCAATTAGAATTGAAAACCTATTTGGTAACACATTGTGATTACATGCAGCAGATGCATTGTACTTTCCTAGACCAATGCTCACGGAGCAACGCGTGTACATGGGCGTCAGAAAGAGGGGGTGCAAGTAGGGATCTTGGCCTCCCTGGATTTTGAAATTTGAAATTTTTCTATTACGTTTTAGCAGTGGCGTAGCGAGGCTAAGTGCCGCCCGGGGCGGACCATAAAACTGCCAGTCTGCCACCCTTTCCACCCCTCAAATTTGCTTAAAAGAACTTGAAATGAAAGAAGATCATGTTTAGTGCTTATTTATGGTACAGTATAAGGAATAATCAAACACGCACAAACTGAATTGGGTCTTTTTTTCTAATTGTCGCCATCTTTCTCATCATTACTCTTCCTATTTTCTCTGCTTTCATTACATATGCATGTATGAATCCGGCGTCATATTTTCTTCCCTGTTGACTTTTAGTCTCCTGTAAGCCCATTACTTGGCTTTAATCATTTACGCCAGGGTTTCAGGGTTTTATATTGAAATTGAGTACGTTTGACAAGTGGAGCTTTTCAACGAGCAAGCAGGCTCGGCCTTCGACTTGATTTTACCGAACGTTGTGTCACTAAAAGTTGTTCTTATTTCTGCTCCATGCATGTGCAACGGTTGTCACAGTGGGAAAGTTCTACAGTCAGTGGACCGCTGCCTTGTGTTTGTTTATTGATCAAACAAAAACGTTAACCTACTTTAGAGATGTAAACTTTTAGTTATGTTAATATTTCATTTAGAACGCCAGGGTTTTTTAAGGAAAATGTTAGGTACCCGGTGTGGACCTGCAGGGACCCGATTTCTCTAATTCTAGGTACCCGATGATAATTTTCTCTTATTCTAGGGACCCGATTTTCAATTCTAGGGACCCGAATCGGGTCCCTAAAACACCTTAAAAACCTGGTAGGCTATCCCCGTCTTTAACTAAAAACGTATACACGCTGCATATAGCAAGCTATATTATCAAATTTAACATTGTGGTCATGGGCATCCGCAGGGGGGCTAAACGAGTATTTCCCCCCTGGAAATCGAGACTAAGAAGAAAAAA
>JGI24159J19872_10003145_pt1 | contig 20327 bp, 11 predicted proteins | sample Ectturendosymbi4_FD_19872 | JGI IMG/M metagenome (IMG submission 19872) | reverse complement strand
CAATTGAAGGGAAAAATATGTTTACATATAGGCTATGCCATTTCGAAATATTTATACATTCATCTGTGAATATTATTTTCAAAATCATGCTTATTGGTAAACATATTTTTATTATTTTCCTCAACCTTTTTGGCCATAAGAATAGAAATATTATGGGTAGGCCTACATGCTCATCTATCGAAATGTCAAAAGGGGTATATGGTCAGAGAAAGTTTGGGAACACCTGTCCTAAACCTAAACCAGGGCAACAGCGACAGACTATAAATAAAAGTGTTTGTTGCTTTGATTGATTCTTAGCATGGCTCACTGATTTGCATGGAAACAAGTGAAACGGAATATGAGCAGAACGGTGAAAGAGAAAGAACAGCAGCAAACCCTTTCGTTGTTAGATTTTGAAAGTTTGCAAAAAACAAAAATTTTGCCTCATTGGCGAGCAGACCGCAGCGGCCCGTAGCGGCCCGGAATGACGTCACCGCTAAAAAAAGTTGTTAACGGACTGTTTCAAAACCTTTAGCGGACGGCCCAAAGACTGGACTGTTAGCGGCCCGTGCCATCTCTACTTCATACGTCTCTTGGCTACTGTAGACCATTTAAGATACTTTCTCCCATAAGTTTAGATGTCACGTCTGCAGTTTTCTTAGCCTGAGAAAAACAATGTAATCCAGCCTTCAACATGTGATCCTACACATTCTCGGTAATGACATGATGTCTTGATATTTCAACAAAACATTTCAAAATGTTTTCTTTTCTGATAACTTGAAATTATTTCGTCGTTACAAGGCTGGCGCTAGCTCTTTTTCAGTGGTACGGACAAGGTCAGTAAAAATCATGGATCCATGGAACTATTGCTCCCCAAAGTCAGCGGTTCTTTTGCGATTCTGTAGAAAAGAAAAGATTATCTTTTTTCGTTATTCATTCAAAATAAGCGAAAGCGATCCCCTTAAGCAGTTTCTGTCACAGTTGCGGGTCTAAATCCAACCTGAACTGAAAATTTGACAGCAGAAAGTAAACATTTACTGCTAGGCTATTTCTTTCCTCGTAGTTCCAAAAAATTAGTAGAAGCATTGCTTTTGACTCTTCTGCACCACGAATTCTGCAAATTATGAATCATTGCCTGCAATGCACACTATGGAGTTGTTGCTCTAATTCTTCGCCATCGAGTCAAAAGACATAAAGATAAAAACGTGTCTATCAGTAGGCTAAGTTTAAGCAATGTTACGATCCTACAAAATTCTTATGCCACTCGCAAAAATGAACCAAATTTTTTCAGTGTGTCCTCTCTCCCAAAAACATAAACTCCAACAATTTTGTCCAAATCAAGTCTGTTAACTCGTTCATTGTGAACATGCAAAATCATCAAATTTTTTAATCATCCTTGTGTCATGGTTGTGCGCAAATAAGTTTTTACCCACTTTAGTGCTGAAAAAGACCTCTCTAAATGAAGCATTCATGGCAGGTAAAACCAAAAATTGATCCAAAACTTTCCAGACACCGGAAAATGCAGTCTCGGAGACTGACAGTTTCGACAAAATTGTTATTGCATCGTGTATAGAGAAATTAGTAGATAACTCGTTGTAAACATCTTTCCAGAATAGTTTCAGAAGTAGGAGCTGGTCTTTTCGAGTTAAAGCTTCGAGAGATCATCTTTGTAGATTTCCAGCGCTGTTTCTAGCTGGCCTGGTCTTGATATGCATGCTGCAAATTCCTTCAAACATGACAACCAGGTTTATCCAATAGAAAAGTTTCTTCTGCATTTCGCGTAAAGCCTGCCCTAACCTTCCCATCTTTGACAGCTTTGCAACATACAAAACAGAATGTAATTGCAGAATCATTTCCCGCATCATTATGACGCCATTTGCAACGATCAAACCAAATTGCTTGAAACGATCTGTTCGCCACAACACTTATTCCAAACTGTCTTCGTGGATATGTAACATTTTTCCTGCGTATTGCAGCGCAGAGCGAATTGTGATCTCACAATATATGTCTGCGCTGCACTCTCTTATCCAGTATCTACTATCCAACATCGATACACGATGGATGAATTTAACTTCATTGGGCAGTGAATTAGCGGAGTACGGCCAAGGGCAGTCATTTTGGGCTTTGCGATTTCTGTCAGAACTTTTGCGGGCCAGTTTCTTAAAAAACAAAATATATTGTCGAGTCAGAAAACAGGCACGGCCATGGCCGTACCGGACGAATAGGTTGCGCCGGCCTTGCGTTAAAAACAAAGGTCAAAACCGTGATGCAAACAGCAAAAAAAAAAATTGCGTCGCGGATGTGATGAACATCTCTGTTTGAAAAAAACGGAAATGGTGGCTTCCTGCAAAAAATGTCGACCATAATTTCAGATCGGTTTCATCCGTTTCACAAAAATCACAGAATTTTCTAAAAAACATTCCAGAGTTATTTTATTTTTGTTTTATGAATTCACTCGTCTTGGAACCACGTTTTCTCAAAACAGTTTTGTCACACATATTGAAAATCCTGTAAAATATGTAGAGGGGTTATTAAAAATATACAGTATGATTAAATGATAGTTTAAAAACAGATTACTAAGGCGTAAAACAGAACAGCACTGGCAGAGTATGAACTTTTTGGCATTTGTGGCCATATGCAATCAGGGTCGGCCCTAGCAGATGCGGGGCCCAATGCAAGACCTGGGCGCGGGGCCCCTCCGAGGAGTGATTTTATGACGTCATCATGTTCAGTAAACCGTGTTACGATCGTGGTAGAGCGCAGATATACAGTGCAGCACCAAAACGAGAACTGAGAACGTTTGGTAACGTTCGAGAGGAAATTTGCTGGTTCTGACGAGAATGTTCTTTGTTAACAATGAAATTTATATGGCGTTTCTACTGAATTCTCAAGCGCAAGGTGTATCTGGCAAAAATGAACAATCTACCCAAACACCATGAGGCGGGGCGCAATGCAGCTGCATCGGTTGCATCGGCTTAAGGCCGGCCCAGTCCCGTCGCCACGGGGGGTTTTGGTGGGCTTATCCCCCCAAACAAAGCTCCAAACCCCACAAATTGAAATATGAAACACTGTAAATTAGTAGAATTTTTGTCAAATTTAGATGTCAAGTCCCCCTTGCACGAACGCAAAACCCCACGCACAAACCTAAAGCCCCCCTATTGACGACTTTCTGGCGACGGTTCTGAGCCGGCCCTGGATGCAATCGACCATCTAGGAAGGTTGAAGACGTGCCGTTTAAATTTGTATAGAAGAATAATTTTTAATCAAAAACATTCTAAATCGTATTGTTTTCTAGCTAGGAAAGCGTAGACATGACTTTTTAAACAGCAAAATTGCAGTATTTAGAAATAAATTTTGATGCGAAAATTTCATCCAGACAAAATATTTCACGTTAACAAACTACTTTGACCACTTTACGGTGATGAAGCCCCCGAAGAGCGTTATACATTCCCGCCAATCTTCGCTGTCTGAATCAAACAACCACGAGGGGTTCCAAACCAGCTTACTATGTACAAGTCAAACAGCTATTTGACAGTGTTTAGCGTCGTGTTTTATTTCGCGCGCGGCTAAAGTGACATATATTTTAAGAGCAGGACCAGAGAATTTGGTTTCTCCCCGGACCCTATTTTTCTTTCAACTGCTCAGTTGCACAATTCAAAGCATGTCGCGTGGAACTTTTTCTGCAATCATCACGTCCAAATGCCTACTAAACATAGGAAACCAATTTGGACCAGCTGTGAATAGGGTAAAGGCCAACATACTTTTTTGACTTTTTTTATTTTTTCTGGTGTCTGCAGTAAAAATTTCTTTTTTTGCATCTGGAGAAAAGTTGGACATTTGTGGAATGAAAAACGTTTCCCACAGTTGAGTTGCAAGCTTAAGTATATTTGACGAATGCCTTAAAAATAAATGGCTGTCGCAACCCTTAGGAAGACACAGTTGATAAAAAAACTTTTTTAAGTTTTCCCTTCTCTTATTTTTCTGATGCGTTGCAAAGCTATCAATCAATTATTCTAGCTTTGTTACTTTTGTAGTCGATTGCCTGAAGAGCACTGCACGCAAGATTTCAAGTTTACTTGAGGAAATTTGCTTTTTCACCTACAATTCTGTCTGTAACGCTAGCAAAATATTTGTTGGCTATGATTCAGATTTGACACTTTTTCAGCCTCCATCGTGCAATTTGCAGGACCTTAAATTGGCATTTGGTCAACAACTGAGCAACTGTATTTTGCACTAAGAAAAACAGCTGCCATGATGGTGCAGCACAGAGTCGTTTCCTGCTTCTGCTGCAAAGCAGACGTCCTTTGCTGTCAAAAATAATTTTTGCAGTGACAGATCTTCGAATTCCTAACATCTGAGCTTTGACGCGCGTCGACATGTCGCTGAAAAATAGTGACATCCTGACGAAAACCATACGAAGGAAGGGGAGTGGCACGGCAGCAGGCCGATAGCAATGTCAGACGAGAGTGAGTGATCCTTCCACGTCTTCAGAGATCTATCCAAAGATACAAACCGTATGGCGTTCAACAAATCTGTTGACGCTTAAACAACCACGTTGTTTGTTTCGCGTTGCCTGCTAGGAGCAGCTGCAGCATTAGACGTAAGTAAACACGACTGGAACTGGTCCAACTTTCATTTAACTTGGCAGCAAAAGAAAGCAAAAAAGGCTATTTCCACATAAAGAACAAACGCGCAATCGCTATTCCAAAACCGTAAACAGAAAGACGCCTCGGAAGAAGTTTAGTCGTCAAAATACTATGTTTTCTTCTGTTAAAATTATACTTTTGAGGAAAACAAAGAAGATTAACACTTTTGAAAAACAAAAGATTTATTTTCTGCTTCTTTAAAGCTCTTCAGAGTTTTCGATTTGGCTACAAGCAATCCTTTAATCATATTTTGAGCGAGTGATAGGTTTCCACAAGTGTTTTTGTTCACTGATTCCCTCATCGAAAATTTGAAGCGAGACTAAAGTGTATAGCAAACAATGTGTGACAAAACGACTAAACATTTTACCGTGAATAAGTGTTTTTGGAATTGGGAAATTGTTGTTTCGTTTCTCAGCAGCGTTTATTGCATAACCATACCATCTGATTTTTTCAAATTACCTTAATCGACCAGTCAAGGGGCAACGAGTCGATAACCTTGCGGTTTTTTCGGTGCCCTGGCGTTTTTGTAATTGCTATGGTTTCTTTCACGTCTTTGAAATTCTTAACTTTCGCCAAATAAACTCAACTCTGATCTAAAAATAGTTACACGAAGTTAAAAGCTGTTTCCCACAACGTAGTGCAATCTTTAAATTGTAAATGATAGAAGAATGAAGTTTCAATCTCTCAGTGTGGCACTGTATGCATTCTACTACAATACCTAGTCTCAAGCTAAAAATCAATGATTTTATCAATCTACTCCATGTTCAAAAAACAAAGTTTGCAAAACTAATAGTGAGGTTTAAATCACGTTAGACTTTAATGACCTTCAGTTGTCAAAGGTTATGCACAGCTTATTTTTCAGTCCGGTACAGAGAACCCAAAATTAATTTCATTGACATTTCTATACCTGTTGAGTTTCGAAAGAAAATTGACCGCCAAACTTTGTGAAAAAATATCAAATGAAAACAGGCTAAACTCTTGTGCCACTAAGGTATTTTGACCTTTATATTAAAACTACTGAGTTATTGTAGTTCCTTGCTGATTAAATACAAAAATGAAAATCAGTTATAAGTGCAGTAAATACGATCTTTCTAATTTTACAGTTTAAAACAAACAAAAACTGCAATAACGTTAATCTTGCATTTTTGGCATGCAAGTCAAAACACTTCACTTTAAAAGCACCTTAACAAAAGCTTCTCCAGCAAACCATATATGCGAAATCACTCTAAATTTACGTTTTTTGGGACACGTAGTGTGAAAAACGCATGCAATGCAAGTTCTTTTTCTAACGTGATTTAGCAAAATTTTTCTTCTCTGACCGAAGCGATATCCACCTATTCAGAAATATTGAAGAAGTAGCAATATTTGCTAAAAACAAACCTATTATGCCTAGCTTTATTAGTTTGTTCAGTCTTATCTAATCAATAACTTGGAGTAAAAGTCCATAAAGTGTTGGATTTGGTCACAGAAGGTTATTTGCGATGTTTTAAAAGCATGTACTCTAAAAAGCGAGAAAAAATTGTGCTACGAAATACGCAGAAAAAGTGAAGAGAATACCTGAAATGGTAAACGCCATTCCAAAGCTAACATTAACCCAGAGTGTAAAACAGTTGTCCGAGAGTGTCGAAACCATACACAGTAGTTTGATTCTACTGCCCCCTTAATTTTAAGAATTTAGCAAAAAATACATGTTGAAAGAGATTTTTCGCAAAAGTTCAAATTATCAGTTTCATTTAGGATCGAAGGGGTTTTGTGGCAGAAAACGGCCCAAAAACATCGTCCACCCTATCCTGTAGCAAAACACAGCCTCTCCTTTTCTGGTGTAGTGTTAACAGCATGACGACGCTTTCAGTAAACTCAATGCAAGGCCTCTCCTGCACAAACGTTCCCAGCACAGCAACACCTTTCCGAGGTGCTCCCTGATATCTCAAAAGTTGCTGTGTAAATGACGCGACGGGTCTGTCAAACGGTATAACTTGGGCAGCTAAGTTTGGCCTTCTGATCGAATGCACTGAAACGACAACAAATATGCGCAAACGTCTGGTGTGCGACAAATTTCTTATTTTAGAAATGGTAGGCTGCATAACCCTCACTGCGACATTTCCGTTTAGAATACAGTGTGCTGTACGAAGTTTTATGTTTTTAAGCATAATTAGAAGGAATTAGCCATTTTTAAAATACGACTTCTTTGCCCTCAGTATTTTGTTTTGAAGCCAACTAGTTGATTAGTGGCTGTGTGACCAGAATGTCTCAGAAAATATCGGCGAGAAAAGTCCTACTGGCTAAACCTACGGGTAAGCAGCCCAGAGGCCGACCAAGGACCATGCGACGTGACTTCATCTCTGACCAGGCGCGTAGTCAGAAATATAATAGAGGGTACAAACAACAACTGAGTTTCAATGTTAAATTTTTCATGCCCCTTGTTTTGAAAGCGTTATTCATAAAAAGTGCATTTGTCTCTGCCGTTGTCTTCCTGAATAATTGTATTCAGCTTTATGCCTGCGAATAAAAAGTCTACTGTCACTGTTTTGACAAATTTTATAAGTTTGTAATCAGTCATGTTCTAAGCTTTTACTTTGGATCGAAGTCACCATTTGCTCGTACCTATCCTGCAAAAGGGCTTGTGAATATCTCGATGCTACAAGTGCAAGATTCCGCAGTATGCTTTTTGGAGCCAATGTTGCATTTGACGAAGAAGTCATTGTGGCCGCATTTCGTTTTAAAACTGTGCAAAAACAAAAATCTACGAGATTCGATTGGCCTTTTTACAATTACACTCTTCGGGTATACACCAACACACGTTCAAAGCTGAGTAACAACTTTGCTCCAAGCCATCGACTTCCGAAGTAGGCCTTCTACAAAACTTCCGCGCATACAAGATGTGAATCAAGTTGTCGTCGAATTCTTGAGAAACTAATTGATGTATGCTGAAGATAAACGTAAACACTGGAGAGTCTCTCAACGCATTTGAAGAATGTTTGGATTTTATGTCATTTAAACGCCATGAAATGCGACTGCGGCAGCATTTTTATACTCTACTTGCATTATGCTTGCTTCTCAAAAACGATTAGGTATTTAGCTAGCTACTTAGAGTTAACAGTATATTTCATAAAAATTATCAAGATAATATTGTAAACTGGGGAAACTTACGCATGTCTTCTAAACAAAATTGTATATATTTGACCCACTCATTCTACACAAAGTGTGAAAATTGTATATTTGCGAAAAAGAAGCCACTATTGGTTATCACCAAAGCTCTGCAGTCAAGGTAAGAACTATTTTCCGCGCAGCTTAACACGACGGTCGGTTGGTTCATTTAGCCATCCTAGGTAACCGCTTGAAGAATTTTTTCAAATCCATTAGTGTTTAAATAGCAAAATTCGAACTTTACTCGCCAGCAAGGTAATGGGAAATCATTGATGAAAACGTTAGGGCTCCACATAATTGTGACGGAACCGTCACAATACATGTTTAATCTACACAAATATATCTCGAGAATGAATATTATTCTTGTTGAACACTCACTGCAGCATAATAAAGAAGACTGAAAGTGCATTGCTTCGAACCCAAAGTTTGAGCTTCAAGGCATATTAAAATGTATATCACCGTTATATTCACGGTGATATACATTTTATATGCCGTTATATTCACCATACTGCATTGATCAGGTTCCACTAAAAGCTGAAGGAGAATGTGTTTATAAAACAATTTCGTCGTTTTGCACTGTAGTATTTCTTTTGCTTATACATCAAAAACTTGATTAACCCGAACATTTTTGGAGCAGCCTTTCGGAGTTAAGGGACGATCGACCCCATTTCCCCCCTAGCTACGCGTCCCTCTTGGTGTAGAACTATCTGAAATTACTGAAAACCGTGAGGTATTTCGAGTGCTCCTAAGGGTGTTGTCCCACGACCCTCACTAGAGTAAATGCGGGCACGCAACTGAATGAACGAATCTTTAGGATCGAAGTAACGATAAAAAGCAAAACTGCTAATCGCACTTTAAGTACATTGCCTTACATATTTTCTGATGTTATTAATATTACTAAGCAGTACTTTGCCAGTCGAATTGTCTCAGAAAAACAAATTTATAATGTATGAGTATTTGTATATGTACCAATGTTTCAAAATGACGAATTAAATCATGACTTCAATTTTAAATTTTGCGTGTAAAATTGTATTGCTAACACAGCAACAGTGAAGTGAATTTGAAAACAAGGACGTTCCGTACTTTTCAACATGTTTCAGAAAAGCGTCGCTTTTCTCTTTTGTTATTCCGCAAAACGTTATTTTGAAACATAAGATGACTTTGATGAAAATCAGCCGCTTGAAAGAGAGAATTTACAAAGAAGTGTGTGTCGATTTAGAAAGTCAAATTCGCAGAAGAAACATTTTTGTGCTGCTGGTTTTTCACGTCTGGAACAACCACGCGTGCAGCTCATTCTTATTCGAACTGCTTAACTGTTGAGATTGCTGCATTTCTCTATCTCAAGCTTCAGGACAGACATTTCCACCTTACCGCCCGTACCGGGATGTTGAGACGAGGCGCGCCTGTTCGAGGCATACTTTCTGCAACAAAAAGGAAGGTGATGGAAACGGGAACAAGCGATCCTTCACTTGTCGCCTAGGGGCTCTGAGGATGAAAGAAACAGTCTGGTTGCCAACGAACGCAGTGCTCAACGCAAAAAGTTACACGTTGTCATGGACACGTCATGGAATTGCCTCAGTTTTGGTGCAGCTCGAACATCCCGACGATAGTATCGGCCTTTGGGTTCTTTGAGCCACAAGTAGCAGCAAATTAAAGTACAAAATCCAATCAAGAAAACTGTGGTGATTTAACGTCAGACAAAAGCTAGTCACCATCAAAATAACGCAAGCACACCAACAGCTTTCATGGAGTAGAGTGGAAATTAAATTTTTGGCTCGGAGCACTGTTTCGAGGAAAACTATTTTCTTCATTTCAATTCTTTGAAAAAATGCGTAACTGATACGAACGGATATTCGGGAAGGATAACGAATTTCTGAGACAAAAATAATATTTCCAAATAATCTTAAGCAAAACTGCTTGTCGATAACATAGCGATGGTAATTAAGCCCGCCAACAGTAAACGTACAGTATACTGCTGTCACAAAAGGTGAAAAAATGTATGCTTTTTGTTGATGTTGTGAAGCTGGGATGTATTAAGGCATTTTGAGATTATAGACGTTTTCCGCCTGACTGTGCTTTACACAATGCCACTAAATGTGAAAATATATCATAGAAGCAATGGTTTGAAGGTTTAAAATCTGGTGGAAGGTACGGACCTGAAACGTTTTGCATTTCTAAAATACAGTTTTTCAAAAACGTTTGGCGTTTCTCAATTTACCCTTGCTTTTCGTAAAAATATCAAATTCTCATTTGGGTAAGTTGATCATCATGTTTGAAGCAAAACTACATCTTTTAACATCCCCAAAAAGCGTTGTTAGGGAGTTAGCTTCATCTATGCTTTTTTGTATTTTTATCCAACATGCAGGATATGTTTCTTTCTATTATAATTCTAAACTTTCATGTGTATGAAATGCAAGGTTTGGATTTTAGTTCTGCCATTACGATTTTTGGAAGAGTTGACGAAAAAAATATTCATTTTATGTTGCATTTAAAATGTGCAAAAGTTGACCCCACTATAATAACTTGCAAGTTTTTCTGCATGAGTCAGAATATATGTAGTGCAGGCTCAATTTTTTCCAAATACTTTGACTCGTTTCACCCCATATAGGATAAACAGATTTCAGTGCATTTTATAATCTTAATATGAGTAGACTACGTCTTGATCAGGACCAAACTTTGAACATTTTTCATAAAAAACGTTTCAACTATCTTTACATTTTAAAAACGTTTCAACGATCTGTATTGTGCAAAGAAGCCATGGGCCTGATTCTCAAGTGCGTAAAATGATTTTTCTTTATTTTGCAGTTTTTTGGCCCCTGCCTGGAAAAACGTAGCTGTGCTAGCTGTGCATCACGTGATTGTACTTTCTAAGGAGCGTGGATGGCTATTTTGGTTCAGTTGTCTAAAACACAAACCAACCAGCAATTCTGGCCCATGTACCCCCAGCCAAAGCCAACATTTTGCACGTGCTATACGAACATTAAAGCGTTCCTGCGCAAGTCTGCCTTAAAATGTGTAAAGAGAGAGAGGCAGAGTGAATGTCAGAAACTTTCCAAGATAAAACCGTATTAATCAGCTTTTGATACTGATTTTGATGTGGGTTTGTAACCAGACTGTCCATCTTGTAAGCAGAACCGTCGCGAGAAAGTCTTCAATAGGGGGGCTTTATGTTTTTTCAGGGGGCTTAAACGTTTGTGCAGGGGGGCTTGAACGAAAAAACTCTATTTATTTATAGTATTTCATATTTCAATTTGGGGGGCTTGGATCTTTGTTTGGGGGGGCTAAGCCCACGAAAACCCCCCGTGGCGACGGGACTGCTTGTAAGGATGATCGTAAGGTAAAGGTCTCTAGCGTCCTCTGTTGACCACCGCTTCTTACTTGAAAGAACCAGTTGGACGCAGACGGTTCTGTCAAGCGAGACGAGGATGAATGCTTTGAAGTGTTTGAATGGAAGGACCCTAGTGAAACCAGTTGAAGTGATGACGGTTGGAACTTTTCAAACGAATTAGGGCCTTGCTTTTCTCTTTACACCGCAGTTTTTGCATCACGTGCAAAAATCATCGTGTGCTCTCCCACTCACTGCAGTTAAAAAACTCACTTCATAAGCGGTTACTTTTCCTTTTTTTCTTGTGGAAACTCTTACGTGGCACTCGGCATTAGTAAAAATGAAGACAACAGTTGCGAACGTAGTATTTTATAGGAATTGAAAGGCAGTTCTACTTTAATCTTATTGATACAATGAAAGCAGATGTAACTATTGTCAAAAGATCTTTGGCAAAACTGAAAATGAAATGACACCGGGCCATATGTCAGTTTTTTGCGTTTGTTGTGGTATTCATCTTGCTTCTGTAACGTAGCAGTATGAAATATCGTTGCAGGAAAGGGGTTTCCTCTTCGAACATGCAGTGAGCAATGTACCAATTGATCACCGCTCTTCCAACATGTATATAATCAGCCATTCCCGCTGATTCAAGCATCCGAGTTGGTTGCGACAAAAGAAGAAGCAAACGTGGGTTTTCCTTTGCCGAGAAACTTAACTTAAGGTAAGCTCTGTGCTAGTTTGTCATGGTAGTACTCAGCATTATACTTTATAAATAGTAATAATGTTGTTTAAGAAGTTAATGCAATTTATTTCAACTTGTGAATGAAAACGTAAATTTTGCTAAATGCCGTAGGGTGATGCAGCGAACGAATTGATGGTACATCCAATAAGTTCATCTGCAGTGCAAATAAAACTTCATGAAGAGTTAGTATGGTGTTAGTTTTCTACGTTAGTCTTTTTAGTTTTTGTATAAATGCGCTGCACTCCTTAGAGCTTAGTAACTGAGTCACCAATCATAGACAAAGACAACAGTGAACATAAACAACGGAAAAGCATTTTTACCTTGGAATTAAATCCGCTTGTTAATCTGAAGGAAATAAAACACATCTAAGCATTCTGGTAAATCGTCATGTTACCTGCTCTGCCTGACGATTAGCGTACGTTTTACAAGCATAGCTATGCCATACTACGTTATTTCCGGGATATTCAAATCAATTGTACGAATCGCAGTCACACCAACTTGAACATATCCAGGTGCGTTGTGTTCTCTGTGCCCTCAATGGTTAAATACGCAGTCACCAACTTCTGTATAACACAGACGCCGGACGATGATGGAGGCGCGTCCTGAGGCGAGCTGTTTTTCTACTGACTAAATGAACCAAAAAAACACTTCTACCGTTTTCCTTTTTAACCTATGTTGAATTGTATACAAGCTAGAAATATGTTCGAATCAAAAATAGGGGAGCATTGAATGTCAAGCAACAAAAGAAACTGATTGCGATGCTGTCAACATCGAAAAGACATGAATTTCGGATTAGGTGAGTTAACAATCAAGCTATAAGGAAGGCAGATTTTGTTCTTTCTTTGTTGAAAAAGCTTTCTCGAAAAAATTTGGTTTAAGTCCGAAAAAAGTTTGTAGTTACTGGGAGATGATAAATCAATACACATCAAAACTTCATAGACCAACTGCTACAACTTCTAGAATCCTAAACACTGAGTAATCGCGTTTTTGCAAACATGGTTGTACATTTTCAACATAAAGAGAATATTAACTTTCATTCTAGGTCATCTTGCACAAAACAAGATTGAATTACTAAAATCGGCATGAAATATGTTGGCTTGATCGAACGTTTAGTTTTTAGAACATTTTTATTCAAGTTTACTTTTTGTGTCGTTTTGCCATCCCCTTTGTATACTGATTCAGGTTTTTTAAATGAACCATAATTAGGAAGTCGAAAGCGGTTGTTTCAACAAGTTTTGTCTAAATTTACGGTCATTATGCAAAGACATTTAGGGCGTTCCACAGATGTTTTTCTTCAAATAACAAACTAGAATTGAAACGCACGGAGTGACTCTGAATAAAACAAAGTTTTAAAAAGTCAATGTTTATGTCATCTGTTTGTTTGACTTGTCGCGTGAATAATTGTTCTCAACATTTTTGTCCTTATATAAATTGAAACTACAGTTTATTAGAGTTTTATGCGTACAGCTTTTGCATAACGAAAGTAGCATTTTTTAATACAAACACAAATGTATATTTCTGATTATTTCGGAACGCTATTGTACATGTTTAGGCAAATGGCCAAAACGTGTAAACAAAAAAGATGTTTTTATTTGTAGCCCTGCAATATGCGCACAAAGCCAAATTGTTTTTTAGCTAATTTAATTTGAACTAGACCGGCGTCACGTCTTGGTAAACCACTTTAAGTTGACCATTTATCGGCTAATTACAAATAGAAGATGATAAAAATATAGAAGAAATAGTTTTAACAGGGGCGTGCAGAGATCTGGTAATGCCCGTGGCAAATACTTGATAGTGTGCCCCCCTACCTTGGGCGTTGGAAGGATTTTTTCCAACGTGGGATAAAGAGTGTGTTTTTCCAGGTGGTAGCCAATAGCATTCTTCCAGGGGGGAGCTAACGGTGATTTAAATTTAATTTTACCAACTCGAGACTCAGAAAAAAATTTTTTGTACCAAAACATTAATAAGAAAATATCAAATTTTAACCCCCCCCCTGACGCTCATGTCTCACTACCAAATTCTCGTACAGTATTGAGGAATGTGAGAAACAGCCACAGCAAAACTACGTGTCCAGACCTTTCATCACATGCAAAATGATTACGACACAAAAACTTCGCTTCAAGTGAGAATAAAGAAGAAACAAAGCAGTCCGAGTCTTGTACCACGTCACGCAACAATACCAAGGCACTTGAACAGTGGTGTGTTTAAGGGGAGGCGAGCGAGGAACTTGCCTCGAGCTCCCTCTTTTTAGAGCCACTCTCGAGGTGTTTTGCTTGTTACGTTTTTTTCCAATTTTGGTGAAAAACGTATTCTCCACTCATATACTCCGAAGAAAATCATAAGTAAGTGCTCTGCTTTCAAAGATGCCCCCAACAGCAACTGTAATGTGAAAGTACTCCACTTACAATGGGGTCCCCAATAGCAACTGTTACTGTAAGTGCCTTTCTTTCAAAGGGGCCACAACAACAACGTCAATGTGTAAGTGCTTTGCTTTCAAAGGGGCCTCCAACAGCAACTGTAAAACTAGAGAAGTGGGGGCGATGCCAGCTTGCTATCCCTCAACTTGTTGCTAGCTTTGCCTTCCGAGCTTTCCGTGTTTTTAAAGCTGTGCATCATGAATACCCTTTAGCATTTTCTGTTATGTCAAACATGCCGTAGTCTGAGGAACGTATCAATGGGTGACCCGCATATCCCTTTCCTAGGCTTGATCAAAAGGTCTTATCACAATTGGCTGAGTATGATGACGTCATCATAGGGCCCCATTTTCAGCCTTGCCTCGCACCCACAGCCTTAAGTCCACCATTGCACTTGAACGTTGTAAAATGTACGTGCAAGGGTATAGAGGCTTTCATGGTACTTTTGGTGAAAAAAGTACATTTGAAAAATTGTACTGGCCTTCTGCTCAAAAAACATAGTGCGTTTTCAAGCGTATCGTACTTGGCGGCGAAAATATTTTAACAGCTCCGAATGATATTCTTTTTGACAATTTTTCTGAATTATTTTGATCTTTTCTACAATAATTGAAAGCGAAGAACCCACCGCCAAATCGTCACGCACGACATAGCCTTGTGTTATTATACAATTCGCATGGCCACTAAAAATGAAACCAAGCAGACAATACACCGTCGTAAAATAACACGCTCTTTGCTCACAAATCCAGCTTTGAACAAGCAAGTTTAAGAGGTCTCGGTTTTTATTCACTGTACTGTCCACTTTGTTTTGACTATGGCCTTTATAGCGATATGCTATTAAATTTACTAATGTAGAAAACAATGCATTTAATACTTTTCAAAAATCTGTTACTGCCATACCCGCACCCCTTGCGAAACGTTCACGCCCCGCACTTTTAGAACCGAGGCTCTAGGGAGAATCGAGAGATATTTTGAAGACTGCAAGTGGCAGATTAACAATAGGCTAGCAGGAATTGGGCAGCCTATAACGGGCGGAAACGAGTTAGGGTTTGAGGCCTTATGATAACGATGGCATTGCTTCATCTCTCTCTCGGGTCACTTAACATACATTTGCATGCCCCCCCAGGAAAGTTCTCATCAGATCCATACAGTATGTGTTAGTAACCTTACAATACGAAGAAGCATCTATTTAAAGCATTCTAATAATATGTAATTTTTTCAATTTCACATTTTGGATGCTCCCCTGTCTTGGATGCTCGAGGCGTCGCCCATTCACCCCCTCTGCACGCCCCTGTTTCAACATCCAAATACGAATGAGTTACTGTAGATTAGATTCCAATTTAATGAGTCTAAAATACCATTTTTTATTTACAGTAAGAGAGATAGTACAATACAAACAAGCGTAGTTAGCAGTGAACGTCATTGGAGAGATAAATGTTAAAAAGGTTTACAGAATCCGTCATGTTGATGAAATTTATGGATAAGGACTGAAAGCTTCAAATTTCGATGAGAAAATGCAGTCCGTTTCACGAAAAAACAAAATTATCGCTTTGAAAATCTAGACACGTATTGACGCATGCCTCGTAAACTAACAAGTATAATTGCATGCGCCTCGCTCCTGATTTTTTTTTCCTTTTCCTGCATTCAATGCTTAGGTTATAATTTAAACGTTTTATGTTGATTTCATGCCTGGTATAACCCATTTTTGACGTTCTGCCCAAATTTTATTTTCTTTGAGTTTCTTTCGCAGCGAATTGATTGATCCGATGAAAACTTTTGTAATCTCTGGAAGATCATAAATAAGTGCATGTGAATAAAAGAACAGACCCCACTGGATCAGTTAGAGGTTTTAGTTCGTTGTTTCTAATAAGCCTTGCAAGACAGCTCTGCACTTTATCGTGCAAATCCTATCCAACTATCTCCATGCCATGGACTAATTTAAAACCGCTTCATAACTCTCTTGTTAGGAAACACCGAAGAAGAGATTATCGCATTACAGTTGTTTACGTTAATGAACGGAAAGTCTTTGTCTATATGTTTGCAGTTTTTAGGAATATTCGTAACATTTCGTTTAGTTTTGCGTTGCCATCAACATTTTAAATATAACTAATCAACATAACATACTGCACGGTTGTTGCAGAAAGCACCTGAGACAAAATGAAGCTTGCCATTATCTTCGCTCTCCTATTCTCTGTTGTGGCAATCCAAGCCAACGAAATCGAGAAAGTGGAAGACGTTCAGACCAGTGATGAAGTTGATCTGATGTCTCTGTTTGCTAACTCAGAAAATGAAAATGATGAAGTTGAATATGACGATGACGATGATGAAGATGAGGATGCAGAAATAGAAGACGAGGATGCAGAAATAGAAGATGAGGACGATGATGATGAAGATGAGGAAGACGACGATGAAGATGAAGAAGGTGATGAGGGTGTAGAAGATGAGGGTGATGAAGAAGATGAAGATGATGAAGAAGATGACGAGGATGAATATGAAGAAGATGATGATGAAGATGATGAAGAAGATCAAGAAGATGAAGACGATGATGAAGATGACGAAGAAGATGAAGATGTTGAAGACAATGAAGAAGATGATGAAGATGAAGATGATCAAGACAATGAAGATGATCAAGACGATGAAGATGAAGATGATGAATACAATGAAGATGATGAAGAAGATGAAGATGATGAATATGATGAAGATGATGATGAAGATGATGATGAAGATGATGATGAAGATGATGATGAAGATGATGATGAAGATGATGATGAAGATGATGATGAAGATGATGAAAATGATGAATATGATGAAGAAGATGAAGAAGATGAAGACGATGAAGATGATGAAGATGATGAATATGATGAAGATGAAGATTATGATGATGATGAAGATGATGAAGAAGTAAGATGTTTTATACTGGTGCGGCCTTACAAATTACAAATTTGAAAATGTTTACAAAATAAGCAGCCATATCTTTTTGATCAACAATTTGGAAACATTTCTGTTGTAGTTAACGTGTTTGAACACAATTGGATTATTATATAAATCTACTGTTATTATGGTCATGAAGAAACCGGCTTTTGTGATGCTGCTAACAGTAAACTAGGAAATTGTTAATGAAACGTATTTACCGCCGTTTCAGCGCGACATAACAACGCTTGGTGCATTCACATCGGAAAAAATGCCACTTTTGGTGACAAGTAACGAGCTGTGCCCAAGGAAGGTGCATGAAACAAACTTAATTCTGGATCAAGGGCAGAAGGTTTTATCTAAAATGTCATTTCAAACATTTTGGAAAGAAAAAAAGCCTTATTTGTTGCTGATATTCGCGACTCTGCAAAATCATAGCGTTCTATTCATTACCTTGAATCCGTTGAGAAAGACAGAGTTACAGCTTCTTGCTTATATATTTCAAAAGTGCTATGTAAAACTGTCTTGTTTACAGTCTAGTATTGCAGCCTGTTTAAAGTTGATTTCTGACTAATACTAAAGCTTGTTTTCACTTTTTTTCAGTGAAAATTTCGCCGTTATCCGATTCTACGACGGGTGGACTGAAAAACATTGATTACAGAAAGACGAGCAATTGCCTTCGACTCTTTTTGATGATTGTTTGATTTGATTTGCGTTTTTTGCTTTTTCTGACTTTTGTTCGCAATGGCATCAACGACGAATTGCGTTGCCAGCACGTAAAATTAAACAGATCAAGAGAACTGCAATATAACCTGTGGTTTGTGGTTTTCGTGGTATCATGATCTAATTACTTTGCAGATTCAACAACTCAGGGGTGAGAGATAGCAATCATGGCGTTATTTACGAATCTCAGCATTTTTGGTTTAGTAGCTGTTGCAAGGTGTTATTAAAATTCTAGTAGCTCATGCACACGGTGGTGGATTTTTAAAAGTGCTCGTAGATTAAAATAAATCCTTTGAAATATAAAATACAACAATCCACAACCCTCCACTAGGGGGGTAGGCAAGGAATCGATCAGCAAGTTTTTTTAATAGTAAATCGATTTCACGTAAAACTACGCATCCTCAGTCCTAAAAGCTGCAAGCAATGCTTACGGGCGAAAAGTCGAAAGGCTGAGGTAAGAGCAGACAAAGCAAACAAACTCAAGACTAATATAAATATAAATCAGAACACAAGCCGCGATAAATAAAAAACTAGAAAACATGTCTTTCCAAAAATTTATTTCACTGGAACATCGTAAACAACTGATGCCAATGTTCGAGCAACTCGATTAGTTTCAATGTTCCAGTGAAATAAAGTATTTGGGAAAGACGTATTTTCCAGTCTTTGATTGTCGCAGCTTGTGTTATAATTTATTAATTTCAGTCTTGAGTTTGTTTGCTTTCTCTGCTCTTACTTTAGCCTTTCAAATGCAGTTTTTAGGACTGAGGATATTTAGGTTTACTTTTAAGTGAAATCGATTTCCTATTAAAAAATTTTGCTAATCGATTCCTTGCTTACCCTCCTTGTGGAGAGTGCTTACTTGAATACAGATATGTGCAAGTTTCAATAATCGCAAAAAGATGGAAGCAGAGCCCAGTTGGCTGGTTCGTCGAAAGCTTACAGAAAACCAAGAGCTTTTAATTTTGTACAACCATGCACTTATTCAAAATACAATCTTAACATACAACTTAATTTAGCAAAAGACGAAGTAATTNTACTTGTTGCGGATCTTTAAATTTCACTACAATTTTCCAATGTGTTGTGCTTATACTCTGTTTTGTATCCAGTTGCTGGCAGTATGGGTGATAGCGAGATTCAATGTCGTAAGGTAAGCATTAGGCTCCGATATTTTATCTCGTGATCAGCGTTCCTTCTGAGGCGCACAACTGCGAAAATGCGTGGTGCCACCAGACCATTTGCGCAGTAAAATCTCATTCTCACGCACTCGCAACATTCCCGATTTAAATCTCGAATATATGTCGCTGGGCCCTTTCACCGCTTGAAACACTTCATTAGTTGTGAGTCTGCATGGTTGTGCGATTGCATGCACACTAAAACAAACATCTGCTCAGTGTTTTAATTTTCTTAGAGGGAACACTGATCGTGATGGCTGCACTCTCCACAACTGAGTGTGTGGTTCGTCTTTTTCTCATGCATCTTTTCGCGTAGGTCAGGGGCTCTTAAAGTTTGTTTCAATAACCCCAGGGGGTATTGAGGTTAGATGTTGGGGATCGTCAACAGTGTTGGGATGTAAATTTCAAATCCGGACTCAAATCCGGACTCAAGTCCCTCATTCTCTAAGAACTTGCACTTGCTTCCCTCCAGACTGACTTTGACATAATACCCATTGACTTTGTTAATAAACTTTTCTTCAAAATGGGTATTCCCATTAGTGAAAATACTACTGAAGGGTATTGAGGCGTTAAAACTTCATCAGACTAGAAGTGCCTCATAGCAAATATTTCTATCCAGCAGCTGTGCGCATCACATCTTATTATTTTCGCAAAAATGTAGGCAGTATAAAATATCCCAGAACTTTAAGCAACATCCTCAGACTGAAAACACCACAGCGCCATACGTTTGTGAAATCATTACGTGCCCCCACAATAACCTATGTTTTTACTCATGAAAAGTTAATCGGTGTGTTTTTGTGGATTTGGCCCATTTTAGAGTTTATCATCTCTCCAGGATTCACAAACACTTGGTCTTTTCTGTTAGAAATATTACCTGATCTCAAAATGACATGGTTGATTAAACAAGATTACCGTTTTCAGATCTGCAAAAAGTCTTCTTTCATAATCTAACACGACTTAACTTATGGAGCTAATCACAAAGTCGGGTCTTGGTTTCTCCAGGGCTGCGGAGTCGGAGTCGAGGAGTCGNAAGGATTTTGAACCTGAGGAGTCGGATTCGGAGNCGCAGAAAATTTTAACGACNCCGACTCCGGGCTGACCTTTTGCTCGCCGATTGTGACTGTTTGTGCCACAAATGTTCGCAAGCGTCACACTTCGCAATTTAAGCAGCTTAAACGTTTCAACAAAAGATGATCATGGCTATTCAGAAAGGCTGCAGCACACTAACTCGCATGCCTACACTCAGGGGCGATTCCAGGTCAGCAGCGACACTCG
>JGI24159J19872_10003144_pt1 | contig 20329 bp, 12 predicted proteins | sample Ectturendosymbi4_FD_19872 | JGI IMG/M metagenome (IMG submission 19872) | reverse complement strand
CCTCAAATGGCAACCCGAGCATCATAAGAAAAGCATACCACAAACTCTAATGCAGAGATAATAATCGCTAAGACCACCATTCTACCATTGTATGTATGTTTGCCCTATTGTGATATAACGAAAATTTGAACCTGCTTTCTCATCTCTTTTGGTTACCTAACCTAACAATGCGCAGTTGACCATGCGTTGCATCACATGGGTGCCAGGCTGCCGGCTACTTAGTAGTTGACGTTGTATTACATGGCCTTTGTTCATTACATAAACACTTCCTCCAAGAAAAACCATCAAATCTGAAATTTCCTACAACTTAAACCTGAACCAAGACTTGCACAGATTTCCATTAAATTTTTCTAATGATTAGAAGGCATGGCCCTGTGTTAAACATGGCCTTTTCAAAGTGGACTCTGATCCAAATTAATCGCCTACCCTTGCATCAGGGTATTAATTTTACGGTGAATAGCAGGTTGTTGTTTAAAATTGCACAAAGGGTATGTTGAATAAATTGCGTGTAAAAGCAAAGTTAGTAACACAACATTTAAAGGCATTTTTTCCTGTGAAAAAATGTGCTTTAAAAAATCGTTTTGTGCCACTTGATGAAAGACAATGCTGTACATACAAAAACAAGATTATTTTAGCACCGATGGTTCGTGTTGGATTTTTGCCAGCTCGTTTGCTGGCTTTGCGTTACGGAGCAGACCTTGTTTATACTGATGTAAGTATAAGTCCAACATTTACATTTTGTTTTCATTTAATTACCCTTTATATACAAAGTTTTTATCTTCTTGCAGTTAGACAAGAAATGCCCTTTGTTTATTGCATATCCTCTAAGCTTTAAGATGTATGCAATCACCATACATTTGAAAGATTAGTATAGGGGATTAACCATGGGTACTAGCTTACCAAGTCAGATATTTTAGATATTGGTTAAAATTAGATGATTAAGATGATTAGTCAGGTCCTTCAACTTGCTTTCTGCTGTTTTTCACTTTAGTTTTTTATGTTCTTTACTTGGTCTTTACTGCTCATTAGTTTGCTTAAATTACTTCCCTTGTTATTTGGTATTCAGGAAGTTCTTGCCTGTAGTAAAATCAAGAATGTGTACTACCAAGTTATGTCATAAAGACCTTCCATTCTATGTGCCATTTTGTTTGCTAATATTTTTTAGTAATTTTTTGTTCTGTTGAGGTTTGTAGGTTTTTCAATTTCATATGTAAAGTTAAAATTTGTCGCAGCTGTAATAATTACCATTGATTATAATTATAATAAGAGAGCATGCTTTTTCAGTCAGATATGCAACTTGGTTGAGAAAGGAAATTTGTGAAAACAATGGCATGAATAATTGAACCTCATAACGTAATTAATGTATGACTGCCAGCACAAACGTTGCAGGTTTTAATTGGGATTTTTTTTTATCTGTGTAGGAAACCTTTTCACAAAGTGCTGGCACACTAACAAGAAAAGTAAATGGTAAGAAATGGCCATTTTGATTTAAGTAGAAAATTTTTATGTTCGCATTAGAAATTTTATCATATGACTACCCAGAGATCAACAACAATAACCACTTGTGTTCTGTATAGATGATTTAGGTACTATAGATTATATCAGTGGCACAAGTGGACAACTCTGGTTTCGAACTTGTGAAGAAGAGAAGCAGAATCTAGTTTTGCAACTGGTAAGGTAGCCTGAAGAAAAGCTTGTGAATGCAACCATTTTGGTGTGGTTGATTTAACAAAATTTCACATTTAATATGCAAACTCATTAGTGCTCTTTTCCATTTACTTTTTTTCAATCAGGTTGATTGTATAAATTGCAGCTTACCTTTGTCCAGCTTAGCAACTGTGCTAAAATTAGTAACTTGCCCTTTTGTCAGATTTTAAAAAGCTTAAAATTTTAAAGAACTTGATTTACTCTCAGAATCTCTTGACTTCACAATTTTTATATTGGTACATTTTTTCATGTATGTGGCCAAAATTTGTTTTTCTGCTTGTTGAAGATATGTCAGACAGCCAACAGGTGAATTATGGGACCTTCGTCACCTTCACCAGGGCCACAACCAACTGATATTTTCGGGGGGGCAAATTAATGTAACTTGTTGCTGTACCTACCAAAACATATATTTTTGAAAATTTCAGGGGGGCAATTGTCCGACGCCCCCCTCTGGTTGTGGGCCTGACCTTCACTAAGGCATGTTGATGGATTGTTCGAAGATCTGAGACAGTAGGTTAGAAATTGAGACTTGCAGCCTTCAAGAGACTGAGGCTCATAAAAATGGGTCTTGAGGCTGAGACTAAGTCTGAGATTCCATCTAAAGACCAAGTCTTGAGATTCCAATAGTAAACTTCAATTCTTGCTTTACACAACTTTGGATCATATCCTGCATGAGTTTTACAGTTTTGGTTCATTTCAAAATAGTTTATTTTTTGACCCTGACTTAAAAAAACGTTATGAACTTGCCTTGAAAAACAGATTATTTGTTGCAGGGCACAAAAGATGCTCAGTGTGCTCTAAGAGCTGCTAAACAAGTGTGAGTATTTGAAATTTTTCATACCATTTTGTTCTTAGCATTGTAATTGTTCTAATCCAATTTGTTGTCATTATCCTTAGTGTTTTGCTATTGCTTCATTTCAACATGTTTCAATGCTGTTGATTCTTTGCAGAATTTTTGGTTTTGTATGAGCATTAACATTTTCAGTGTGCACATGTTCAGACATGCTTGTGGTAAAATTATGCTTTTACACTTCTTGGTTTGCATTCCCTACCCTTGCTTAGACCTTCAGCATTTCACAGATAAGCATAAGTAATGCTTGCATATTTCAGGAATAAGGACATGTAGAGTTCTGTGAAATTGATTTCCCATTAAAAAGATTTGCTGATTGATTTAACTGAGTCACTTACATGGAGACTAATTACTTGACCACATATATATGCAAGTCCAAATCATCACAAAGTCATGAAAGCAGAGTCTAGACAGATTCAGTATTCCTCAAAAGCATGTAACAGATGCAGAGCATTCAGTTGTTGTAGACCAGGGGTTCCCAACCTTTTTCTAACCATGTACCCCTTCAGCATTTTGACAGATGAACATGTACCCCTGAAATTTCTTATGACAAAATATTTTATCATGATTAATCTAGATATGTTTAACAATAAGCATACAATGGCTTTTGAAAACAATATTCACTGATATATGTATAAATATTTGGAAATAAAAGATGTGTAAATATATATTTCTCTTCTATTGCTAACCTTAAATGTACCCCTTTGGATAGGCAAATGTACCCCTAGGTGTACATGTACCCAAGGTTGGGAACCTCTGTTGTCGACTTTATGACAGTTCCTATACAGCAAATTGCCTCATGCAAATAGCATCCACATCCATTGAAACATAACTGAAATGCCTGTTTGCTAACACATTGATGAAAATTTGTGTAGAGTATTTTAAGAGTATTTTGTACTGCAAGAATGTTCTGCAGTACCGTACATTAGCTTTATTCTTTCATGTGGTTGTGTTGAGCATGCACATAAAAAAGTTGTTTTGATAAATAATTGCATTTTTTATTTGAGAAAAATGGCAGTTCAATAATGGCATTGGCTCATAGCTTTACAAATTGTACTACAACTGGGCTTAGTCCTAATATGTCCTTGAACTGGTGGAAAAATTGTGTTGATTTAACTTTTCCAGCATATATAGAGTAGGATTAAACAATGGCAAAACATGGGTCTTGCCAGTTTAGACAAAGCTTCACAATTAGGAAATTGAAATACTGTGGAGATTTTCATGAGTCATAAATATGTTTTTTATTACCACAATCAAATATTAAGTATGACAAAATGTTGAAATAGGTAAAAAATCAATTGCAGCAGATGCAAGAAAAACTGAGTCTAGACAGATGGTTGCTCAGAAGCATGTAGCACGTAAAGCTTTCAATTGTCGTAGACGTTGTAACATTTCCTATTCAACTTATGTGCCAGTTAAAATCATCGCAAATGTATAAAAGCAGAATCAAGCAGACAGATTCATCACAAACTTGCCTTGAGGCTAGAACTTGTTTTGTTGTTTTCAAACTGATAGTAATAGTTCAACTTTTTTCATAGATTTGCTGAAGCCAAGAACTTTTTTATGGTACAGTAGATTTGTATTTTCTTTGAAAGCCTATGCCTAACGAAATTTTGCAAGCTATTTATGATCCTAGGAATCTATTTCTATATTGTTTTCTAATTCGAGTAATACTGGCCTAGGGTTAAGTTTTGGAAGAATTTTGCAAGTATCAGTCAAATTAGATCTTGCTCCAATTCTGGTAAGGCTGAATATTTGTTATTTTGTATCATAGTTGTCATTGAACAAAGCTATGACTTTCGAACAACTTGAACTTAGTTATCAGGCTTCGCTTCCAAACCATTTAAAGCTTACAAAATTAAAACTTTCAAAGCATACATTGAAGTTAACAATTTAGCAAAACGAACTAAAAGAATATTTTGTGTCTGTTGATAATCCAGGTGAATGTTGCAACAACGGCCCCGTAAATTTACAGTAGTGGCTTTTGTTAAGTTTTTTTAATGGAAGGTTTGTCTCAGGCTGACTTATCTTTGGTTTCAGAGAGCAAGATGTACTTGCCGTTGATGTCAATATGGGCTGCCCAGCTGCTTCCGCCATAGCGGTGAGAAATTTCTAGTCACAATACGTTTGATGTTTGTGTATGACGTTCATGTATTGTACAGGACACTTGCTTTTGGGGACGCTGGTGTGATTTAGACTCATCGATAAGTCAGAGAAGGGTGTTGTTTCTGACACTTTTTTATGCAACAGGCACACAACATGTTTGCACTGAAAATTTATAGAGGCTGTTTTGAGACGTTTCTGAGCTATGCCATTATGGTAGAGTGGAAAGATAGACTGCGTGTCCACTTGCAATAAGCTTCTGCGTAAACTTTGTGCTGTATAAAAGATTGTTGTGACTGTGTCGGCTACTTCAACAATGGTGAAATTGTTGCTAAGCAACTGAAGGCAAATTTATGTTTTACCATGACCACAGGGAGGGACGGGTTCGGCTCTACTCGACCATCCTGACAAAATTGAAAGCATTCTGCGGACACTCGTCGATGGATTATCAGTACCTGTCACGTGCAAGATTCGTGTTTACCCATCAGTAAGTTTCAAAACGTGATACGAAGTTGCGAAGAACAAAACCAGCAGACCCGGAATTTGGGGGCAACCGAGCAAATCTTACCCAAAATTTTCAGAAGCGTGTTTAGTTTTCAGGTACAACAACTTCCAATCATTTCCCCCCAAAATAGACCAATAACAATCATTTTGACCCCCGCGATGCCAGGTGCATTGCAATCAGTTGCACCGCGACACCAAATCGCACGCGGGCGACCTCCGGTGGTGAGCGCTTTGACCGATCATCTTCAAGAACAATGTAAGGATGGAAACCAAATGCTAACTGAAAAATGAACCGAAAAGTATAACTGAAAAAACGGTTAACACTGTTTTTTGCTGATCCTTAACCGAATCTTTTTCGTGCAAGCCGCAACCGAACCGCATTGAAATATCAGCGGTTACCGGCTTTGTTTTCGGGTTCTGATGAGTTCATTCGGGTTCGTTCATGTGGAGCCGACACTTATATTCACCACATGGCACGTCACAATTTGTGAACAAAAGAAAATAAACAGCAGTTCTGTGCGAAAGTACAGTATATGCAGCATAAATACCGTTTGCCAAAACGTTCTCTCTGAGGTTATTGGTCCTGAGATACGCGTGGCGCGAACTGTTTGTAACGTCATTAAAAGGTTTTGCTCGAACTTTTTGTGACGTAATATAAGGAATCCATGGGTTGTTTCGCTCATTCACTGGTTACATATGTTAAATAAACGCTAATCAGGATAGGAAGCCAAAAATTGTGTTAAACGCTGCATTAAAAATTGATCACTGCGTGACACAATGCTTGCTATCCTACCTAAGCATGAGCCACTGCTAATTTCTCTGCAATAATAATACTGCCTGCCGCATAAGAAAATGTTCTGCAAGCTAAGCTTGTATACTTTTGCATCGCGGGTAATATGCCACTTCATCATATTTACTAATACCAGGTGTTGATTGATTTGAACGACCAAGGTTTCGCGCGGAACTGTGCCCGACAGGCACCAATCTGCGAAGCGTAACCATTGATTAATTCTAATTGAACGCTACAGAAAAAGCTAAAAATGCAATCTGAACACAGCAAAGAGATGGCTGCAACAAGCTCTGCTAACAAATATCGTGCACTTTACCGCTGGGCTTTTTTCAAACCAGTTCAATCGTGACGTCACTGCTGAACCAGCTCTTTACTTTAGGAATGCACCACTCGCTGAAAATGTCGAGTGGTCATCGCAGCCAGTTCTGCATTGTCTTCTGCTTTTTTATCGGTCATAAACCGAATTTTTTTAATGACCGAAAAATTAAAGTCAATCTGGTCATAATGTCCGAAAAAGTAGACTGGTGAATAAGCTTAGTGTTGCGGGACAAATGACCTAAATTTTTCAGAGAAAAAAACAAATTGGCTTCATCCTATTCCCAGTAACCTCGCCTCCAGTGGCATTTTCCAATATACCTGGTTAGCTCAGACTTACGGCAGGTTGGACCTTCCGCTTAAAACTTCGTTAGTTGAAGATGAAAACGCGCTTTTACGCCTTTGCAGTTAAACGAAACACTTGAACTGGTAAAAATGATCGAATCAACGGGAGTTTCTGCGATCGCAGTGCACGGCCGCACGAGGAAGCACAGGTCGCATCATCCTTGCCGGGTGGAGGCGATACGAGCTGTGGCTGACACTGTCTCGGTTCCGGTCATTGCCAAGTGAGAGCTTCTACTCTGATTGGTGTCAATACCCAGGGTTCGTACGGTGTCTTGAAAATTATGGTAAAAACTTTGGTAACTATCCAGCCTGGAAAAGCGGGAAAAAAACGTTTTTGGTTTGTTAGGATGGAAAAAGAAAATAATTTTCCAGATTTCTGACATGCATTTCATTCAAGATTGGTAATGGTACTTTTATCTTGTTAACTATAATGGTGCCTGTATTTGACATGGGTATGTCATCAGAAAAATTTAAGTGTGGAAAAAGGCCGGAAATTTATTTTCAAAATTGCGCAGGAACTCTGAACACCATAGTACGAAATTCTATGTGCGTTGCCGCTTTTTCTAAGATGTTTTTTTACGATTACCTTATGTTGTAAGCCTAGAAAATTCGTTGTGCTGTTTTGTCGTAGATTTCCTGTACCTCATGTAAATGGGGTGATTATTATAAGACAGAACGAGTTTTTAGGGCTACGGCTTAATCTGAATATTTCTGGATGAAGGAACAGATTAGGTGCCGAAGACTTACCGGGAGGAAGTAACTTATCTCTTACAACGAACTGTGTTTTTTTCCGGTAGGCAAGGGTTGGTTTGAAGTGAACCAAATTGCTGGCAAGCAGTTATCCGCTTGCCTTCCGTCGATGCGCGGGATTGTTTATAAGAGGGCAGCGTTGATGGTTCATGTTGTCACTGCTTCCGATATTATGTGCTCGAAGTTTCAGTTGTAAACTTTCGAAATCTACTGATGATAGCTCTTCTGTGTGTCTTCTGCAGCGGCGGATCGGAGGAGCACATTCAAACGTACGACGACATAGAAAAGTTCAGGCAGCTGACCAAGGCATCGTCTGTGATGATAGCGAGGTCTGCGCAATTCAACTGTTCCATTTTCAGAAAGGAGGGCATTCTTCCGTTGGACGAAGTGATTGCAGATTATTTGAAATTGGTGAGCTTTGCCAGTGCAGTCCTTTCAACTTCATGCGCCCTTGGACGGCGGCATGCTGTGTCCTACGCAGCAGCGCTTCTCAGCCGACGGACCCCACAGCCATTTCAAGGGTAACACGAAGCCATTTCAAGGGGGACGCAAAGCTATTTCAAGGGCAATACGAAGCCATTTCAAGGGGGACGCGAAGCTATTTCAATGGGGACGCGAAGCTATTTTAAGGGGGACGCAAAGCTATTTCAAGGGAGATGCGAAACTTTTTCAAGGGAGACGCAAAGCTATTTCAAGGGGGGATGCGAAGCTTATCCAAAGGGGGCACGCAAAGCTTTTTCAAGGGAGACGTAAAGCTATTTCAAGGGGAATACAAAGCTATTTCAAGGGGGACGCGAAGCTTATTCAAAGGGGCGCGCAAAGCTATTTCAAGGGAGACGCAAAGGTATTTCACGGGGGACGCGAAGCAATTGTATTGTATAATGTATTAGCAGGACGCAAAGCTATTTTAAAGAGGAGGCAAAGCTATTTCAAGGGGTTGCAAAGCTATTTCAAGGGGGACACAAATCTATATGAAGGGAAACGCAAAGCTATTTCAAGAGGGACGCCAAGCTATTTCAAGGGGGACGCCAAGCTATTTCAAGGGTCACAAAGCTATTTCAAGGGGAATGCAAAGCTATTTCAAGGGGGAAGCAATGCTATTTCAAGGGGGACCCAAAGGTATTTCAAGGGGGATGCAAAACTATTTCATGGGGGATGCAAAGCTATTTGAGGGGAGACGCAAAGGTATTTCAAGGGGGACACGAAGTTATTAGAGGGGGACGCAGAGCTATTTCAAGGGGATGCGAAACAGGTTGAACTGTTACAAAAAAAACTTCATCACCACGTGTTGAATATTATGGGTAGTGTTTTCAATTTGAACAGGAGACTAATGCTTTCTCTGCTTGATCTGGAAACAGTCGCTTTTGTTATTTGAACTTAACAATTCGTTATTGTTTATAATACTGCGTGACAGTTGGCTTATTGTGACGTGTTGTAGTGAGCCTCAACAAAATTGTCAGTAGAAGAGTGCCGCGAGTTTTGAAAGCATTGCTCGTCAGATGGTTTGCTACGCGGCGTTGTTTTATTTCAGTTTGCTAAAAATGTTTCAAGTGCGTTGTTTGATTATAAATCGTGTTTTTTGGATTTTCGAATCTATTTCTTACCATAAAGCACATGTCCTCTGGCATTATCACGAACAGTAAGACAGCATTATATTTTTCGCGCGTCCAGGCGTTATTGTACGATCTCGCGTTTTGTCAAGCGTCGTTTCTGATCAAGTCGATGATCGGCCACGCGTACACGGATTCGAACTACGCGGAACACCATCATCGGTTTCTTTTCGCGACCACTTATGAAGAAACGTGGTAAGGGTAGTTCTTTTCTGTAGCGATTTATCCAATTGCCATTTCCTCCTCCCTAAGTTGAGTCGATCCGCGTTTCCTTTTCGATGCGGGGAATCACCGAATTCGAAAAACTTGCGGATATGATTTGTTTCTGAATGTTTGATCGTTCTTGAGAAGTCGCAGCATTTTCTGCGCGACGCTTCTTCTGCAACAAGATCAGCGTGAAGAAGGTTTTGTTTCTTATATTTTCTTCGCTTACAGCCACTTGTTCGGTCTTCGCGATTTTTACGAGAACTTGATTTCCACGAGAAGAAAAGATCGAAAAAACTTTCTGTACGGGCGAGATGTCGTCGATCCGGGCACGAAGCCACCGACACCGAATCCTGTTGCAGAGCAATCTGTTACAATGGATTTGCTATTTAAAAGGTGAGCACGAACTGTGTTTTCCGGTAGACAGGAGTTGTTCAGCATATTTCTCACAGTTGACAGCTGTTGAAACCGCGTTTTCTTCCCGGTGAGATCTGCCGGTCACCGGTTTGTTCCGGTCTACGACACTGCCTGAGAACTCTGTGAAGCACGTGATATGGCTAATACATTTGGTACAGACAGTGCGGCGCCAATCAGAAATAATGCGTTTCTGGATAAAATGCAGCTGGTTTCACGTCACATACGAAACGAACTTATGCTGGTAAACCTACTGTATGTAGTTCGATAAATTGCGACTTATTTTCGAATTCTAAGCGCCATACTGAGATCAGGAATTCGCATCGGTTAACATCGGAAAATTTCGTATCGGGTAACATCGGAGCATTTCGCGTCGGTGAACATCGCAACTTTTCGCATCGGATCTCCCGATAATGCGCTGATCAGCGCACACCAGTTACGTGTGCGGAAGTTCTGCGCAAAACTTATTTTTTAGTGAAGAAGGCATGGAATGGCAACGCTGCTGATTTTGTAGTTGATTACAAGTCTGTTTTGCGACAGGAATCATTACAACTTTAAGGTGACGACGCCGAAGTCCATTCTTCACCAACTAGCTGTTGACCGAGGCCTTGCCAAACCCCTTTACCAAACAGTAAGTTGCATGACGTGTTATGCGGCTCGTGCGAGGAAGCTGGTTTTTGTTGTCACTTGCACTGCGATTTCACCCAAAAGAATTAGAATGGATTGCTTTGAATACGTTGCTTCATCGTACATAGCAATTATTGCACAGTGCATGAATGGGTGCGAGATGAGGTGACACTGGCGCTGCTAAATTTGTGAAAAGCAGGCGGCGTTTTTTATTTTTCAGAGGAAGGAAATAGATTTGTAAGGCGCAGTAAAAAATTGGGACAGAAATGAGTAACAACAGTTGTGAAATTAAAAACTGTGATGCTGATGCAAATTGTTCAGAAAATCTTATTTTATACTCTTCTTCACTTTACGTTTTTGTAAAAATTGCGGAAAACCAACGAATTGCTGCTTTTTATCATAAACATACACATTGATCGAAAAACTGTTTTCCGGTCCGGCGTCAAAAATGGGCCGATCCGGCGTCAGAAATGGGCCAGTTAAAAATTTTCAGCACGAACGTCCCCCCTCTTAGATACATCCCACCTCGCGCCTGCCTGTAAAACCAGTGATTGGCGTTTGTTTTACGTGAGCAGACGTGAAATAAAACTGTAATTTTAACAAAAATGTAACTTCTTGACCGTGCACCAGCAAATGACTGAGAAACATTTTCCTGGTGGTTCTAATACCGCCATGAAACGTCAGCAGTGAGTGTGCCCCACTGATGAGATCACAGGTCGAAACGCCGAATGTATTTATTTGTTGATCCAAATGAAAAAGCGCCATCTATAAATATTAGCATAAAATAAATTACATGGCTATAACGCAATTTTAGTTCTTAAAAACTGGAAATGCGAATTTCATGCTGCATTTGTTAAAGTAGGGATTGTGGAAACGACCAGTGGCATGGAGTGCGACCATTGCAGCCAGCAGTTCCAGTATAGAACAGCGGCGGAGACCCGAATAGAAGCCGTTGATGATGTAATGGCGTCCGTAGCCGAAACGCCTGCCGCACAGAGCTGTTCTTGTTCTAAGCACGCGGCCAAATCTTCGCGCAGGTTCAAACGCACGGCGACCGAGCACGCAGGAGCCATTACTGCAACTCGACGGTTTTATTCGACGGAGTAAAATACAGAACGCGCTCATGGTGAGTCCCTGCCTGGCCCGGCCAAGTGATGCATGGAATTATTTGTGATGAAGAATTTTTTATTGTTTAACAGTTACAACTCTCGAATGAAAAGGCGCACAAAATAACAGGTGGTAAAGTTCAGGTTTCGTTTCAATTCTAGTTGAGGTGGACTTAGGGATCCGATCGCAGTCCTGTTTCAAGGCTGTCGGTAGTATCTATTATGCTGTCCATACAGACTACAGCATAGTTAACGTGACAGAAAATGCAAAATAGTTAATATGACACAAAAACTAATCAAAACGTCGATGATTAAGAATAAAAACTGGCAATGGAAAAAATAAATTTAGCTACATTTTTTAGATGTTTGTTCAACGCATTCATCTTCCAGCAGCTTATCAACTCACTTCCTATTCTTCGCACGTAGCTACCAAACCATTTAAACGCTCTTGGCGAAGTCTTACAAATCTTTCAATCAGTTTGAGCTTCGAGAAACTTCGTTCTCCACTAGCAACAAATAAAGTTATCGTTGCAATTATTCGCAAAGAACTACAGGCATGTAATATTAGGTGTCAATCATTCTTGGTGTGGTACTTAATATACTGCAGTGCACCCAAACCACTTTTCTCTGCGCCCATTACAGGCACACCTCTACAAAAGAGGGTCGCGCAACAACTGGTAAGTCAAGGACAAGGTACCAATTTACTATCACAGGCCGCATGAATTGTGGAATATCGCTGGCGGGCAGCAAACATTAATTTGTTTTATCTTAAAATTATACCTTTATCTTCCAGGAAAACTAAGTCAAGGAGCGAGAGGGACTTCTCTTGACTTACTATCTACTTGTCACGGAGTTTCGTTTAGACGCGGTGTTGTGCTCTAACTTGGGTAACGAAAATTCACCCCTGTGATAAGCGATAATGCGCAAATCAGTACACACCAGTTACGTGTGCGGAAGCTCTGCTCAAAACTTATTTTTTAGTGAAGAAAGGCACGGAATGGCGACGCTGCTGATTTTTCAAGTTTGTCATGCAAATAGAAAAATGAAATTGACTTTAAAAGGCCTAGTCCTAGCCAAGTGCTTGCACTGTCAGTGCGGAATTGACTTGAAGAACATATGAATAAGACCCGCAAAGTTCGCAAAAGAGCTCTTTATGGTCTGCAGTGCGCACTTACGTCACAGGCAAAGAACACCTGCACTCGCCGAACAAGCGGCAGCCGCAGTTTGTCTGCGCTCGCTCGGAATTGACGACGGACGCAGACCTCTCACGTACTGGGACCTTACAGCGGAAGAGCATTCTGGCGGTAACTTTCGTAATAAAGTGCCTTTTCTGTCTCGTAATAAAGTGCCTTTCTGTCTGCACTGCTTGTGCTTTGCTCCGGCACGAGCTGCTTCACACTGCTTTGGCGGACAAGGGGTGTAAGGAGAGCAGCCGGCCTCCTGCTACAACTTATGTGGGTATCGGACAAAAACGCTTCCAAGATATGTTACTTAATAAAGGGTTCTCACGCGGTATTGAAAAAGTATTTCATTTCAAAATCGGTTTTCAAGACCTTGAAAAATATTATACTGTATTTGTCCAAAATATGCATCGTCTCGTGTTTGTTGGGGCGTGTATAATTGCCTCGAGTATGATAAATTCACAAGTGTCTTACTTTGTTTTATATGCGGGCTAGCCATGTCTTGTGGGCCTTGCGGCTGAAATCAAGAAAACTGTCAAAACATTTAAGTATTGACAAAGTATCGAAATTCTAAACAGAAAAGAAATCAGAAGTATCTGAGCAGAATTTTACTGAAGCCAAAGCAGTTCATTATATAGGCAGTGTTGTGTAATGTGAAAAATTGAGTTTCATGATTATGAATTTCAAAAAATGAAGAGAAGTAATGGTATTGAACTTCTTAAATTTAGTACAGTATTGAAAAGGTTTGGAAAATAATTTCTAAGTGTGTGGGAACCCCGGTAATGAGAAGTGATATAATAGAAAACTTCCTGTTTGTTTCACCAACAACTCTGAAATATTTTTTCTTCAGACACAACTGTTTTTAGCTTTTGAGTGATTGACGTTTTCAGTTGCTTTACAACGTTCACCTGCAAGTCATATACTGTACTACAGTATGTGAGAAAATTAAAAGTGTTTCAGAAAATCTGATCGGTTAGTTGAGGGTTATTCTGGAACATCTAGTTATTGCGGATATTAACAACCAGTTTTATATCATGGTTTTAGGGAAAGTTAGTTTGAAAAATGGTTTTCTAATGCTAGCACAACTGTGCATCAAACTTAGAATTTAGTTGCTCGTTGAAATATTAAAAACAAGAAACTGCACTGTACTTGAAAAATTACTCGTGGTTTTGAACAATACAGCGCAGAATTCGTAGCGTACTTAACGCAGTAGCTTCACATTTCGCACATATTATCAATTACTGATAGTAAGCGCATGGCAAAATGTCGTGATGGTAAGTCTAAGTCACACCCACACTGCGTTGAGGTCTGCACTAGCGCTAATTTGAGATTCAAACTGCTGGAAATTTTGTATGGAAATAAATGGTTTGTTGCTTGGAAATTGAAAATCAATTCGCCATGACTGTGTGAAAAGGTGATTGGTTTATAATGAAAGGCAATAAAAATAAAGGTTTTGTAGTGATTCTAGCCTACTTTTACAGAAAACAAACGTTATGTGAAAAGTGAACAGATTTTATCAGGTTTTACACATTACCTAACGTTTTGCTTTTGGAATATAATTTTCCCGTCGTAAAATCTGCATAAAAGTACTTTACTTCGGTGTAACTTTGAGATTCCCGTTGAAGTCGTCAGTTGGTCTGCGAAGAACTGACACAGGCAGCACATTCGGTTTCGTGGTAATTGTTTGTAAATGCTTCGCTCTGGGGTTTCAAAACCGCCGATTGTGCAAAACAAACCGGTTTACGTGTCAATCACACAACTACGTCCGAAACTGTGAATACATCAAATAGAAACAAGCCGCATTGAAACCTTTTGGAATAATCGAAATTCGCCGTTTTTAATTGCTGTTGACAGACAACGAATATGAAAACGTGTTCCTGTACAAAGAAAAGCGGATATTTTCTATTTCTTTTTGTCATCGATTGCATTGATTTGTTTCGTCCACAATTTCAATTTGTTTTGATCGGAAAGCTTTTAACTTACGATACCAAACAATTTTTCCAGAAGCAACGCAACCTTATCCTTCCGCGTCAGCAGCAACGATGTCATACGAAGAGCCACTGAAATTGCGTCATGGCTGATGACACTGACACGTGTTCGGGAGCAGCAAGGTCGGCGAAGAAACTGCTGCTGTACGCCAAGCGGCAGAAAAGTGGGATGCAACACGAACAACACTGACTGCAGCGAACGAGTGCCACCACAGCACTTGAAAGTTTAATATTGCCCTTATTTCGAACATTGCCTGACATTGCCCACCAGAAGTGTACCACTTTCCGAGCGTAGTCAATAAAATTTTTATTGCTACTTCGTTTTTTCTACCGCTGTGTCGAATTCAGTCTTTTGCCTCCGCAGTTGCCGAAAATTTATCTGGGAAGATCAGTGTCAAAACCTGAACACGTCTTTTCGGATAAGTGGGCAAACTTTGGCAAGAAAAACGAAGTAAAATTAACCATCGAAGACCTAAAGTGTTTCTCAAATTTTAACGCAAGAGGTACTGCAAATTTCATCGACTTGATTACAAATTTTATTTCGCACTTTGATCTGCAACGTCGATTTCTCTAAATAGCAGCAGGATTGCCCGCCACGAGGCAGTACAAACGAGAGACACAGCAACAATCATCATACTTAAAAGTACTAACATGCAATGAAGCAGTAAATTGTCGCTCGAACGCGGACGTCAAAATTTCGCCATTCACTTTTCGCTTCGTCGCCGCGCTCCACGAACTGCGATACACAACAGCGCGATTTGTCGCATGCACGATCTTTTTGTTGAAGGCGAGATGACGCGCAGACAGTGGTGCAATTAGGATGTGAAAAGGATGGGATAGTTGGTGGTTTCTCACCAGTGTCTCAAACGAAGCCAACAATTGGATGCTAACCGCACGTCATACGTCGACCAGTGTACTTCTAATGGTCCACAACAATCATTAAGAAATGCATGTTCACGATGGTTTTGCCTGTGATTGCAGGAAGCTTAAAAACGGAACACTCGTACTTCTTGAGCTATTATCGTCAGAGATTCGACGGTTTTTCAAAATTTTCCGCCGTAACAACCAGGGGCTTCAACTCCTCAGAGGCCAGACAAGTATCCTGCAAGCACGTTTCTCACAAATGTGCTTGTAGGAAATCGTGGCACTGAGCTCGCTGCATCACTTCTATTCGATCGCAGGAGTGTTTTGCGATTTGTAGATATAATATTTTCTAGTTTTTTTTGCATTATGTCTTTTAGTAAGCTTCCAAGAGGCTATTTAAAATAAGTGTTTTGCGGGAAAAGATCAATACGAAACTGTTTGAAAAAAATGAATAGTGTCAGCAGATTTAATTTATACCCCTCACAACTTTTACAGTACTTTGATGCCACAAAGACGCCATATCAGACAGTTGCTAATCACGTACTCAGTGAACACTGAACAAATATTGCTGGCCTGGTGCTAGTTTGAAGACCGCGTGTTTACCGCGACGGCGTGACGAAACGTTTGACGCGCCTGAAACCACTCTGTACTGCATCAAGACAACCAAGTGCGTCAAGAGCAACAAAACATGAAAGAAAAGTAATCCTACAAGAAAAACCTCCAGGTTTTAATGCTTCGGGGGTCTACTGCTCACAAACTAACGGTTTGCTATTTTTGCTTCTGAAATACAAATTACGTTACACTTCATTGAAAGCATTAATGACGCGTCAAAATCATTAATTAGCACCACTACGGAGATGCGATAGTAACCAACTAGTTAACCCGAGGCATTCAATTGCCCTTAAATTCACAGGAAGCACCGCATAACAAACATGTATCGCGAAAAAAACTGCAAGCATAAAATTGGTATAAAATGACCGGACTCCGTCCATGACTGATGTCCTGCACTGCCACAAATACACGCAAGTGTCTGCAACACATCTTTGTGAAAACCAGGATTTGCATCAGAGGCGCAACCTTGATATCGCGAGTAAGGTTGGATTATTGTGCGGGAATCGGTTAACCGGTAACTTTTTTGCTTTCGGATATTCCGGATAAAATTCTGTCGGTTAACCGGATAAAGAAGTATCGTTACAAAGACGTTTACGCTTTTTTAGTAAGTTTGGATATTCTTTGTTTCCTGATACGGGCGAGCTAAGTTCTACTAAAACCACGTAAGTGCTATTTTCACAGAAGAGTGTTTTCGCATCGTAAGGCGAAGTCTGCATTGTTCTCCATGAGAAATGCGTTGCAGAAGCAATAAGTGTACAAAATGCATGATTTTTTCATATGCGCTCGTTTAGTACATATGTGTTTATTTACCATAAAACTGTGTCATGATTTTACAATCAAATCATTACACGAATCTCGTGAAATCAATTGTCTAATAATTAGCGGTTATTAACCGGTTGGCTACAATACAAATACTGTACGCGGCCGCTATCCGCATAGTAAAAATTAGTGATATCCGAACTAAACCTAATCGCGAGTATTCGGGTTGACCAGACATTTACGTAATGTTGACGCAACAAAAAGGTTAAAATGCATCTGCAAAAAACAAAATGTCTCCATTTCCCTGCACAGTCAACTGCGATTGCTGTGCACTTCGCGACAGTGTCTGATTCATTCCGTTTTCTAAGTCCTGAGGTAAAGTTCGGTTTGACTGAGTCGCTGCAGAGGGCTTATTTGCTGTTCAGCTTAAATTCGCCATGTTTCTACATGTTGATCTCACTTCATATTTTTGATTCTGTTTGAATAAGAGCTATGATGCCTTCTCAGTAGGCTTAATATATACTTGGTAACATCACAGTATTTGATTCACTCCTGTCGAAGGATTTCTTTCAATAGATACTGTCCATAGATTTCGTTGATACTTTGCGTGGGTGGGCTTGTACAACCTCTCTTTCTTCTGTTAGACACAAGACGCATCGTCGACAATCGTTATCGCACACTTGCATTTTTTCAAATGGATCATCTTCAGAGCTGCAATCAATTGATTTCGAAGCTAAAAAAGGACCGGGCAGAATATGACCGCAAACTGCATATCTGAAAAAAAGCGCAGACGCACACGTGACGTTCATAAAAATGCGCCTTGCGCTTTTCGGAAAAAAACGACTGCACAGCAGACCGACGCAAAAGGTGTTAACAAAATAGGTGAAAACGAAAATTAAGCTAAACAGAGTTTAAACAGTCTAGAGAAGCGACGCAATTATGCAAGCTTTGTCCAGGGGACCCCGAGAACGAAACCACACAGGACGGTTGCAGTGAGCACAGCCTATCGTAAAGATTTAAACAGCGAGATGGATAGCTAATTGCTTCTGCGTACTGATGAGCTTCAACACTTTCTGTTGCGCCAACGATTCCTTCATGCTTGTGTTCTGCATACGTTTATGCCTGATAAGGGCGTGTGCGCGCCAAAGTTAGATAGGAACCCAAATTCAAATCCTTGTTCAAAAAAATAAATGCAAGCAGTTCAACAAATAAGCGCCGAGCCCTCTGCTGCATCAGATAATGAAATAGGAATATCGTGAAAAGTCAGCTCTCGACTACGTATCAGCAGCATAAAAGTGCCTGCGTGGCTTCCACATCAATGGAAAAACAACTCCGAGACTTGGTTTCGCGTATCTTCGGGCGAGGTCACAGTGTGGCCAATCGTTCTCTCGTCACTGAAGATTTCGTGGTCGTTACCGCCGGCCATTGTCTTGTCACCAAAGAAGTGGATTTCTTTGAACTCGTCCCGGCCGATGTGATTCAAGCAGAAGCGTTTGTCCCAGCCGTTCGGAAAGATGTCGATGCTTATCTGTCCGCCGATCGAAAAAGTCAGGCCCTGGCCGTCGAATTCCTTCTTCAAAGCGTTCACGAAATTCTGGCGCACGTTGTGCGCTTTGTCGAACTCGGAGAACTCGTCTCGTTCCTGCTGCGAGCAGCTTCTCCCGACCGGGCAAACGTTCAACATGCCTTTGCGAAACTCGACAAACGTGCCGCGTTTGCGCGGCAGCTGCAAGCCCGACATGTACTGCAAGCAGAAGTTTATCAGCTTCTGCAGGAGGTCGTCTCCGAGGTGGTGCTGGATGCTTTCTTCGCCGATTAGTTTGCCGTTCTTGTATGCAACCAAGCCGTTTTCGGAGAAAACGTAGTCGTACGAACTGATCAGATCGCCAGCGTTTGAACCGAGCTGCTCGACAATTTTGTTGAAGTCTGAACCGCCCACTATGCCAACAACCATTTTCCCTCTTAATTTCTGCATGAATGCATGCATTTCGCACTCGATTTTCTGCCTTGGCAGGGTCAGTGTACCATCCACATCAAACAGACACAAAATTGTAGTGTCTTTCGTCGACATCTTGAAGCTGCTTAGTAATAATTTTCGAAATTCGTAAATACGTCAAAAATCGCCAAACAAGTACTGCTAGAGTGAACTAATTTTTACTTCATTTCTATAATGGAGCAAATAGAACAAAAATTTGTTACTAATTACTAAAACATTTTTATATATCATATATGAAGGAATGGCCTAGTGCACTGGTTCCCAACCATTTTGGGCTTGCGGCACCCTACAGAAGATAATTATATTTGCGGCACGCAATGCAGCGCCGGATTAAGGCAGTGCGGGGTCTGGAGCATATTAACACCACGGGGCCTTAAGTTACAAAGTCCTTGAACAATTGAACCACTGTCAAATCATAAATTCTGTGGGCGTCCATACCATTATGCATACTAAATTTCGTAAATACTGTACGAAAAACCTGGTCCTACAGTGAATAGCAGCTGGTGGAGATTATGGATTAGTACCTCTATCAATTAAACTCATTGCGCCTATAACTGATATTTACACCTTATACGGTGCCAGTTGCTGGTGCATCAGTTGTGATGAAGACTAAGGTACCTTGATAAAACAAGATAAAGATGAGACTAGAAAAATGTTTAATCCATCATGGCTTTTCATAAATCACCGCAATACAGTTAATTCTTTAGAAAAAACAGATCTTCAGAACAAAAACCCAGAAAAGCGTTGAAAACCCCAGAACCAGGGACAAAACCACAGGTTTGGCACCACTGGCCAAATCATTTCAAGAATACCAAAAGCTAAAGCGCAACTTAAAGAACAGATGAATGTGATAATGTTTTCTAAAAATGCCATTCCAAGCAATATCTGGAAATTGCTGCAATTTGGTCTCGTTACTTGAGTGTTCCCATGGTGTCGCAAATAAACGTAAAATACTTCAATTTTCACATCACAGTAGTCTAATGTAAAAACATTCAATTGAAAACATTCGCTTAACTGCTAACGACGAATTTAGTAAAACAGTGACTTCTGGGACAGAATACATACAATCAGTTTTATCTTTCACTCGTATTTCTCTTACACCTCTTTCTCCCTTTTTGAGAATTTCGCACCTAGTTCTTGCATTGTTTTGTTATCTCATCATTCTGATTTCAGAACATTTTGAATTTTTTAAATCGGACCAGTATTTGCAAAGTTATGGCTGGTTGAAATTTGCAGTGTTCCCATTTAATTTTTGCATATATTTTTGTGAATTTAGTGTTCTGACATAAAAACCCTTGTATTTTTTTATCTGTGACTATTTTTAGCTGGAAATTTGTGAGAATATGTCAGAAGGTATGTTTATTAAAAATCAATCATTGGCACTTTCCTTATGACCTTTGAACTTATGTAAATCAAAGTCAAGTTGAACATAGTCTTTATGTGCACCCATGCATGACCATATTTCAATTGCTTATAACTAGGGCAAGTTTTTGCAACTTTTGCAACTTTTTTTTACAGCTTCCAACAGCTGCTTAAATGCTCAAAATATCTGTGTTTCAATGTTTTGAGCTGTTTCCAGGAATTTTATATTGCAACTTTTTGCA
>JGI24159J19872_10003142_pt1 | contig 20332 bp, 16 predicted proteins | sample Ectturendosymbi4_FD_19872 | JGI IMG/M metagenome (IMG submission 19872) | reverse complement strand
GGTAGGTGCAAGAGAGCAGTTCACACGCGGGGCTGGCATTGGCAGCTCACCATCAGTGCAGCATTCCTTGCGAAAGTAACCATATGGCCCATGGTTCAAGCGTAGATGGGCACATGGCCCATGGTGCAAGCGGAGATGGGCACCGCAGACCACTTGTGACATTTAGAAAGGAGTGCAATAAGCAAGTATAACAAAACTGAACTGAAGAATATTGGTTTTCAGCAAATTATAGAAAATGTATTTGTGTGTTAATGGGTGGCAGCAGCAATATAACACAGTGACTGGTGATGTGTTGTGTGTTAAATGGTGTGTTGATTGACGTGTTACAGATGTGTGGTTGTTGTTCAGGTTGAACAGAATGTGGAGGCAAGCCAGAAGTCACTGACTGACAAGAACATGGAGCATGCGAAGGTGAGAAACACTGCTTCAGCATCACTGCCGTATTACCTCTGTGCAACACTGCTTGGGCATAGGGGAGGGCAAGGGGGACACAACGTCCCGAGCGCCGAATCACTGGGGATGCTGAGATGTCCCAACAATGTCACAAGTACTTTTTTCAATACAGTACATTTCCATCCAAAAGACCCCAAACTTGCTTCTTGCCCTGGGCGCCATCTAACCTTTGTATGCCCCTGGTTAGGAATGCGAGATTGTTATGTAAGACGAGTTTGATCACGGCTCAATTGCTTCTCTTTGTGTGACCAGTGGACCACACAAGGAAGTGACGTGATGACTGAGCAGGGTTAGTTGCCACACCAATTGCCGGTTGCTATGCCAACAGCCGGTCCAGGGATCGAGTTGGACGAGTGTTTCACGTGACTTATGTGAGGCAGGTTTATCATGTAGGTCTTAGACTGCGCGCTTTGGAGAAGTGTAATAGGAGGTTAGTGCAGTGTTGAGGTTTAGTAGTGAAAGTGCAACACATGCAATATGTTAGGCAGTTACAAGTGCAAATGGGGGGGCCATACGCAGCATTGTTGTACAATCGAGCTTAGATGCACCGTCATTGGTGCAGATCGGATGCGTGGGTGACTGACAATGACGTCATTTGACAAATGACGCCAGAACATTTGTTCAACCCTGTTTGTGACGTCATAGCTATTCGTCTGGACAGCTGCTGTATTTCATTGAGTCCAGTGAAGCAGTTCTGTTTTAGTGTTAATCTACTCTGATACTTACTTCAGAGCAAGTTTCAATGTTCAATATGACTGACTGCAAAATACGGGCGCAAAAAGTAACTTTGAATTTCATTACTGCAGCCAAAGACCTTAAGTTGGTTGCAGGAAGTGACAATAGTGCACGAAGTGACGACAGTGCAAGAAAAAAATATTTCCTCCCCACTTCCACCTACACGCCCGTCACGCATGAATGACATTGCGGACATGGAAACCGAAACAGTAAAAGCCCGGCACGTGGCCTATCGGGCCATCTTCGGCCGGGCCTGGAGCCCTAGTCCCCCCACTATTAAAGCTTACCGTGACATGCTAACGACTTCGTCCATGAAGGAACATGTTTTCCTCGGCAAGAACGAACGTAGCTATTTTGTGGAAGAATTGTCATGGAAAGGTTTTATAAACTTTAACCGCTTCGTCTTCCACTACATTTGTTTTCATGAGTATTGCTTCATTGAAATCGTTTCATTCCACCCGAGACTCGTGTGTCGCAGACTAAGCGACGCCTTCACACAGCGATGCGCGAGAATGAGTCATTGTTAGATCAGATCAGTGGACCGCGACCGAAGACTGAACGAGACCAACAGAAGGTGAAGACCGTTCAATGTTCACAATGATTCGTGTTGCTTCATGTGGTGTTGCGTTGGTGGTATCTCGATTTGGGGAAGTTCCCATAAACAGGCCTGTGTGTACGAGTGTTGTGTGACGTAACAATTGGTAACTCAACTGCAGGTCTGCATCCTCCCACACGTCGTGTAGACGTTGGAAAACAGCAGGAAAAAAGCTGCTTTTAAAAAGTTGATTTTTAGTAAACTACACAGCCCGTCGCCACTTTATATGACAGATACGTGCAGCTCCTGTCTTGAAGTGTTGTAGCATTTTTTGATTATTTATATTATTAAAATGTGTTGTCTCCATGGTAGCGCTGACCATCTCCAGTGTTTGGTGTTTCCATCGGTGTTTGGTGTTTCACAGCTGGTCGTGAAGCAGCAGAAGACAGAGGAGGGTTTGCATCGGGCGGACGTCGATTACTTCAACTCTCTGATGCAGTTGGAGAGGGGGAGGCAGGAGTGGGAGGCTCTGAGCTTCGAATGCTGCGACGCATTAGAAGTGAGTTGCACTGACCACGTGTTGACAGGACAGGATGGTTGGGGGGGTGGCAGAGGTGTATAGTTGCTGGTGTTGTCTTCAGTCGTTGATTGAGCAAGACACATAGTTGGTGGAGAAAGATGAGTTTGCGCTCCCATCTTCCGGTGCCGATGTCATATTTTGGATTGATGCCAATTTGTTTGCCACACAATTTCCTGACTATTTGATAAAAGCATTCCTCCGACCTAGGTTCGTAAACCCATTTGAAAATTGACGCTGACGCATCAATGGCGGTATCTGAACCTTACTAGAAACAGTTTTTACATCTTATTTCCTGCGAAAGGTATCATGAGTGATAGGCAGGGCTACCATACCGTCCTTATTTCTAAGATTTGTCCTTATTTTGAAGTACTGCGTCGTAGAAGATACAACTGTCCTTATTTCTGAGAATGTCCTTATTTGTGACTTGCGTCCTTATTTTTTATTTTCTGTAGCGTAACAATTTTAAATTCGAGCAATACCTGGTAGACATACAGACCATTACTATCTCATCCTAAACGTTTTGTAATCAAGTTTTTTTGACGTCATAAAAGTAGTATAATATTGCAGCAGAGACGTAGCGCACTATCAGGTAGTGTTAGCACGTAAGCCGTCTAATTTAGTTAGGGTTTTTATGAGAGCTGTTTTTGTAGCAACTAGAATTAATTCAAGAAATGAGCAACTGAAAACAACGTTTTCCGTGACGATTATAAGAAAGGTGTCGAGAATAAGACACAGCAAATGGTTCCTGGAGATAAATCGGAAAACTTATTATGATCTGTCGTAAGTCGTGCTAACACAAACAACTGTTTTCATTTTAGGTGATAAAATCAAATAGTGTCCAGCCGCCCGTATTTTTGTTTCTAGATCGATGGTAGCCCTGCTTATATGCAAATCATTTGCCTGCTTATATGCAAATCATTTCTAGCAATCTCTACGTTCGTTTAAAAGGAATTTATTCACTCGTTGAACAACGGTGAATAAATTAAATAACTTGATTGTTAATTATTTCAAAATTCCCTTAAAAGCATCGTGAGTCACACAAAATGCCCTCGTAGGCCACGTGTGTTTGTGACATTGCTTTATGGTCATTTCAGTATTCAGATGGAATAGCTGCGGTCTCTCAAAATGTCTCAATGGACGCCAACGTCAAAACCTTCAAAAAACCTGAGCGCATGTGTTGGCTTGAATAAAGTGTGTAGAGGTGGCCGGGTAGAGGCAACAAGGGCCTCGTGTTTACGAATTTTGAGTCACATGATGGACAGAGGTTGTTAGTTGTGTGCAAAGGATTTTTGTGTTGAAGTTGCGTGAATTGAGATGACCGTTGTTTCCATAAACTTAGAGACCCGCACACAAATACTTCTTGTCAAGCCCAGTAAAGCAGTTACTTTGCAGGGCTTCCACGTCAACAAGTGGAGAGACATGAAAAGTTAAGGATCGTACTTGACTCGCTAACCTAGTGCTTCCCGACTCGCATGAACTCGCTAACCTAGTGCTTCCCAACTCGCATGAACTCCCAACCCACTAACCTGAGCTTAACACCAAACGACGCAATGCATAAAATATTTCCGGGTTGCTATCGGCCGCAGCTCTTGTCGCGCGGACGAACTTAATTTTGCGCGTAAAGTTACTGTTGCCTCATTGTTGAAATCAATTTCGCAATTGTAACGCCATTTGCCCACAATGCTTACCATCTCTTGCAAAGTCATTTGCAAGTAAACCGATTGAGTTTGAGTAAGTTTTTCTAACATCCTAATATCTCGATAGTAATGTTGGATACAAAGCTTGCGGTTCCCTTACAATGCCATAGCGAAGCACCAGGATGTGACCACACCTCATGTGGGGAGCTCTGCTTTAGGCATTAACCCAAGCGTTTGAGTAGAATGCTTTCCAAAGCTTCGCGGACATCTTGGACATTCCTTTTTCTGGCGATCTTCTCTATGCTATTATGATGTAATAAAGGGCATCTATTTCAACCAGTTTCTGGTTGAGATCAGGGCGCACCAGTTGATGAGGATGACTGATCAGGATTGAAAAGTCTTAATCGATCTTGGCTTGGGCTGTTTTATTTCTTGGGATGATTGTTTATCTTAAGTTGTCGCTCAACTTCAAAGGATCATATTTTCTGAATATTTAACTGAACAACCACCATTTCATCAAAATATCCCTCATGACTCTTGCCTTCTGCACCAGATGCTGCTGTCCGATTGTACCTGATTGTGATGTACACCATCGCCAATTATATGGCTACCATCGCCAATTATAATCTTACCTAACAATTATTATTGTGACGCAACAGGACATGGAGGACAACCGATTCCGAGCTCTGAGTGACGTAATCCAGAAATATACCGACAATCTCTATGAGATCCCATCAAAGACGAAGACGGTTTGTTTTTGTGACGTCAGCGATCAGTTGTTTGTGTGAAGAGCGTTCGCACCAGCTGAACCGTCTTCACGCTTGGCTGCTTTATTGAGACCTGCTCCTTGTTATTGTTAGTCTTCGAGAGGGCGGTGGTTTGTTACGTCATAATGGTGTCGAGCTGCTACCTGTTCAAAAATTCTTAGTGTCTTTGATGAGAAGCGGGTCATGACCTGAACTTTGACCCGATGTGGGTTGAAGGGAATGGTTGAGTGTTTTGTTTTGAAAAGCTGTTCCTGTTGTCATGGCAACAGCACGAGGCGACAAAATAAATTTTTACACTTGATTTTCAGACATGCAGAATAATCGACGAAGCTACTGAAAACTTGTCACCTCAAAAAGAAATTCTCGTTGTAGCCGAAAAACTGAAAGGAGCGCCCTATATGAGCGAACAATTGCTATGCGATTATTACGTAAGCGAAACGTTTTACTTCTTGTTACGTTTTTAAAGTCCACAAGTTTCGTTCCAGGTTAATTATCAAGTGTTGATTTCTAGCAATACATAATGTTGTGTGCTTGTTCCTTCACAAATTTGCAAAGATATTTCCAGCGTTGAAATGATTTTATATTTTAATTTGTAAAAAAGACTGCTTCCGTATTTTTCTGAAACAAGTTTTAAGCTTTTCAAATATGAAAAGATGGTGGTGATTGTTATAAGCTGCAACGTCACAATAACTTGTGAACATCCAGCAAGAAAACTTCAGTTGTCAAATGAACATCGATCGGCGTCGGAAGTCAGTGAGCAGGCTGCTTGACCGTTACGTCAGTGAACTGCAAAAGGAACGTTCACACAGGGATGGCCTTGAACGGCTCGGGACCGCGTCACGTGACGCAGATGCGCACAACCTCGCCGAGATCAGCAACCGCCTGAAGCAGGTTGTCATGGTTACGCTGATTCTTGATTTTTTGTTCGTGGCGATTCCTTCAATTGTGCGACACGTTCGTTGATTCTCAGTGAAGCGTATTAGTTGAAAGCTGTTAGAACTAAAGTCTTCTTCGCTTAAAGCTTCATGCCCCTCTGCAGGTTTCGATGTTATAAACAACTTGATGTATTGTTTCGTTGCGAGACGCAACATATTTTCGACTTCCTGTGTTGAAATTTTCCTGAATTGGAAAAGAAAACTTTTGTTTATTTCGTTTCATTTGTGGGGCGATGCTTTCAACCATTTATTCAATAACAGCTGTCACGTCACAATGGTTCTCACGTCATAACGCAATTTCTTTCCAGTCAACTGCCACGCTGACGTTTCTTGACGTCATCCGCTTCAAACTAAGTTGCACGATTGCGTCACTGGACGGGAATCCCCGNCCCAGCCACCCNCTTTCAAACAACATGGAACAACACACCGACAAACAGGTAGTGTGTTGTGTTGTTAAGAAAATTGGTTCTGGGATAAGAGGGGGGGTCGAGTTGAGTCATAAATCACTTTTATCCAAAGCATTGAGAAACTCACGCATTTATCGAATGTGTACATCCGCTATTCCAAAATTCATCCGCCATTCCGAAATCCATCCGCCATTGAGAAGTTGATCAGATTTTTCCGATGTACTACAGACTGAGGAGTTTAAACTGTACTCGTTGCAATTTGAACTAAATTATTTGGAAGATGAAAGTTTTGTAAAAATCATTTTTTGCAACAGTACTTGGTTTGTTGATTCGTTCTCTGATTGGCTGAAAAGAAAACTCTTGAGATGTTTACTGGAACCCAAGCAGAACATGAACAGATGCGTTAGTGTTGTAGTACCTACGTAAGCTTCCACGTCTCGCCAAACCTGTTCGACAGCTTGCTGCCAGTTTGTAATGACTGAAGCACAATCGTACATTCGCCTGCTGCCAGCACCCTTGTAATGTAAATAAACACAGCTTGTAATTGATTCCATGTTTTCATCTGTTTATTCAAAATCAATCAAATCTATGCTGAAGAATTTCAATTATATTCAAATGAATTGTTGGCGTAACCTGGTGTTGAACAACCGGCTTCTTCTCCGATTGCATTTTTTAAAAGTTCGTTGTCACTGATGCACCAACCCATGCATGAACCTTGCACCACAGGGTATCATGTATTCGATACTGAGGTTGAAGCCTGGTCAGGCCGAAGAGAAGATGAAGGAGATGAGTCGGGACGTTGACAGGCAATCAGGACGGAGCAGATCGAAACGTAAGTCGGGCCAAGTCCCAGAGTGACTTCATTTGTTGCTTCAGTGCGCTGTTCGGCTTTAAACGTGAAGCGTTTATGAGAAGCCAGCAAGGTTCGTGGTTGTGGAGGAACTTAACCTTTTAATGAATCATTTGCTAATCCGCGCACTACATCTCATTGTTTGCTCATAAAACCACCTTGTGTCGTCACGAAGTATGCGCAGATAGCAAAAGTACCGACCCGTTCACTGCCAGGTAAAGATCACGTGGTGTGCGGGTGACGACACATTAGCGCTTTGTGATGGCTCAAACGCCATTGTCCACCTGATGGGGGTAGTTGACCGCACTACAATGTTTGTATATTGTGATGACACAATGTTTATATTGTGATGACACTCGAAGACCCCTCTGAAATAAATGTCGCCATCTTGTCTGTCCCTTGCCACGAGTGCATTGTGTGCTCACAGCACATGCGGAAGTAACGTTTGTGATGAAGTAAATGATGACGTCATATCCATGCAGTGACTGTGGCATGGTTCAGGTTGTTCACTACTACCCAGTGGCATGTTTGCGTTGATCATCAATCTACACATTCAATCGTTGTGAACTTGGTGTAGCCGACTCACTCGGTGTGGGGCGGGAAGTTTGATTATGTCGTCATCCCATAATTTCGCGGTCGCCACTCCTCACTTATTCAAATCAAAACTAGATGACCTTTCCCCCCACCAGGAGTTGTGTCGCGTCATCAACCTTTAAACGCATGAGCAGTTCGTTTTTGACAGTAACGAAAATCCAGAAACACTTCTACCTGGGAATGCTCGGCACTCCAGTCTCACCTTCAGTTTGTACCTCAATTTACTTTCATAAACAGCAAATGCTTCCATTCTTAACTTCAACAAAACAAATTGACCTTGCAACCGTTATGTGGCCTTACGACCCAGCATGTCAGGTGGGAATGGGTAGTGGTCGGTTGTGACGTCAATGATTCCCTCCCCAATTATCTAAACCGGTGGTCCCCAACCTGTTCGGGGGTGGATTATAAACTAGCCAGGGTCGCTGCATTCCCATATTAAGATGAAGTAGACTTTTCCTGTTCAGTGGGGTCTAACAGTCACCCCTCTTTGTCAAACGGGGACCAGGGGTCACCCACGCTATCAAACGGGGACCAGGGGTCACCCCACGCTGAGTTCAGAAAATGGGGTGAAGGGGATGCTATGCAGGAAGCGTGTGGTTGTTGCTTGGCAACAACATGGCTGGGTTAAACTCTAGTCACACAATTACCACATTTTACCTTGTTTGTGACAAACTTATGCTAACAACAGTTTCAAACCGAAACACCTCTTACCTGGTCCTCTACAGTACATCGTATCGGTTTAAATTATGTGAAGGCTTGAGCTTATTATCGTTTAAGGGTCTTCCCCATTGATGACCAGCATAGACGCGGTTGAGAAGATTTTCGCAATTCTTCACCAATCCTTGGTTTTATTTTTTGTTAATCCACAAGAACTTGTGGGTTGTTGTTTAGTCCTGCAGTGTGGAGCTCCTTGCAGGTTTGTAACATAAAATATCAACTAGTGGCGGTGGGGGGGTCAAGTTGGTGTCGACTTCCCAGGGTTTAGGCATCCCACGGAACAATCAGAAAAAGAATTTGTTTTCATCCAAATCTTATAATTCTTTTTATTGAATGACGCAACAATGTGCAATTGTTACAGCATCAAAGAGCTCTGCGCCTGCGCGTCACCGTTCATCATCAGTTGAAGACCAACATCGCAGTAACAGTCATCACCATCATCATCATCATCATAAGAAACATTTTGAAACTGTCTCTGCTGGCACGGGTGAGTCCCCTGATGTGAGAACACCTCCACTCTGGTCTGAATGGCTTCAGAACCAGGATGTGGGGCCTGAGTCTGAAATTTGGGTTCCGGACCTACAGCCCTGCTTGAAACAAAAAACAGAGCCTCTGTTACATTCTGTGTCGTCACAATCGTGTATGCTGCAGCTCGCCCAATGCTAGTGTTATCATCTGCGACGAAACAATTTACCGTATTTATTAAGTCTAACGCGCGCCCTTCATTTTTTGATTGAAAATTGGTATAAATTTTTTTTTTCACTTTTTCTCAGCTCAGACCAACATTTATGTTGCAACGTCGATGTCGTCCTTTACGTTGCAACATTTTGTATTATTACATCAGAGAGCCAAGTAGCGTTGAAACTGCAAGCAGGGAAGTTTATCTACAGCGAATTGTATCCATAGATACCATGCGGTAAAACGCTAACACGACAATTTTAGGAAGCGCTGTCCCATTTGACAGAAGCTCTGGTATACGAAAAGAACTAGGGCCGCATTCTACATCCAGGTCATTCATCGTGCAACGACTCATCGAATTCTAGAAAAGCGCAGCCGTAACGCAGATACAGCTGGAGTGAAAATTAGGCGCGCTGCCATCTTGTAACGAAGCCTTAAAGTTCTTTTTTTGACCAAATTTTGAGTCGCGCGGTTCGAGTGCTCGACCGGGTTTTTGCACCACTGCGCTATGCTGAAACATGCTATACGAAATATACCTCACTTGTGTGTTCTCTTGCGTATGACGTGTGTACTCATGTGCCCTCTGGCGGAAAGGCATAAAAATCTAAGACCTCGTTTATAACGCACACCGAACTTTGTGTTGGTGTTTGTGGTTTAAAATTTTGCGTGTTATACTCGAATAAATACGACAATTCGCACAGGCTTTTCCACGCGAAATAATACATTTTGAAAACTTTGCAGAAACCAGAGTGTTTTGATTCAGATTAAATAATTTTTAGTGAAGCACTGTTTAACTTCGTTCCTTTTTCCGCTGAGTCACTCCTTTTTTCACTGAGTCACTCTTGTCATGTTTTGAACTGCTTCTCCTCCAATAACTTTAATGATTATGTGAGATTGTGACGTGACAAACGCTTATTGTTCTGAGCACACTTGCAAGTGAGCAAACAATGTACAAGAGTTGTTCAAAGCCCTGACCTTGGAATTTACTGAAGTGTGGTGGATTCGTTGAGCGGCAACACAGGAATGTATCGTCGTACTCATGATCGTAAAGATGCAACATGATGTGGAAGATGCTTCACCATGAGCAGTGATGTTCAAATTTGCGCAGTGCTTTGTTGCGTTGAAACCACAACCGAAAGCGACGATTTGCGTTTATTATGTACGAAATTTAACATGTTGTCTCTCGGCTTCTGTCCATCACAAATCTACACCGTCTGAAAAAAGGGCAGAAAATAGTTATTTACACGAGATTCTTCAAAATATCTTCGTATGATGTTTAAAACATTTTGAGGTACACTTTAACTAGTTTACGACAAGCGTGAAATAAAGCAAGCGCTTATGAGATCATAATCAAGGACTCGCTCCCCCCTCCTCCCCACGCGATCCCGCAAACATCTTTGATTGTTAGGTAAGTGTATGCAGATAGTTGCGAAGCATTCATCTTGCAACTGTAGCTGGTTTGTGGTCACGGAGTGGAGCTTTGACACTTGTCATTATGCCAGATGCACTGGTCTGGAACCAACAAATTATGCGAAACTAACGATGCATGTCATCGCCATGTTTTTATTATTGACTTTTGTGACGTCACATACCGTACTATTGTCATTGTCGCTTCGTCACATACACGTTTCATCAGTTGCGTTGCTTGTTTCCGTGGCAACGGTTTCAATTCTTGCCCACGCAGGTGCGCGGATAGAAAGAAAGAAAAGCGACACTCCTTCCTCCTCCTCCTCCGTGCGTGCTCCTGCTCCCACTCCTCCTCTCACCCCGGTGGCGTCGTCCAATCACAGTATGTCTTATTATTACTCCATACAAGTACAGATTGTTATGTAATAAAGTACATTTTCTGCATTGAAAAAAAGTCATGCACATAAGATGTTCCAGAACTTTCCCACAAAACGTTTAGATTCGGATATCTGATGAATATTTGCAAATGTTTATTGTGGGGTTGGTTGTGTTTTGATTGGGGGGGAATTGTAGAGACTGATTTTCTTGGCCAGAGTATCTTCAATGCATTACACCGACGTTTACGATAATATGAAAACAGTTATGGCAGATGTTCTGCATCGAAACTAATTATGAACTCCGAAAATTTCATGTTATTAATACTGTAGTATGGGGGGGGGGCGTTTGTGATTAAAGCTCCTCCCACAGCAGATTCATGAGGTCATCTTGTGTGCAGTTGGATATCGTGTTGCTGACGTCACTAACTGAAACGTGATATCCACACTACGCAACCTATGAGGTAATCGGAAATCTAAAGTAGTTGGCCACGACAACTGGGGGTGCACGCACCTTTTGGGGGGACTTCCGGGCGGGACTCGCATGAGTGCAAAGATTGTATATCAGAAAAATGTTTATTTTACCGGTCTTATTACTGTATAAAAAATAGCATCTGAATCGTTGGAAAAAATAAAAAAAATTGTGCGTGTTGCTATGGCAACAGGTATCCGGAATGTCAATAAACGAGCAAGTTAAAATAATTTCCCTGGTTGTGTCCATCTTCCGCAGCCAAATACATCAACAATCAGCAGGACTTCGAAGCGGAACCGTCTCTATGTTTATTTTGCATTGTACGAAATTCCCGCCCCTGCACATGTCAGGCTGATGTTTTGTGACATAATTTGCGCAGAAGTTTACTGGAAAACTGGGTTTTTGCTCAGGAAGGGGCAACATTTGCGGGGGCAAGTTGTGAAACGATAGAGAAACATTGTTCTAGAACTTCTTGATGTCCCTTTCATGTTTCCGGTTTTGAAGACAGCGATGTATGTTGACGCAGTAAGAGGTCTGATGCTCATCACCACTGATGGGGGGGGCGGTTCACAATCACTAATTACTGGGTATCCTCCCACTTCCACATCACCCGCCACTCAACATAGCCAACACCTGTTGCTGGGAGAATTTGTGACGTCAGAATGGTCGTGGGTGATGTAACAAAATGGGAGCAACAACTGAGCTTCGGCGTAACATCTGCTTTGTTAAAACACAATGGCCCTTTGTTCGACAAAAGCGCTGGTTTCACTGAGTGCGAAATGCAATCATGTCTTATTTGGTCAAAGGCTATAATGCAGCGGCCATCGGCATCTGTTAACCCCCACCGACCTCGCCCCACCCTCTGACGTCATCAGCTGATGTTTTGTTGCAGTCAACGACGCGACCCCCCCAGCACCACCAGCAGCCCCTGTGCTCTGCACGTGCATGGCGATATACGACTACAAACCAACCAGGGATGACGAACTCGCCATCCGCGAAGGTAGGATGGTTGCTATGGTGATGATGACGTATCGACCGGCAGCTGACGTCACGCCTGTCTGCTGTGCAGAGGGCATTGTCCACAACACAGACACTTGAAAACTTTACAAACGCGTGGTTTATAGATTGTTTGATTTTTAATGCAAGTGGGGGTGCTGTCGCACCATCGCATGTGTGGGTTTTGTTGGAATCATTGTTCAGTTGTAGTTTTTGTACGAACACGGGATTCCTCTAACATGGCTGAAGATGTTGCTATTCTAAAATAAAAATCGAAAATTCTTTCATCATCTTCAACAACAAATCGATTGATTAGTCATGCGGAACATGAGAAATTATATTGGTTTTTATGTTCCGCATGAGTAAGCTCCAAGCATCAGCCATCAACTTGCGAACCATTGTTTTTCAGGTGACATCATAAAGGTTTTTGAGAAAGGTGAAGATGATTGGTGGAGAGGGGAAGTGGGGGGGAAGAGCGGACTTTTTCCCGCCAATTACGTTGATGTTGAAATCAATGTCTGATAAATTCTCTCGAATGTTGATGAAAGATTTTATGAATTATCGCTGCCTTTGATATCGGTTGCACTTCCTCATCCAGAGTCCGATAGATCTAATCATCTTATTTGTTTGATTGCGCCTTATCCCCCCACAGTGTGATTTTCTCTACATCCGGGACATACACAGCGTACGAATCCGATGAATGGAAATATTCTGATAATCCCTGAATGCATTTTATGATCTAATCGATGAAGCGGACAACTTGGCAAACGCTAAGTTTTAGTTGCTGCCATTATTTTGCCGGTCATGATGTTGTGAAGTATCTGTTGAGTTGATGCAAAACAACTGAACATCAACAAACAATTGATCGATTGAATGTAAACACTTGCCCTGTGATTTGGTCGCCATAGCAACATCACCCAGTTTTGCCGCCAGAAGTACGTAACAATGTCGTTTATTCCGAACAGTGGCAGGTTTTAGAAAAAGTTCTGCAATAAACCTGAAAACTGGATGATGGCAAAAGCGTGTTGTATGTCATAGACATCCTCCCCCGGGGTAGTTGCTCAAGGAGGGGAGGCAAGGCCTTAAGATAACGATGGCAGTGCTTCATCTCCCTCTCGGGTTACTGACCCTGACTCGCATACCCCCCTCCGGCAAGTTCTCATCAGATCCATGCAGTATGTGTTAGTGACGTCACAATACGAAGAAGCACGTAGTCGCAGCATTTTGATAAAATATAATTTTTATGATAAAATTTGTAATCTCGTTTGATACGTCGCCGCCCGACCGAATAGTCTTGCGTCACTGTATTGTGACGCTAAAAGCGATAACGTCATCGCTGTGGTTGCTGTTGGTGCCGCTGCTGGGATGGGACATTTCGGCGATAAATCGGTCGTAAAGACATACTTTTCACGGGAACGCTTTTCTGTTTAACTTTAGGGTTTAGTTTCAGGGCAAACAATCATCCATTTGTAATCTAACCTTTAAAGTGCAGTAGAATTCGTCCATAACGACCGTCCGCCATGAGCGGCGGTTCTTCGGTCTCTTGAAGTGATGTTTTGGGCAATTCTGTTGTGTTTCAAAAACACATTTTTCGTATAAAACAATTGCGACCACCATCGCCGAACTGCCGCAGACCCTGCCAGTGCTGCGTTGTAGTGAACAAGTATTAACACAGTGATCATGGCGGGTGGACTCTACTATTTCCTGAAACCGTGGTTTCTGGAAAGACTGCCAGCTTAGTTTCGAACTTGTCAAAGGCGCAGTCTGGCTGCAACAATGTCCACTGCGTGTGCAACACATGTGCTGCGTATGCGACACATGTGCTGCGTATGCGACACATGTGCTGCGTGTGCAACACATGTGCACTTTTCATCGTGTTGGTTTTCCCGGACATAAGTTTAAGAACACAAGTGCTGATCCGAGGGTGGCTGAGTTTTTATGGAAGAGTTCGTCGCAAATCAGCAGCTGCGGATGACTTCATTCCAGCGGATCTGTTCTGATCACTCAGTGTTGTGGGTGATCCAGTGTTGTGGGCGATCCAGTGTTGTGGGCGATCCAGTGTTGTGGGTGATCCAGTGTTGTGGGTGATCCAGCCCAAAATTTTGGGGAGGGAAAAAAATTATTTTAGGCGAGCAAAAGTATTTTGTTTGGGATGTCGCTTCTTAAAGCACAACAAGACTAGATATTGTAAAAATTTGGGATGCATGGCCCCCTGGCTACACCTGTGTGGGCCAGAAAAAGCATTTCGAAACTCCACCGTGGCTGAGTTACTAGTTACATGCATGGATTATTTTTGAGACGAACAAAATTAGACAGCTTTGCAATTTCTTTTATTCTATTGTTTGTAACTTGAGCTACCTGAAACAACTTGCACGGGAAACGCAAACGAAAGGTTACGAACTGTTTTTTGTTGTTTTTATGGGAATTATGTTTATTCACTAAAACAAATCTGATGTTGACTGAGAGCTATTTTTGTTTTCCACATTTCCTGCTCTCTTTAGGATGAAAATAAGTTAAATACACGAATTTCAAGTGTTTTTTTCTTCAATCTCTCGCCCTCATATGTGTTTGGTTATCGTTCCAGACTGAAGAAGCTCCATTTGCAACGTAATGGAGAAGCCGGTCATGCGTAGCGCTGACAAAAAGAGGTGTGGGAACGCCGTTCCCACTACACCTCATGCCAGTGGCGATTCGGAATTAAAAAAGTGGGGGGCACTGCGGGGCCAAGGAAAAAGCAGGGAGGCCAGTATAAATGTCTATCTTTCATGGTGATTTTTCATTGTTTTGAAGATTAAGTTGCTATGATTTACCCTACCAAACCCAACATAGGCTTGTGAATATCGTTAAATATGAACTATCGTTATTATGCACTAGAGAAAACCTAAACGCCACTGCAGATGCAATCACACACGTGTACTGCTATGTCGAATATTCTGTGCTAGCCATGCAACTTCCACAGCACTACACATGTAAAACGAAATATCATTTTCCGTACACAATTGTGCCGACCCCATAGGAACGAAAACAACCTCAGAAAAGTGAATACAATTCACATGAAAGCAAAATGGTTCCAACCACGAATTCCATCTTGACACAGAGACAAGTAGGCTATTGATGGAATATTAACTAAAAAAAATAAAAATAAGTCATCTGCCAACGGATTGGTGGCTACTGACTAATCCGTTTTTGTGGTAGCTTATGGACATTTTGTGATTGTGGTGTAACCACAACAATGTTATGCAACTGCTACTACGAGTGTAATGCCATCTGCAGCCTGGATATGGTGAGGACTATTCAATGCAGTTACAGCAGCGGGGTTTGTAACATAGCAGATAGGCATACATCGGCGTCTGTGACGTGCACCTGATACAAGATGTAGCAGCAGCAGGCGTAAAACGCAATTGACATAATATTCCCAACAAAGGAAATGTTTTCACTAATTCCGTTTTTGAAAATCTCTCGTGTGAAGCGCTGACGATGGGAAGAGTTGCAGCTGCCAGCAACAATCAAACGCAGCTTTTTAAGTAGCTATAAATGAAATAATGTTCGAGTGATGTGGGCAGCTTCGACTCCTTCCGAAACAAATGCTTTGCCAAAGTGATTTAATGTTTTAAATCGTTTTCACGAAATGAATATGATTTACGAATTCTTTCAATTGTTTTTCTGATAGAAATGTTTGATCTCCTGGGCAAAGAACTGAAATACGCGAAAGACTTACCTTTGAATCATTACAGAAAACCTGTACCATATTCCATGAGGTTGCAGGACATGTGCAGGCAAGGCAGGCGCTAGGTGGTTGGGGCTCCCAACGTACAATACATTGCTTTTAACACATAGTGTTTATGNAAACAAAANCATCGATTTACTTTAACAAATGATNATGAAAAGCATTTTCTACAGCATCAACACAACTTATAAAGCAGGCAGACTTAGTGACTTTTTCCAAGTTTTTAAACATGCAAATGTTTTTGTCAACTCAGTCATATCTAATACTTTAGCAGTTTCACTTTCAATAGATACAATTGCCAGATTTGTCAGCATTTCTTCAGTCATAGTTGATCTGTTAACCGTTTTGATTAGCCTCAACTTGCTGAAGCTCCGTTCAGCAGTATTGCGTACAGCAACAAGCGGCAAACTTTTGTTAGAATGGCCCCAAGCCCCCTATTCATTGGCGTCCGCAGAAACCAGGGGAGGGGGGCAACGTCGACACTTTGCTTATACTTTTCAGGTTGCTGACGATGATGTTCACAAAGCGCTTTACCCATTCTATGCAACAAGAAATTGCTCCATTTTACGGCAGTAGTCATAAAAAATGCACTTCGTTGGCAGCAATAACCAGGTGTATTGCGATAAGTTACAAAATAGACTATCTGCAGATTTTTCAGGCAGAGTACCTTTTTACAAAGAAGCAAATTGCCGTGGTCTTTAACAAAACCACAATTAACGTATGCCTTTATTTTACCTAGCAGGACTTGCCATCATCACTTAGAAAACAGAGCTGCAAACGTCTAAGATCTCGTCCAAAGCAATCAAACAAGCTATCGATAAATCCTTGCTTGTCTTTACTGACTTTTTTACGGTGAACGCTCATCCACATCAAGGGCATACGCAAGGGTGGATGGGGTGCAGTGTTCCCTCTAAGATTTTTGCAAGTTGGCTGGTGTCCAAAAAGTGCGTCAGGATCAAAAGAAACTTAGGCGCCCTTGGTAGATTTTCCTAAAATGCGTCCATTTTCGACGAAAATACTTTTCATCAACGATTGTTGGTGAATGACTAAAAAAATGCAAAATGATCTTCACTTTTTCCAACACGTACACACATAAGATTTTCTGATAAACGAACAATTCTCTCAGGGGTTACCCTGCATACGGTCCTGAATGACAGTTTTTATAGATATTTCTGGCCCCTGTCCTATGCCCGTATAAAGGATCCAAAAATACCCATAAAAAGTTTATTCGAACAGCTTTCATTATTTCTATGATACTGTTATATCGAATTTCCGTTTGTGAGTTGTTTTGAACGCAGTCGCTTCTACCTAACAACTACGCCTGCCAAATAATCTTGTCTGTGTTTCCTCACACCAACACTTCGCTAGCCACAACAATTGTCAACAATTCATCTTAAGGACAATCATTGAAATCCTTGCGGTAGAATTTGGTTTAAGAGCACTGTATTCTTAAAGTCCAACGAAGAAATCTTTTCACAACGACGAAAATTGACACCAATATAACGAAATAAAACGTTTTGAATTTAAAATTTCGATAGCTACGCACTCGTACGACGCAGATAACAAGCAATTTAAATATTAATCGTAGTATTTTATTAATTACTAGCTGGGTATCGCAACTAGCTAAAGCCATCTTATTTTTTATGTGTACTCACGCTTGTAACCATAGTTTTCCTAATCTTGGACAGGGTGACGCAGATTCGCTCTCCAACGGTTCAGTTAAAAGTCTCACACACTGTCTAGCGGGTGTGGTTCATTTTTATAGCTTTTAGTTAGCATCAGACTTTTTCGTTCTTCATTAGTTAGGTTTGACAAGTTGGGTATCCTGAAAACATCTTGCGAGTTCGTTTTAGTTTGTTTGTGGCATATGCCATTAATTTATGATGACATTCAAGGAAATTGGAAAATATTCTTGCTTGGGTTGATTTCCTGGCTTCATGTGGTCGCTTATATAGAATAATTACCTGAAGTGTTAAGGCGACCGACTTTGATAAATAGCAATGTTGTTCAAGATTATCATTCTCACTTATCATTGTCGCAAAATCCTATTAGTAATACACTTATTTGTTCTACTTAAAGGATTTTGTCAGCCTTTTCATATGCTTTGCAAACTGCAACACCGGTTGCACCCTACGGGCGGTAAACATGTCAATCACCACGTAGTTAGCCAGAGTTGAACTGTTTTTCAAGCATCCTGTTATGCTAAAGGTCGAAGTCCTTTTATCACTTTTGTCTAATTATCTTGTCTTGGGGTTTAACATCTATACCTAAAAGCGTTGAAAGCAAAAAACATTTCACCAAACTCAATTGATTTGTTACTGGTTGCACTAAGTTACTTTACAAAATGCATTCAACGATGTCACAACATAATAAGCAATTTTCAAACAGCGATATAATATTGCAAAACTTTCACAACTGTGATACACTGCTGCTTGTACTTGCAGCTGACTTTGTATCATGTCCTTCTTTTATCACCACAAAATGATACAGATACTTTTGACTCAAACAAGCACATATCTAGTTGGTTTAGCTTCTTCATCACTTGAAAGTTCCAACTCGAGCATATCATCGGCTTCACTCAGGCTTGCGTAGATAGCCGCTCGAGTAATTTTTTCCAAACTAAAGTCAATTGGCCAAGAATAGCATTGCTGTCCTTTTAGGTCTGGCGTTGGGTATATATCCGTCACATAAATGCATCCGCTTCTTGCTCTCATGGTCACTTCATAAACACCAGAGGTTTGTTCATCAATAATTCGCAGTCTTATGTCTTCTCCTGGTCGTAACTCTCGTTCAGTCCATGAACACAATAAAGCGATGACTTGTTCTTCAGATAGCAATTCAAAAGGCGTTGAAAGTGTGCTCCAGTATATCACACCAAACGCGGCTAGTATCGTTCTAATGCTCTTGCGATCTTTTTTCCTTGCATACAAAAGTTCTATAAACGACATTTTTGACATTTTTCAACTATACCTGTAACGACATAAGTTCACTACACGACATACACGCATAAAACAACTCATGATGCTTATCTTTTGCCAAAAACTCTATTTCGATAAAAAGATTTCTTCTCCTTATTTTTATGCATTAATTTGGTAGGAATGTTGCTACTTTTCATAATAATTTTTGGTGATAATTTTCACCGGCTAAGCATCATGTGTTTATTTACATAGTAGTACAATTGAATCCTTTGACTATTGAGGTTAAGTAATTTCCATACTTTAACGTCCTCGCTAGTCAAGTGCATGTTAGCTAACAAGCAACTTTGTCACATCATAACGGTGTATTCGTAGCCGTGTGATCGTATCATATTAGAACGATTATTTACATTCGTTCCACACTGACTAACAGACATGTATTTTTTGTGAGTTCAGCTTCTAATTTAAGCGTTCCAGCGTCTATTGTCACCAACAATATGGTTCTGACTTCATCAATGCTCGCAGATTCTTGCAGTTGAATTGATTCTCGCAACCATCCAATTAACTTCACAAAGTTCGGAGAATGACAATCTTTTTTAATAAAGCCTTTTACATCATCATAAATGTTAGTTTTGTGTTCATAAGCATCATAAATTGCGAAAAGATTGTCCATTTCTTACTATTCTGTATACAAAAACAATCCTTTCAATACATTTAAATGATTCACTTATAGAAATTTATCACACACGAGTACTCTTTAATTCATTCTCGGGCATTACTATTTTCTGGGAACCCCAATCATCAATTGACACGTCTTCTAGCTCATTCATGTTATGGCTTGAAGTGGCCATAACACAGTTCTTGTCTTTGTTGTGCATTGCTTACTGTCGCACTAAACCAGTGGTTTTCAACCTTTTTTGTACCGTGACCATTACAGCAAACCCCATATAAAACTCAAATAAAGCAAATGTAATACAGCTGCGTACACAAACGATGTACTGATGACCCCTCCAAAAATATCATTTGACAGATTTCCGGAAAACAGCATAAAAGCGAATATCAAACAACAAAGGAATTTTACTTTGTCTCTTTTTCCCAGATTGATTTCAGGTTAGCAGCTGAATCCTGCGTCCGAAATCTGAAAATGGTTTGTAGCATTCTGTCTGAAGTACGACTGAGTTAACAGTGTGTTGGTTAGCACTATATCTGAAATAGCCTAAGCAACAAACATTCCTAGCCCACTAGCTATCAAAGATGAGCACGGATCAGGACTGAAGCCAATTTTGGCCGGATGAGGACCGGATCGGACTTCAATTTTTTTTCAAAATTGGCGGACAGGACTGGATCGGACTGAGAATTTTTTTTGTTTTTATGTGATTATTCTGAAAATATCAAAAATTTTAGTTGTGATCCGATTACACAGGTTTGCTAAATGGTAGTGCACACTTTGCCATCTAATGCAAAAACTCTGCTGGGACTATTTTGCAATTCGAACTTTATACTCCTTGTGTCTATTTTCCCTCATGAGGCAAAAGCACTGCTGGAAACATTTT
>JGI24159J19872_10003139_pt1 | contig 20347 bp, 7 predicted proteins | sample Ectturendosymbi4_FD_19872 | JGI IMG/M metagenome (IMG submission 19872) | reverse complement strand
TTGAATGAGCACGATGACGTCATATACTTTACGGTTTTAACACGGGCCCCTACAACAGCGATTTGACCCCCTGGCCAATGTGCTAGTTTCGCCACTGACTTTGGGAAGTGAAAATCGAGACTGGAAGAGAGCTGAGAAGTTAAAAGCTGAACTTAACTCTAGGTATGTGTTTTTAGTCAGCCAATGCATCTATCCAATGTTTGGAAAGCTGTGTACGAGTGTGGCAGAAGATTTATAGTCTATAGAAGAGTAACTACGCGTTAATAGAGTTTGCATGACTTGCAAAGCAAGCTTCTAATGGTGCTTGTAGGCCTATCCCTGCTGCAAACTGTGCCAAAAGAAAATTGCAAAACGCAAGGATCTATTTACACAGCATAAGAATCATTGGGCCACAAAAGAAGTGAGAATGCAGTTGCAGGTGTTGGAAGGTTGAATTTTCCAGTGGTTAATAAATCTTCCGCTGCTGAGTTTGAAAAGTAGAAATTGAGCTTGCAGCTTCTCTATGATGACGTTGCTCAACAGCAAGTTGTGAAATCGTAAAAAAGGATGGAAAAACAACATTAAGCTTTAAGTTTTCTGCTGCAGATAAATTTGGTATATTTCCAGACTAAATTTGGTATATTCATTGTAAGAAGAGTAGGCAACACTGGTTTGCCTGGTAGTAGGTACAGACCACAGCAGTAGGCTACGCAGTAGGACGGAAAACAACTTGACACATATTTTCCTTGTATTAGTAACTGTTGGGCTAGGCCACGGGGTCTACAGAAAATTGTATACTTTAATTGGGGGTCAACATGCGGACAAGTTTGAGAACCACTGTACTAAGCGATGTCAGTCGTGAGCAACATAATCTGTGCGAATACAGACATCTACTGTTGCTTTTCAAGTGACATAATCAGTTGTTGCGCTACGTGTTTTGCCCAATTCGAAATGTTTTTGATACAGTGTTACAATTCAACGGTCTCGCTGGGCTACCCTCCTACTTGCAACGACGCTGTTATATACGTAAGCACCTTGGAAAACACTCTTCAAAACTGACCAAGTTGAAAATGCAGATTGTTTTACGGCTTAGCATCAACGCGCATAGAAAGCAAAGCTTCTTTTTATTCAATTGGTTGCAAACTATAGGCCTAACATGTTCTCCCATATATAGAAAACGAATTGTGCACTTCCAGCCAAGGTCAATCATCAGCTGATTGTGGTAGGTAGTTGTAGCCACGACATTCAAGAAAAATATGTTGGCACTTGTATTTTGCCTCATGAGGCAACAGCACTGCAAGAGCACTTTTACTTTTAAATGAACACAATTATGTGAAATGGTCACATGACACGTTTAGAACGCATGACCTTCTCACTTGATAACGACATGACATCGGTAACGGCTTGGTCCAATGGTAGAGTGTTGTTATGGTTTCAGTGCTGGCAAGCTGCTGGCAGCTCTGGCTTCTTTTCTGATTTGCATGGACTGAAGGCTGACCTAATCTAAATCCTAACTCTAATCTTAAATACTAGCCCTTGTCTTCTTGTGCATATCGTACTTGTCATGTGATAATTTCAACCAAATGTATCCGACTAAAAGCAAAATAGCCACAACTTTTATCTCATGAGGCAAAATAGACACTATCAAATATGTTGGTAAATGTGCAACTGAGTGGGCAGTTTTTTTTGATTGGATAGCGGAGTCCACAACTTAAAATTTTCGGATACAGATTGGATATGGAGTTCCGGAAATAGCATGAAGCATGGGATTTTTGGAGAACGGACCTGGAGACAATCATCAACGATATCGCGTGCAAATAATGCGATAGCATAAAATTTTTCGTAGCTGACTCTTTTCAAAAGACACACATTGACAGAGATCATGTGTCATTTCAATTGGGTTGGTTACTAAGTATTCTTCACAATCTGACGCCTTTGCAATTACCGTTTATAATGCGCTGGCGTAATAATTAGTTGCGAAGTGCTTGTCGTGATCGTGAGGGTATCAGTCTAGATCCGGAGTGGAGAACATGCGGCCCGCGGGCCAAAGGCTACTTGCGTGAACATTTAATATGGCCCGCATCAGAATTTTCTTTGCCCATGTTAGAACACAACATCGTGTCAAAAAGAAACTCAGTGACAAGCAGACGCATAGAGGGTATGTCGAAAGAAATCTACGGCTCCTTGACGTAGTTTTCTCTCTCTATTTTTCTTTGGAAGATAAAGGTAAAATTTAAAGATAAAACGAAAAAAATGTTCAGCCCGACAGCGATGTTTCAGAGTTTATGCAGCCCGTGATAGGAAATAGGTTCCATCCCTGATCTAAATCAAACGAAGTGCTGTTGTCCACTAGATTGCGGAATAGTTAATTGCTGTGATTATTGTAAAGTTCCCATCGAAAAACGTCAGTCAAGTAGTACTGTTCAAGTTGCTTTTGCGTGTTGTTACATTGAGAAAATTTTTTCTGAACGGTGCACGTTTTGATCTGCGTAAAAGTGTAGACATATCTTTCCTCATTACATATGTGAATGGACGATTTGTGCAGTGAAGATGGTCAGAGAGTCTATGACAAAAAGGATTGTTGTGTAGTGTCACGGAGGCAAAAACATCTTTATGTGATGAACTTTTTTTGTGAACAAATTAACCACACACGAACCGCCGCACATGCTCACTCCCAATCGTCTCTGAAGTGTAGGCTGCCAAATGGTATCAGTTTTTATGTTTTTGGCCGGTGCTTCTGCAAAGCTGAAACGAGGGCATGTGAAACGTTACGCAGTTGCGCTAAGCGTTTACGGGGCCTCGCGTTCATTTAATCCGACCCTGTTTGGTGCGCTTGGGGTTGATCATGTTTTAATCAAAAGTTTGTATTTGGTGGTTTGGAATTACTTCATGCCGAGAATTCTCTCAAAAATGACTGATCTAAATTTAAACTCCTTTGCAAGAAAGCTGAATCCTTGCGTTTCATTCAGACTGCACCTCAGGTCGTGTTGTCAAAATACACGGCAACTTCGCTAATAAAGTTGCATGCTTTGGTCGCATATTTTCGCATCTAATCGCAAAAGGTCACATTGCACGGTGTTTAATGAGAGAACAACAAATTTAATAGTCGCTACTTGAGTCCGACTGTTCCTTCCGTTTATTTTTGAGCAGTTCAAATTGATATAAGGCACCATCAAAATATCTTAGCAGATTTATTTCGGGGGAGGCATGGCTTCTTCGGCCTCATTCCGGCTGCGCCTCTGACGTTTGTGTTCATTAGAAAACATGACGAACACGTGAGCAAACGACGATTCATGTGCATTTGTAGGTAAACGTGTGAGAACGTATTGGTAAGAAGCCACATTCTGCTGATGGTGGAGCAGTGCAGTTGGCGGATTGTCGCTCCAAGCAGTGGAATTCAGATAAAAACTGATTAGGCCAACGTAAATTCATGCCATACAACATCACTGCTGCCGAAGCATCAGATTCTTCGCGATACATAGTCCGCAAAGCCAAGATCACCATGGGCAACATGTGAGCCCCGTTGGTAGCATCTAACTGCGACTTCAGAGCATTCTTCACGGTCAAATAGAACCGTTCGGTTTGCGCATTTGCTTGAGGATGATAAAGGCTGGATTCGGAATGAGAAGTGCCAAGGAACCTCATGAGTTTCTGCCAATCATTGCTCAGTAAGATTTTCGCTTGGTCAGTGACACACTTGAGTGGGGCCCCATAGGTAAAGACCCAGTCACGCAAAAATGCAGAAATGACAGTTTGAATATCTTGACTGGGCAAAGCACTGGCTGTAAACCAGCGTGTAAACCGATCAACACACATGAGAATGTAACGATTGCCTTCCGATTCAGGTAATGGCCCAATCAAATCAAAATGGATTTCCGACAAATGCTCACTTGTGAGCGGATAGTGTTGATATGGCGACCTTGTGTACGGTCGCACTTTCGTTTGCTGGCACGGTACGCAAGACTGTACCCACACTGTGCAATCTTTTTTCATGGTCGGCCAAGTGTACGTTTCAGAAATGAACTTGATAGTGGCACGAATACCAGAGTGAGTAAAGTTGTGACAGTTATCGAAAAAGATACGCCGAAATCCGCAGGGAACCAACAAACATGGCACACCATCACGGGAAACATCACAAAGCAGTTTGACACCCTGCCACTCATGAGTGACGACGTCTAGTGGTTAGGATCCATGGCTCTCACTCACGCGGCCTGGGTTCGATTCCCGGTCTGGCAACCAATGTAGGGACTAAGGTCGTAGGTTATCGTGGAGATCCTGCTAGCTGAGGGGTCAACCTAGTTGTGGGGGCAGTGAAGTAAATGACAGCTACAGCCGTCGCTTCCTGTCCCTGTATTCATGATAAAGTATTTTGTGCTTGGTCGGGATGCATAAATAAACTGAACTGAACTGTTGCAGGAGCACAGGTCAGTCTCCTACCTAAGCAACCTGACGTCAAGTTGCCAAAGCAAGCCGAAATTAAAGGCTCTCACCCTTTTGTCTGCTAAGAACTCTGCAGTAGTACTCTAAGTAGACTGCTTCTTTCGATTATATTCGGATAGTATATTCGGATATACAGCAAAAAACTCCAATACACTTGAGTGTGAAGTCAGAAACACGTAACGTTACGGTTCGATGTAGAAGTACAATGACGACTAACAAAAGCGTTGAACGGTCGAATGCACCACAGGAAACAGCATGATTTTTAAAGGATTTTTTGATCGGATTTTCTTGATTTAAATCAGATTTTTTAATTTTTATGATATTTTTGATTTAATGTGTAGAGCAGGGGTTCCCAACCATAGGCGTAGACAGGGGGATCGAAGGGCCCATGGATCCCCCAAATTTTTAGAAAACATAGTCATTTTGTGCTTTGAGAAGCGTTTTTCTAAACAAAATAGTGTTATTCACCCAAAATCAAACATTTTGCCCCCCAAAAAAATTTTTGGGCTGGCTACACCACTGTTCCCAACCTGTGGTACGCGTACCACTAGTGGTACGCGAGAAACTTTCATTTTTTCACAAAAACCTGGATTCACAGCTTTTTAGTGTACGTATTGGGCTTTGTTTCAAAATAAATACATGTATGTTCTTGTACCCCGCTATACCTATTGCATCGCAACATGATAACTTTCGATGCGCTGTTAGCAAATTTACGCAACACATCGACCAATTGGTGCAAAGTAAACAAAAACAAAAATCTCATTAAATTTAGCTGTGATCTTTTTTGTTGTTATGATAATGTATGTTATTCTTCTGAATAAACTAAAATTCGATCAAATTAATTATTCTGGAAGAAGTGGTATGCGTTGACAATACGGGGTGCCCAAGTGGTACGAGATCGTAAAAATGTTGGGAACCGCTGGTGTAGAGGGTGGCCACCTAACACTTACAATTTTTCATTTTAAAGAGTTTGTTTAATATAACTTGGTTGGGCTTTGTTTCTTCTAGTACAGCAACTAGAATTCATCTGAACTGGCATTCAAACTTACTTTGCACTTATACATCACGCTTAAAGCAAATCAGTTCATAACACCAGCACTAGTGTATAAAACAAAATATTTATTGGAATGACAATACTCAAACCATCTGTTCATCAACTTTATTAACACGTAAAAATACAGGCTTGCCAGTCTTTTGTTGTAAAGCCTATTGTTAAAATGATCTCTAGTTCAGCTTCTGCAAAAGTATAACTTGCATGCATGAAATGGTAAAAAGCTATAATATATCTGTAATTATGAATCTGAATCAAAAGTATGTTATAAAACTACTATTTCTACATCTTTCTACTATTTCTACAGTCAACAACCTACATATTTGCTGGAATTTAAATGTAACTTATACTTTATTCCAGGCCCGTAGCCATGGGGACATTCAGGGCCAGTGCCCCTAAATTTTTTGTGCCCAGAAAAGTTTGTTTAAAACATATACCGTAATGAAAGGAAAAATCTTGCTCCCCTAACAGTTTATTTTGCCCTCCAAACCTCAAAACCGGGCTACAGGCTTGCTTTATGCCAGCTTACACTTTCAAATTTGTGGTATTCTGACAGTTCTAAGTCTGCAAATGTTAGTGATTTCAGCCCACATGTCATTTTGCACTTAGTTGACGTAGAATCTGTGACCTCACAGTTGTCATGATTGATAAAACTTTAATTGCTTTTATAACTTGTGTGGTCATAAGAAGTCTCTGCCTTCTTTAATAAGTGAAACTGACTAGAATGACAATTAAATGTGTCATACAAATCACAGCAAGCTTCAAAACTGCATATGATTTTTTACTTGAGTTTATTATTTTTATCACTGATTTAAATCAAACCCTGACTAGAAATACAGTAGCTGAACTTTCATTCAAGCTTGTTGCACTTATGCAATATCCCTTGTTGTAATAAGTTCATAATACCAGTACCGGTGTACGAAATGAAATATTTATTGAAATGCCAATACTATACTGAGAAGTGACAGTTTAGTAATTTCATTGACACTCATGGCATAAGCTACATGCATAAAATGTTAAACAGCTATAGCCTACCTGTTTCGTGAATCAAAAATGTGTTCCATGTTTACAGTCAACAGCCTAAAATGCAACTTTCACTTTACGCCCGTCTCCCTTTTCAAACTTGCGGCATTCCAGCAGTTATGAATTCTGAATCTGCAAGGGTTAGTGATTTCAGTCCAATGTCTTCTTTGCAGTTAGGTCACATCTGTGAGCTCAGTTGCTATGATTGATAGAACTTCAAGTGGTTTTAACTTGTGTCGTCATAAGTACTCTGTGCCTTCTACGCCAATACTATATAGGCTATGTGAAAACCTATTAGAATGCTAAATAAATGCGTCATATACATCACACACAGGTCTAAAACATGATTTTTTAAATTTTTATTGCTTGATTTAAATCCATCAACCCTGGTTTGCAGGCTATCGTGTCGACGGTCGGACTGTTCGCAAACAATTACATTGCGTTGAATGACGAATGGAATATTACTGGGAATTACGCAGTAAGAATGCACAACACATTAAAATACCAATGTTTCCACTATATTTGCATAAATATTTGAAAATAAACATGTAAATATATTTGATCTTCTATTGCTACCTCAAATGTACCCCTTCGGATAGGCAGATGTACCCCTGGGGGTACATGCACCCCAGATTGGGAACCCCTGCTCAAATCGCCTCTGGCTGCAACGTTTGGTTTCTGCCGTAAATTTATTGCTGAGCGAGGACTGAAAAAACATGCGATTCTTCTAGCGACTGGTTTTGCAACAGTTTAACAAATCGCTAATCATTGTCCAGTACCATGTTGCATCATAAAGTTTTGTTACAGTTGAGTTAACAAATGTGACGTCACAAATACTAAAGATATGTGTAAATACCAGTGACTTCATCGATCATCCCCTACCTAAACATTGTATCCGCACATGGGGCCTCCCACGACTGGGCCCCAGGCCCAAACCATCAAAATCCAGCGCTGTTGACTGGGTGTGTACCAACCAACACCTACCCTGTGATGCATTGTCAAGTAACTTTGTGCCTTGTGTTCTGTGATGTGACAGTGTGTCTGAGCTAAGCACGTGAAGAAAATACTTCTACAAGAACTCACAATTTTACTCCGACATTATCTTCCATTGACGTAGAAAAATGCAAAATATGATTCTTTATTGCAACGAGACGTGTCAGGCGAACAAACGCACCAACAAATTTGTTTAAACACGAGCAAATACAAGAATACGCCAAGAACCTAAATCAAAAGTTTTCTTGTTTTGAAAAGTATGCCCGTCGGGAAAACAAACAGTGTAGTTGGGCCACGTTACGTTTACTTCTTTCAAAATAACTTACCGTTAAAATTCAGCCTTTGCTTAACGGACAAACAAGCGCCTTGTATTTAAAAAAACAGAGCTATAGATGAGGAAAACGCAGTCGCTATGTGACGACGGGATAACACGACGGTAACACTTAAACACGTTTCATTCCACCTTTTCATTTTCTACGCGTGGATCGTAGCTAACGACTGTTGGTTGTGACTTTTCACTGACAAAACACTAATCGTGCTCAAAGCACTAACTGTTGTCACGACTCAAGAGCCCGTAAATCAGGAGGGGTAATTGCTGTTGCCGAAAGTGGGGTAAAGGTGCATTGAACTGAAAAATATTGTTTAATGCTCACTGTAATTGACCACGATCAGCTTGGCTTCTATAATTAATAAAAACAACATGCGGGAAGAGAAAGCGCCATATAAGGCCGCAACGCATTGCTTTGTGTACAGAAATGGATAACGAAGTGCAAATACAAGCAGCAAAATATATAATTGACGTCGCAGCGCAGTAATACTTGTAAAAGCGCGGCAAACGTGCCTCACGAAGTACCGCACACAACAATGTCTGCATAGTGTGGCAGGCAACTGGCAACGCGTGCATCAGCGACAAAAGTATGCATCACGTTTTATGTCGAATCGCTATTCAAGGCAAAGAACTGGGACGATCGAAAAAAGAGGGCAAGAACAACTTGAATGCAGGTCCGCTAACTTCTCTGTAAATTAGGTCAAACAGGTTGTTGGACACAGGCAGCTAGTAATTTGTGGCCTCGTACCCACTACGTCATCATTCCGATGACTTAGTTTTGAGTTTTGGGTCGGAGCGTTACAAGCAAGTCTTCTTCAGGACAATGATCTCAAAGTCCTGACTTCCCAAAATCGATCAACTGGTTCCTAATCTCTTGCTCGCTCGTAACACGCACCCGAGAACTTCTGCCAAGCACAGCAGCAAAGGGACTGGCGTCATCACATCACCTTCGGCAACAGTCAACCCGGATGTGACTCGGTCGACTGCGAGTCACTCGGTGGGTCTGTGTTCTGCTTCCTCCACAGCCAGGCAGCAAAGCGACTTGTCACTGGTGAGTTGGTGTCGGGAGTAGAAGGGCGGCTGGGACGGGGGGACTGGCTGCATTTGTATGAAGCCGAACCGCCGTTCGCTGCGGTTGACTTCGGCGAATCGCCTGAAATGCCACCATTAGACGAGTTACCATCGACGACATTTCGAATGCGAAAAAACAATCGAAGCTGACAACGACACGCTAAAACTCGTATCGTCGTGCAAATGTATTCTGCGCGAACGCAACGCCAACTTCAGCTCATGCATGTTAGCCAGCAAACTCTCCCCGCTGATTTGTTGTTCAGGCTATTTGGCACTTTGTCTTTTAAATACATGTTTCATCAACGGCTGATGCTTTTGTCATTTACGTTTAAACATACAANNCACTTCATCTCCAGATGGAGTTNAGTAGGAAGATGTCCACGTGTTACAAAACATTGTTTTTTGTGATGCAGCATGGAANAAAGCGTTAAACGTTCACGAAGCATAAAAAACATCAATGTTTTTTTAGTTCAGCCTTAATGTTGTCTGCGTAAGCTCAAAATCTGAGAAACAGGTATCTTGCCTGACGCTTGGCGAGCTTTTCCGAAACTGAACCACGATGATCGCTGATGAGGCGGATCCGACGTTTGGGCTTGAATGCGCTTAAGCGTTTTTGCCTTGATAACGCTGTTCCTCTCGTTCAATGCTTTCTGTATCATATGCTCCATGTCGTCCTGAAAAAAGAAATTAGGGCAATATTCAAAAATATCATTCATGTTTTCAAAGAAACACGAAAAGTTTGAGGCGGCTGTAGGCCAATGATACAGTTTCCCGCCTCTTCATCGAAAGGCTTGAGTGAATTGCCGTACTGCTCCTTGGACGTGAGCGTTTAAGCGCAACACGATGCTTTTGCTGTTGTCGTCAAGGTGGTTTCATGAAGGAAGCTTCTCCTGGAGAACAGCCTTTGCTTGGTTGGTTGGTGGCAGAGTAGTACGTGGCAGGTGTCACATTTTCGTTTCAAACTTCTTTTCTCGCGGCAACCTCCTTCCTGGCCTCTGACATTGTGCAACTGAATAGGAATGAGCAAAAGCTGCAGGTTGGGACATTGGTGAGAGCATTTGCTATGTGCTGTTTCGTGTTTTCACTTCGTGTTTTCACTTTTGCATGTTGTTTTTCCTTTCACGCTTTCCTTTGATAGTTGTGATTTTGCCAATGATTCAGTTTGACACCAGGCCAATTGATATTCAGCTGTCTTTGCCCATCAGGTGGAATGCGTATGTCTGGGTCTTTTTAGTTTGGCTACAAGACAGTTGGTTGACCAAGACAGTTGGTTGACAGGTATGAAGATAATGACACTTTTTTTAAGGAAAATGTTAGGTTCCCGGTATGGATCTGTAGGGCCCCGATTTTTTATTCTAGGGACCCGATTTACTTTCAATTCTAGGGACCCCAATCAGGTCCCTAAAACACCTTAAAAACCCTGATGATCAAAGTCCTTTGTTTAGATCAGTGGTTCTGAACTGTTTTTGTCTCATTTAACAAAATTAAAAATCTGACTTATCCCAAAAAACGTTTAGTTTGTCAAGGCATTACTTTTCTGGAGAGGGTCCGGGTCAGGTTTTATTGGAATCACGTTGTAAACTTACACTCAGATAAATGAATTTTTGTGCTTACTGGAACCAATTTTAGGGTAATGCTTGTACGAAACTTATCTGTCTCTGAGATGAAACTTTAACAAAATGCTCTTGCAAGCAAAAATGAATACGTTCAAGAAGTGGTTCGCTGAGATTAGTGAAATTCTGAAAACAATTTCATACGAACCGGCATATCACTGAATCAAGGGGCAAAACGTTTGGAAGAAGGAATATACAGCCATGTTTAAATTTTTCGTTTTTTGAAAATGACTAACGATTTTAAACAGTCAGTGAGACTTTTGTGCTTGTTTTCTACGCACGATATCTGATATTCTGGGAACAGTGGTTGAAAGAGATGCTCTCCTATCATCCATGGGAACTATTCGAGATCCATGTTTTGTTTTCATGGTCATCATTGAGAACCCTGCCTCACACATAACTATTTTGAAAAGGTATAATAACTTCAATGCGCGCTTCGACAGCGTTGGAAACTCTTCGCCCAATCCACATCAAAATTTGGAAAAGTCACAGTTGCAAGATGCGAGTTTGGAATAAAGATTGTTTAACATTGAAGATCAATCACTTCATCTTTATAAAGCACATAAAAACACGAGCCCGTGCCCTGATAAAACTATTTTCAAATATTCTGGAAAGGCTTTTCTCGCCAGTGCATGTCGATGAAGAATACAAGGGTTATAATAAATGATGTGCAATGCCCGTTTATTCACCAGAGTTGTAAAACCTAACTTCACTGAGCAGAGAAGAAGCGCCATAGCGAGCCGACGTGATTCAACAAGTTTGTTTTGTTGAGAGAGATTTTTCATTTTTTCAACTGCACGTGTGTATCGACAGTAAACCAACAAATACGTGCAGTTCGACCTGTCAGTTGATTCCAGAGACGCCGGAGAGCAGGAAAATGGCGGGGACATTTATCCCCCTACCCTTTGTAAAGGGGGACTCAGGGGCGGAGGTGCCTTCTTCATTACAGCATCATGGGTAATTTCACGGTTTAGCAAGATCGATTTGAAACAAATTTATTGCACCTATTCGCGCACCCAGAAAATTATGAATGGTTTTCTATAATTTATGCTATTATTTTTGAGGTCAATATTGTTGCTGAACAGAAACAAACATATTGGCAACGATTTGTTTGTTTTTATAAGTTTCCACTGCCCTCAACTTTTTTATTGCCCTCTGCCCTACCGTTGTTCCTGCGTCCCTGATTGACTGATCTAGCTCACGGGTGACTCTTGCCTTATTACTTCGAATTTCATAAGTTACGTGATCTAAAATATCACAAGACATAACACTTACACGACAACGTACGGTTTGATAAATAAATTCTTAAGTTTCTTCTTTTGTCCTCTTTTCGATTATATCCATAGCGTACGGTTTGGTAAGTCACTCCCCGATTGTATGCGGTTGCGTTCCTTTTGCCATTGCAAAAACAACGCGACAGGCTGCTTCCAATCTTAAACGTGTCTTCAGAAACGAATCCTAATATAGGCAGAGTTCCCACAGCACGAAATTGAGCGCAATTGATCTACAAAGGCATGTGGTTGTCATGTGCGTGTGTGGGATGGAGTGAAGCGAGCTTACAAAATTGACGGCTTCATCGAAACATTACCAGGCACTTTGGAGAAAAAGATACACTGAAGCTTTTCAACATCATCTGTTATGATCGACCCGAAGTCTACGCATGATTTTAGATAAGTTATCTTCTTCGACATAATAACTGAGAATGTTGAAACCTGCGTTTGTTAACTCATTCACTAAAAAGACGAAAAAGGGTTGTCCAGTCTGCAGCATGCTGTGAAAAGGAAGAGAAAAATGGCGCTGGTGTCTGGCCATTATGAAAACCGTGAAATTTATTGCACAATAGAGGACTTTTTATTTCTGAAAGAGCTACAATCTCCTTTTACGTATAAACACCAAACGAAGTCGTGAACAGAAACAGTGTTGCTCGCATGTGGTGCTCAAATTAATCTGGTAGCCTACATGTGTGAAGATGAACTAAAAAGAGAAAACTTATCACTAAGAATAACTCTGAATCATAATCCACGGTGCAACATCTCGAGTTTGTGTGACATATCCGTAAACCTACTTCGTAACAATGCTCTGTGACGCTTGACATTAAGCCACTCATCAATTTACGAACAAAACACTGGGATGTACAGTATTTTTGTCTTTTGTACTGTAAATAACTAGCCTAATAATCCAGGTTATTACATTTTCTAAAAATTTATCTTTGCTAAAAATTTATGATTCAGTAAATTTACACCCTAGAAAGATTAAATTTACTCCTGGGGTGAATTTACCCAAGATTAAGAATCACTGGTTCAGATCAACCTTCAAAGCAGGAAATGCGTCGCCCCGAGGCGCAACACACGCGACATCCGCGTAAAGAAACCGGCTTGAAAGAAGATTTACAGGTTGGCCGGGGAAACAAGACGCAAACCAGGAATTGTTAGTGCGATTGTAGCGACGCAACTAGGGTCTTGGATGCTTGGTTAAGACGAATAGACGGACCCTTCACAGCTCAGAAAGAGCGGGCGCAGAAGTGCATCACGGCTGACGTGTTGCAGCGTTAATTTGCTATTGCGCGGTTACAATCAAGTGTGAAGTTCCAAGCGTTATGATACTTTAACCACGTCGACGGATGTCGCAACCAACTGCCATGAGCACAGTCGCTGTTGCGTTCATCGGTACCTCACGTCACCAGTAGGAATGGTACCGTCGGACAAGAAGCCAGACTCGTGGCTTTGCTTGCGTTTATGGTATAGATTAGAAGCGGCACTAGCCAGTAGTCAGACCAGGTACGTATTGTGTGTGGTATCCCCAGTGAGTTGCACTGTTGCACTGGGGATACCGGGGCTGGACCAAAGAAAAAGCGTGACTTAGGTCATGACCATTGCAGGCAAAGGCAAAGAACTTTTGCCTGCAAACAAAAGTTGGCATTACACACAAGAAAGAACACAGAAGAAAGAACACAGAAGAAAGTACAACAGCCTAGCTTGATAACAATAAAGTGTAACAAATAAACAGAAGTTGGTTTGATCTACCTGCCATGCTTCCAGTTCTTTCTGCTGCTGTAGTTTCTGTTGAATTGCTTCCAACAGTTGGCTGTTAACTGACATAAGGTCGGTCTTGGCGCGCACCAGGTTTACCTAAACCATAAAGGTCCGCATCACCGCAGGAATGCGTTTGATGGCAAGATTTTAACGTCCGGCCGAAACAGACCGAGAGATACAATGTGCATTTGCATTTAAACGCCAGAAAGCTACAAACCTCGGCCGCGTTTTTCGCCGCCACGGCTTCGTCTCTTTCACGCTGAGTCGCTGCTTGCTTTTCTTTTAATGTCTGAACCAGATCGCTTTCCGCCTGACCGTTCATGACCTGCAACGATAGGAATCAAGGCAAAGTTAATACCTCGCAAAACTATGAAAATCAAACGGCCAAAGAACAGGAAGCGTCGTCCCCAACATACAGAGGAACAAACCAGACCATGTTGTTCCACTTGAATTACCGGACACTTTTACAGCAGCGTACTTTCGTTTTAACCGCTTCTTTAACAAGCGATGACAGGTCGTCAATGGTGCTGGCAAGATTAGCGGGTGCGGTAGGAGATTGCGGTTCATCCAACTCGTCTTCATGCTCAAGCTTTTCCGTATCCATCTCTTCCCTTTTTTGCACGAAGGAACGTAGGTATGTGCAGATGGTCTGCAAACGCTGGTAGGCGTCCCACATCTCTTGTTTGAGCTGTGTAAACATCGAAAAATTCACCACTGAAGCTCAAGTCATAATTTCCAGATTCAATTTGGGACCGAATATTGCAGTATCAAACGCAAAAACTTAAGGTTGAGCATGGCCACAGCATTAAATCGAGATAGACCAGACGCAAACAATGCTCTGAACATAATTCGATTTCACCTGTAAATTCCAATTTAGGAAAAACGTCTGCCATTTCACGACTATTGAGCTGTTCGAAGCAGGTATAACAAAATCGACATAATCGTCATGCAATGCAGAACAAGTAAAAGACAAGCGTGTTTTCATGCAGACAATACGAAAGAAAACTCATGCAACGAAAAACATCAACGGATTACTGTGTAAAAATATTCTCATCACATGCATTCGCTTCGCTAAAAAACTTCAGCAATTTCTGTGAGTCATCACTCAGTATCTTTCAACATTTTACTGCCGCACCATGCACTGCTACAAGAATTATATTGAACACTCTGCTATGGTATAAGCGTGCAGGGTTGGAGGACGCACAGGAAAAATGACCCTGGTCTGCACAGAAGCAATTCCTACGAAACAAGTGCAATCCGAGAAGTTGCTATAGTTGTGTCTATACATTACGAACGGCGTTCGTATTGTAGAAGTTAACTACTTTTGAAATTTCTTAAAGAAAACAGGCTAAAAAAGGGCTGGCTGCTAGAGAAGGAACGCATCAATAAAATTTCCCCAACACATCCAAAAAGCTGTTTACTCGCATCGTTTGTAATCGTGCACAGACGTTTTTTGATTGAATGCGCATGTACAAATCGTCTGAATGTTAGAAGGAAATCAACAACGCTTCGCTCGCCGGGAATTTGTCAGCTTGATTGAATCAGTACCAACTAAAATGCAGTGCGATTCGTATTTTCAAGTAACACATGCCCAATCGGCAGGAAAGGTCTTACGAAATTCAGTGCAGCGACAAACAATGTAATTTGAAATCTGCGTTTACTGTTGCTTAGCCGGCACACAGACATGATTGCACGAACACAAGAAACCCGGCGAGCTGTCCACGCTGAACCAAATAGCTAAGGTTTGTCGTCATAACAACGGAAGGTGGTAAAGCTTTGCTGATGCAACCTGGATCTGCATCAAGGGATACTTCCGCATCATTCATTATAGAAGCCTCGTTACATTTTACATTTGCAAATAGTATTCCTTAGAATTGATACAAGAGCAGAGCCTACGCAGCAAAACTGCGAAACACTGGACATATTTGAAGTCAAATTAAACGAATGAAAAGATATACTTGCACGAGCTTTTTCAGTGCACATGACTTACAAAGCAAGTGCAATGTGAGGCAGCGTTAAAACGAAGGCGTGCAATAGAGATCAAGGTCAATCACAGCAAGCGAATTTTCGCTTGCTCTTCAGACATTGTCGTGTCGTGCGTCGATTCGTAAATGAAACAGGTGTTAATGGCGAAATCAGAACCAACGCAACTCGTTAGCAACAAGCAAGTTGCTGAACCTGAAACAGCTGGAAATGACAGTTATTGACGCTGTTCATAAGGGCTTGATAGTAACGCAGCGTCACTTCCGGCGTTCTTTCGTCACGGTCAGTTGAGTTTCCAGCTTCGTGAGACAAGCTACTGCGCGAACTCAACGCCTGGAGAACGAGCAACATTATGAGATTCACGTCAAACGAGCGACGGCTACGTTTCTTGTACCGACCAACAACGCTTCGGTTGTCAAAATCATTGAAGAAGCCATTTCACACCTTCAACAATCTTGACTTCGCTCAGCGTAGATGCAAGCGTCAGCCTCAACGTGTAATACGCTATAAGCACGGTCTAAACCAGCTATGTCCAACCCGCAGACCAGTCGAAGGTTTGTTCGGCACAATTTAGGTTTTCGCTGTGGTACATGTAGCTTGCATACTGACAACCTGTCCTTATTTTGAGTCTTAACTTCGACAATTCTGATGCAGGTGGTTCTCAGAACCACATTATCATGTCTGTACTGAGCACTGGGTGATTTCCATATGTCCACCTTGGTGCAACACGTTTTACTAGTTTTCAGATTTCTACCTTTGTTCCAGTGGCACTGAACTTGCCTATGAAATCACTGACAGAGTGGTTAAAAGTGCCAAACTGTCGTTAACACTGCAGTTAGGATTGATTGGAATGCTTTCAGCATATTAGCTTAAACTGAATTTAGTTTGCTAAGATCAAAGAAAATCATTCAGTGTGCGGCCCTCATTAATATGTCATTCAATGTTCGGCCCTGGTTTAAGGTAGTGACATAATTTAGCTCAGAAAGCAATTTCGGTTGGACATAGCTGGTCTAAATTCTATGACTGCACCGATTGATGTACCTAATTTGTTAAAGCTTGCTTGTAATTAACGTTTGAGAGCATGACTGGCAACTAAAGTTTTAGCCATATCTTAAAATGCAGCTATTCAATTATATATTCGAGGCAGCAATAGAGAACCGTGCACTTTGATCTCGCTTGTTGTCAAGTGCAAAGGCTCGGAAATACAGAATCGTTATCGACGACATGAAGCTGCTAAATGTGAGCTCTAATATACCAACGGGCGAGAGTTCCGTCGTAGGTCGACTACAGCATTTGCATTACACACCATTAACCAAACTACAGTTGCAAATGGCATGCATCTGCCAAGACGACGACAACCACATCGACAAGACATCCGAGTTGCAACCAAACGGAAGACAAAAATCCTAAATAGGAGTGTTTTCAAAAGGGTGGAGTCTTGAGTCATCGAATCGAACTACACGCAAATGAGCACTTTCTGTTATCTACAACTTCGCCCGCTTAATTTTTTGCCTGCTTGATTTAGTTTGTCATCTCTCCAGTGTTTAACATAAAGCTTTAGCGTTACGTTATTGACTCCGTATTTGCAGGGTATTTCAAATTCAAGGATACAACACTACTTTTGCGACATTGCTGACAGATAGTGCACGGCTCCACGCACTAAACGGCGACAACGTTGTGTTAAACTGTTCTTTCAAACACAAATGCAAAGTTAAAACCACACGTAACCATACCAGTTCACGACTTCAACAAAATAATGCCCCTTTGACGCTTCTGAAGCATCAAGACTATCTCAAAGCAACAACTGGTATAGTACGTGGCAGTTTACAGTTTATGCAACACGGCGCAGACAATACCTTATTGTGATCTTCATCAGGCGAGCTACAAGTGTTTTGCTGTCCGGAATCATTAAGAGACGCACCAAAATTGAAGATTTCACTTTGGTCTATTCCTGATTGCTCTAGTTCAGAAAGAAGCGACGAAGCATTTCCTTTAGTATAAACACAGAACAGATAAGAAAAAAATTTAAAGGTGCCGATCTGGGTCCAAGCAATGCCACACTTCTTCAGAGGTATGCACAACAACAGCACCATACACACGAAGCGAATTTACACGTTCACCATGATGCATATCTTAACCTGCTGCGACCAACAAATTAACAGACAAGAGTTCACAGGACAAAGCACGTAACAACGAACCGTTCGAAGCAAAGGACGCCTGCAGCGATATCTCTTCCCTCAGTTCGTCAACTCTGGTTTGAAGTTGGCGATTGGATACACGGGAGTCGTTCAGTTCGATCATGACACTCTTTAACTGCGAAACAAGCAAAACGAAAATGAACAACAATAAAAATTTGCTAACGGTCAAAAATAACAGACATTCGCAATAATTCGTGGCTTACATCTTGCTGGTCATTGATCAACTTGTTCTGTAAACTAGAGCTCGACCGATGCATCGGCATGTCGATATGTATCGGCCGATAAGGCGATGTTGCCGGTGTATCATGTCGGCAAAATTTCGCCGATATATATCGGCAATATTTGCTCATAAAAGTAGCCACACTGTTGTTCTTCACGGAGTGTCCGGTAACTCAAGCTGCTACTTCGTCTCTGATTGACTAACGCAAATTCTCTGTCCTGTTCCTTTCGGTGCGCAGTCCTCTGACCACATCTAGTAGTGCGTAATAATCAGACCGCTGCAGAGTTGACAAACTGTCTTCACCACAAAATCGAAACCAAGTCACAAAACAGACAAATTGCAAATACAAGATAGATACTGTATTTTCTGATCGCGTACCAATTGTGGGTCCCTTGCTGCCACCATGTACCACCTCGTTCAACGAAAACTTAATGTGCGAAGTATAATTCCATCAAAAGTTTGGAAATGAAAACCATAATTGACACAAATGCAACATGAAGAAAATGGTTGTGAGAAAGTAATTGCCATTTTTAGAAACTAACAAGGGAAATAGGCTACACAACAATTCAGGAATTTATTAACAGAACCGACAGGTAAACATTATAGCTATGAATATATTTTTTCGTGAAGAAAAACTGGAAGTAGGTCTGTTCGTGTACCACCTTGAAACCCTTCGCGTACTACTACTGGTACGCGTACCACAGTTTGGGAACCACTGGGTTAAACCAATTTCCCCACCACCGAACTGGCCGCAACAATCAACGTTTGAAACACGACGCCACAATCACTTCAAATGCTGCACCACTAGCAAAAATTAAAACCACTTTTCTGAAAGCCAATGCGGCTCCCAAGTACCTTTTGTGCGGCTCTCAGCAGTCTTTCAATAAAACCAGTAGCGTAACCAGTCCAAAAATTGGTGAGGGGATCAGAAAAATTGGGGAACCAAAACTGTTAACATTATTTTGTTTGGGATACCGCCTCTCAAAGCACAAAACGACTATATGTTCTAAAAGTTTGGGTGGAGAATGGCCCCATAGGATATCTTTAGTTTGATGTCTAGAAGTCTCTCAATAGTCTACAAACTACGATTTGGTTGGTCGTTAGAAACCGTGTTACGGTTTTCCAAATGCCGGCGATTGTTCGAAGCTTCATGTAAGCAGTCCATATTACTTAAATAAATTCAGTTTTTTTTAAAGGCGTTTTAGAGACCCGATTAGCGTGGTACACTGCGGCATTTTGTCAATAATGTAAAAAAAAAATTACGATAAATTTGTTGCTATGCAGAATGTAACACACCCCGAAATAATCATAATAGATGAGATGTCCGGCCCTCGAACTGTTGCGTGATAGGCCGTGTGGCCCTCAAACAAAAAAGTTTGGAGACCCCTGTGTTAAGGAGTCGGAGTCCAAATTTGGAAAGGTCGGAGTTGGAGTCGGACATTTTACCTTGACTCCGCAACCCTGGTTGTGACGAAGACGATTACGGTGCATAGGTTAGTAACTGGAGAGGAGCGGTTTCAAAGCACTCATATAAATTAATAAATGCTTATTGGAGAATATCGGGTGAATTATACTGTATGCTCGGTACTATTACCTGCACTTCAGGATAACGTCAACTTACAGGTGAAATAATTTGAATAAACACAGTGGGACATTTATTCGTACCGCTACAAAAATTAGTGTTAATATAACTAAATTGAAATATGATATTGCTTTGTCTGATTTACCTTATGATGCAGAATTGTCCTTTTTAGTCTCGAATGTCTTCTAGCTTGTACGTCCCGGTTATCTGTGCGTTAAATTTTCTAACGCTTGTCTTTCATGTTTGTATTTGTCTTGGTCGGACTTGTCGATGTTTAACTACAGCATGGAAAATACTCCAGGAGATTATAAGGTGCTAATTTCGGCTAAGTTTAAGGCCTTCTTTAATAATGGAGTGTGGTGGATGGGCGGTTCAAACTAGCCAAATGCCTCGTCATCTAATCAGTGACGCGCATGAATGGATTAGCGAGAATCATTTGTCCCTATCTACTATCTAGCGAAACCACAGTCAAGTGAACTTGGCAGAAAATTGCGGGGAAAGAAGCCCCTGCTGAGCTTGACTCTATTCCGACTTCGTGAACAAACATGGAGACATGGGGTGTAGGATAAGTGGGAGGCTTCGGCAGCCGGTGAAATATCATAACTCGCATCGTCTTCTTTACTTCTTCAGTAAATCAAAAAGCGGCCTTCGGGCCATGGTTCTAACCTTTGGCGCGGCCGGCTTCGGTCGGCACACGATTCGCTCTGAAGACCCTGTCAGGCGGGGAGTTTGACTGGAGCGGTACGTCTGTCAATGAGCTACGCAGGTGTCTTAAGGCGAGCTCAGCGAGAACGGAAACCTCACGCAGAGCAAAAGCTCGCTTGATTTTGATTT
>JGI24159J19872_10003138_pt1 | contig 20347 bp, 13 predicted proteins | sample Ectturendosymbi4_FD_19872 | JGI IMG/M metagenome (IMG submission 19872) | reverse complement strand
GCAGTCTGCACCTTGCCACATTCACACAAATCTGAGCCGCACAGGCCCATAAATTTCATGTTGGCCGCAAATCGGCCAACACCAGTCCTCAGGCGGTTGAGCTGAACCCAGGCATTTCTGGGGAGGCTTATCAGATTGAATCGTAAGGTGTTGAAAGGCTTACGAAAACTTAATGCGGTTACGTTGATGCATCCTGTTGACATGGGCACCCTACAAGTTTTGTTACAGTTGCTCTGGCTAAAACCGCATCAGCAATAACCACGCGCGGTGTTTCTGTTTTAGGGACTTCTAATATGTGTTATAGCTAGCGTACTTGCATTAGCAATGCACTGAGCAAAACGTATGCAAAAAGTGCAGCTTACATTGACGATATTTTGGTCGGAAGTTCAGAATAGCTTTCGGTGCCCTGCATTTTAAGGAAGGCGAAAAGTGCAGTCTCGTGAGTAAGATTAGCGCAGCTGACCATCAATGAAAGTGAGCACTGCACGTAGGCCCACAGCGCGGTGATTTATAATGCCTATATACTTTGTGTCTTAAGCACACCGTCGTTTGTGTTATATTTCGCGTTTTTTATTTAAAACGTTTCAAAAGGTTTCAAACCTTTCATATTTTTACGTGTCAAACACCTTTCCAATTTTTTGAAATGTTTCACAAATATGTGGCATCACACTTTTAAAAACTGGCATTTTGTATGACTTCCATCAGTTCGAGTTAAACGCATTTACTGTCGAGGGTAAAGGCACGGTAACTTGTAGGTCTTTCACTTCTTGTCACTTGACTAGGCGAAGTCAACAGGGACCCATAAACGAGGTGTTTCCCCTGGGGGCCCAAAATTTCTCTCAACGGCCCTGCTGGTGGGCACATTATTGTAACCTGAAAGAAGCCATGCTTTGAAGGTGAAAACGAGTAACCTACAGCTCGAAAATTAGGCTGTCTTTACATAGGCATAGCCAAGGGGGTAAAAGGGCCAAGCCCTTCAAATTTCAAGCATATCTTGTCGTTTTGTGCTTCAAGAAGCGGTGTCCCAAACCAAATACTGTTGCTCGCGTAAAGTAAAAATATTAGTCCCCTCCCAGAATTTTGGGCTGGCTAAGCCACTCTGTCTATCTGTAGAAAGTGTTGATCTGTAATATTGGCGGGCAGCGCCGAGGTTTCGCTTTTACCTCTAAAGTGTCTTGTTGTTGTACTGCGCTTTTTCAAAATGATTTTTCAGTGTTTGCAGCTGGTTAAGTTTCCATGAGTTGTCAAACATTGAAATGTTTTGAAAAAAGGAAAAATATTTGAAAACCGACAAACAAACTCGCTGATTTTGTTACGTTTCATTAGTTTACATCTGTGAATGGGAACCAAGGGCGTACGCAAGTGGGGTTGGGGTTAAAAATCCTCTATGAGCTTGATATTTTACAAAATCTTCATTACCTGCGCAAAGGAGATTAAATGTGTTCGCATACTTTTGCTTGTTAATTTGTCGTTTTAATGCAAACACCACGGAATAAATTTGCATGCAAATTTCAAGGAACATTGTAAATGGGCCAANAAGTAATAACTAGATNTTGGTGAGAATCAGGGTGATCGTCTGCATCCAGAAACCATCTCACCACTTTTTGCAGACCTTTCGTCCACTACACATGTTTAAGATTGTGCTCCGCGATAGTTCACTTTATGCGAAATAATTGTCTTTATTTTGTCTGCTATGGCTGATCAGCGCAAGCGCTGACCGCATTGACTACGTTATCAAATTCTGCAGCATGGTAGAACTGTTGCACGAGCGCAAAAACAGCAGTTTTTAACATAGAAGCATTTAGGCATTTGATAATGTTTCAGCAGGGGAAAAGGAAAACTAAGTTTTTTTGACTTCTATACCTAACAAAAAATTGAAAGTTTTCTTGCGTGCTTTATGCGCATTCTCAATTCTTGTGTAGCAGGGTTGCCAATTTGGATTTTTTGAAGCCAGATTTTGAAATTCTAGCGTTTTTTGAAGACCTTTGGCTTTTTTGGAAATAAAAAATACCAGAAAAATCTGGCTTTTTCTGGCTTGTTTTCAGTCGGATAGGCTTGGCTCTGGCAAAACATTGTGTGAGCTGCATATTAATTGCAAATCTCTTGCGACTAGGGTCTATTACCATGCAGGGTGCACAGAATATTGCAAAAATTTTACTGTTGCCCTAAAAATGATCGATGTTATTAATAAAAAACAAATGCCCGACAGTGTAATTACGGGGAAAGAATATGCTTCTAAAGATTGGACTTGCCTTATATCGATGTTTTTGTCGAGTTTTGATGTCTATTTTGTGTGTGGTTGTGCATGTTTTATGTTTATATGCCTCAAAACTGCTATCTGGCTTTTTTGGGACAAGGCCTGGCATTTTTGGTGAAGGCAGGTTGGCAACCCTATTGCCTCGTTTAGCAAGATTCGATCTTGCAAACCGGGGTGTGCGCAAGCCAGTCAAGGTGCACACCTATGCTCGACTGTTCGTGTTCGACGAGACATTAGCGCAGCCTCATTTTGCAGTTGTAAATTGCTCTGACGCAGTGATGAGTGTTTTAAAAATTTTCTGCGTATGCCACTGACGGGAAACCATGCTGCCATTAAAATCGGGTTTTATTTGAACTTCCGTTTATTGAAATGAAATTTTGCCTGATGTTGCCAGTCACGTGACATGGCACAACCCGTGACGGACACACACGACACTCCGAAACGAAAAACGTTCTGATTTTACACGCTGTGCTTGACACTAAACTGTTGGATACTTGACACTAAATGACAGATAGATGCTCGTATTTTTAGTCTGAGAGCATGGGCGTTAGAAGGATTTTTTCCAGGGGGTCAATAGTGGATTTTTGCAGTGGGTAGCCAAAAGGATTTTTCCCAGGGCAGGGCCAACAGTGGTGAAATTTCATTTACCAACTCGACACTATGAGAAAAATATTTTTCTACTGAAACGTTAAAAGGAGAATACTGAATTTCAAAACACAGGAGAGACCAAGGCCCCGCCCCGCGTTTCTGACCCTCATGTCTTGTAGACGTCTAAATTGACTGACATCGTTTGCTGCAACGATCTCTTCCATCAGTTCTGAGCTTAGGAATGTACGGCGAATCAAACAGNCTGAAGAAACTGTGGTCTGGCGGTTAGAATATTGTGATGAGTTTTACACCGCTTTTAAATGAACAAAANACGACAACGTTTANGCAAAGGAATATAGCCTCGTCCTATACTCTATCCAGAACGTTTTCTATAAATTTGAAACCAACATCTGGTGAATAAATTACGTGAATTGTTTATTACTGTGTGCGTTCAATCACATAGAAAATGTTCAACTTCTTGTACGCCTGTTGGGGTTTCACGCTCGGTGATGTTGTACTCTGCACGTTCGTTCCACTGGCAGATGGCGCCTTGGAGCATGTTACTTGCAGAAGTCGTTGTGGACCAAGTCCGCTACCCGTGGTAATGGTAATAGTTTATTCATGCATTTTTGCGAATCAGATCACGAAGTAACACAAATGCAACAAGAGGAAAAAGAACAACATCGAAGAGCTTAATTAATTGCATGCTGATGAGAACATGTAAACAACAAAAACTTCCGGTTCAGCAAATTGATGTGTTCCATACGCGGTGCAAGTGTGAAAAGTTTTGATGCAAAAGACACGCATGACGTCCCTTGTATTTCGTCAAGCTTGATTGATCGTGCGGCGTTCTGGGCGTCTCACGTGACATTTCGAACGTTGCTACCTTGCCGCGATCCCTTACAACAATAGGGCCAAGATAGCGGATGCTATTAATTCATGGAAGATTTGGAGGCGACGCAGAGAATATGTGGAGCCGTATCCACCTCCGGGAACGACGGAAACCTCTGATTGCCGTGCCTGATACTTTGATTTAGTGTTTGTGAGGATCAGACGAGGTATACTTTCAAAGCGCAAAAGAATTCAGTTGCAGAATGTGTTTCGGTGACTTACTCTGCTGACTGCAGGGTGGTGATTAGTCGTTGTCGGCACCACACAACTTCTTTCATTTATAATTGCTGTAGATAGATCGATATCATTGATTGAAGTATTTGACTGGCGACGCGCGTTGCTGGTCGATTACCGCTGAAATGTGCGCTTTTGCCAGGGCTGAGGATGAAGACTGTTAAGCGATAAGATCTCCAGGGAAAGATCGCTACAAGAATCTAGCCCAACATATTTGTGGCTTAATTTCCAANGAATCAAACGATTTCGAAAACTGCTCGAATAAACATTGTCAAAGTTATGTCGTTCTTTTCTCCTATTGATTCATACATTAATNCTAATTTATGAGTATGTCGGCACGCACTGATCACGCGCTATCGCCAGCAGTTTAAATACGAAAAGAAAAATACCAGAATCTTACTACGAGCCTTAAAATAACGAGTAGACGATAAGCAAACAACGCGATCAGCGCGCAATTCACCACGAACTTAATAAAACGTAAGCACTTATTGTTTGGTTTTCCTGCAGCCTGTTTATTGAATTGTTTAATCTGGCTCGTTTGAATGGCGTACAGGTCGGGTCGGTCACATTCCACAAAGTCCCCACACCCTGCCGCAACTATCCTGTGCTGGTAATTTGCCTTCACAATTACGGTTGCATGTACGGCTAGGCAACACCAGAAAAAGGAGCGTAAGAACGGCAGAGTTCCCCTGAACCATCTGGCACCTACCCAAAACGCTGTGGAAAAGAGGACACAAGATTGCTTTTTGAAGTGATTTCACGTAATACAGTATAACAATGCCGCTACTACATCTGTGTTCATAAATTGACAAGGCAAAAACTGCTCCAGGTAAGAGAGATGTGTAGCCTGAAAAGAACAAACAAAAAAAATGCTGTTATGAAATCTGATTCACTTATTATTATGGGAGATTGTTACCATTTTTGCAATAAGAAGAAGTTTGAAAGCAGTATTTTGACAAGCCTTCAAGCTGTATATGGCAAGTAACAAGAGCCACTGCTGCTCTGTAAGTTCGGTGCTTTTTGTGTGCTCTGGTCGTTAGTAAACCCATTAACATCGGCGCGTTTGAACGTAAAAAACTGAGCTATGAAACGTAACATCGTTTTGGTCTGCTGTGTAAAACACAGGTGCGCGGTTACGCGGCTGACCCTCTCTGCATTCAAACAAAATTATTGGATTGAGTCGTTGCTTTGCAAAACACATCTATTCACGTGGAAGAAGAGGCCTGCTTTTCCCGCACGTCTCTCGTGGCAGAAAAATTAAGTTTTTGTTTAACCAAGTTAATTACGACCGGAAGGCGGAGCGGTCTTACAAAGACATGTTGAAGCCGTGGGCAAGTTGAGGAAGCGGTACAAGCGCCCCAGCAGCATTACGCTTTATTTTTGTTAATGTTTTTCCTTTTTTTGATCAAATTTGCTTTCTTTGCTTCTGGAAACGGGAAAAGAGCAGAAAAAATAATTAATTTCTTATCTGTTGCGTTTATCTTCCAGCTCACTGGTAGTACTCAGTGAGGTTGGTGAAGGCCTGGTATTGCTCGAACGTGAGTGGCTTCAGTGAGTAGGCCTATAAGAGTGAAAACGTTTTTGGATACAATGTCAAAGAGGAGCTCAGGGTCAAAAAGCAAGTACAGCACTTAAAGCTGCAAGCGTTTGTTAAAGAAGAAATGCACGGCATAGAGTGAAATGTGCGAGGTGAGTTCAGGCTATACGTACAAACGTACGTTTCAGGCTATATACGCAGTTCAGGCTATACGTTGTGGTGCCATAGGCGTAGCTAGGGGGGGCCAGAGGGGCCATGCCCCCGCCAAATTATTAGAAAACATAGTCATTTTGTGCTTTGAGAGGCATTTTTCCAAACAAAATAGTGTTATTCGCCTAAAATTAAACATTTTGGCCCCCCCTAAATTTTTGCCCCTCCCCAATTTTTGGGCTGGCTACGACACTGTGTGGTGCCAGCAGCATTGGTTCTGAACACATGCGAATAAAATGCTGGCGCAGCGGAGATTGCAGCCGAAGGTAACTAAGGTATTTGACAAGTCTTTTGGGGTTCAAACACACAAGATTTCAGTTCGCTGATTCCGAAATTGAAATCACAACTTGGTCATTAAGTATTGTATTTTTCTAAATTAAACAATTACGGGAATGGGGACTCACGATACAAACGATGTTCTCAGGGGTCCTCTTGCAGAAAAAGATTGGGAACCTTTTCACTGGGTTGTATCGTTCGTGCAGAAACTTGAAAAGGTTTTGACTGCCAGTAGCTAGCCACGGGCCTCAAACTCAAATTGCTCCGAAGGCCAAATGGGGACTAATAAAGTAACCCGAGGGCCACATTATGACGCTGCTGACGCAACAATGGCGTTACCTGAACCTTACTAGAAACAGCTTTTACACCTTATTTCCTGTGAACGGTATCATGAATTATCTATGCAGTTCATTTCTATCCGTCTCTACGTTTGTTTAAAAGGAACTTATTCATTCGCTAGCCGAGAACTTTTAAACAGCCGTGAATAAAGTAAATAACGTGCATGTTAATTATTTGAAAAATTTCAAAAAGTATCGCATGTCGCACAAAACACCACGCTTGCGGGCCACATGTGGCCCGCGAGTCGCGTATTTGAGTCCCCGGACCTAGACCGTGCAGGTATTGAGGGTTCTAAGCTCGGCTTCCCCGCCTAATCAAGGGCCGGGAATCACAAGCCCCACTGCTGCCGTGAATCTAACGTATAAAGAGCTCTGAAAGGTAAATGGAATTGAGTAAAAGGACAAAAGAAATTGTACCAGTTACGACGGTACAAAGTTTGTCAAAAAATACGGTACAAAGTTTATTGTTTTGTTCGTTTACTTGATAAACAGGAGATTTTACCCAAACGTTTAATTGATTTCATTTATGAATTGACTGGTGAGCCAAGTCAAAAGACCACTCTAAGTTTGCTACATTGCTGTTGTGATTGCTATGAAAGTTGCCGCCGAAATGGTCTTATAAACCAGTGAGTTCCCCGGTCAGATTTATTTTAAACTGGTATTGCAAGATTTTGTATCGTGCACTCTCAAAGTTTACACTGAAGTCAAAACGATTTAGATGCATGTAGCTCATCTGCCGAACTTCCTGTCTGTGCGAGGTATTCTAGTGTCACGCAATCCCAGAGTGTTATAGGAAGTTCGCAGTGTCTTTTTTACGGCGTTTTGTCATTCAGCCTTCCTTATCTACAGGGCGTGACATTGCCGAAAGAAATATTACGTCTTCGGTCATTGCCGCGTCGCTAACAGCAGAGCGTGAACTCGGCGAGAGGTTGTGTTGACCCAGATCAAACACGCCATACGAGTTCGCCGCATTCCGCCCAGCAGCCGTGTTTTCATAGCACGTGTGGCGAATGTCGAGAGGACACGAGTTGTGCGTGCCTGCTGTACGAGACCAAGGCGCGGTGTGTTGGCCTGTAAGTACAGTGGTGTTGTCACGAAACAGGGAACTTTGGAATCGGCAAGATGTTTGCAGGTGATTGAAGACAAGGAAGACTGTTTTAGCAGAGATCGGAGCATTCTTTTAAACGGCAAATTGCGGCTGTAACCGTGAAAACGTTTTTAGGTCTGAAACTAAGGAATTCGGGTTGCAGTTTGGCAAATGCAAATATTATGCTCTGTTTGGTAACGTGCGAATGAAGCTAGTAGAATTTGCAGAACTTACCTGAAACTTTTCTAGTCAACGCTGATAGCTGTACCCTGTCGAGCGTATGAGAATTAGAGCTGAAATCTTCGACAAAAGCTTATCTGCGCTTTTTGAAAGATCTGTTCGAATGAATTGTTTATATGTTCGTCTTTCGTGGCATCCGGGCAAGAGCCGCGTACGAGCCAATTGGAACATGGAAGATCGCTGAAGCGTAACCGATCGCAGTGGTGAAACATCGGCGAGGTGAACGTCGTGGTGCTCACCATACTTCTTCACATTTTTCATATCCTGATATTGCTCATATCTGTCAGAACCAGGCTAATAAACTTTGGTTTTGGGCATCAATACGCGCACCAGGCACTAGGGTTCTATTTAATGGATCTGCGTGAAAACCGTGTTTGCAGGTAGAGCTTTCCAACTTAGCTGTGGCAGGTGTGTGTAAGAACTCTATCAAAAAAACGTTAGGCATCCAATCGCGATAGCTTCTTACGAGACACCCCAGTGCCAATGTTTTGAATCTGAACAGAAACTACCTGGTTATTAACAGCTGACAGAAAATTGGTGCGAATGAAGATAGCGCAATTTCTAATGCCACACAAGGAAGAAAAAGAAACCAAGTTCATCTCGTCACCTTAAAAAGATCGAATTGAGCCATGTTTTATTTTATAATAATTTCGTTATCTCTGAGGAAAGTAACGTTTTTCACCTTTGGAAATATACTGATACGCTTCTTACACTGAATTGTAAACGACGCTTTGGTCTCGCAGCTTGTGGTGTCCAGGTTGTTTACCGCGTAGACTTCAGAATTGGTTAGCATGAAAAGCGAAAATAATACAACGTGATGTGTTTTCTTCCTGCGAGTCAGAATTGGATGCAAAAACAAAAGCGTCATTTACGCCCATGTTATGTGTTGGCAACATTGGTGCTCTTAGTTCCATTATCACAGTTGCCAAAATATAGCGAATTTGAAGGCGTTGCATGCCTAGCACGCGGTTTTGATTTTTAAATCTCCCGTAGTAATGAATAATGATTTTCGTTTTTGTTGTCCTAAGCCCCCGGCCTTTATGTCAGTATGTATTCCATCGTTTCGGAGTCTGTGGCGTGCCACATATTGCGAAGTTAAAAGCAACCTAATTGGCAAAAGTTTTTTTCGTTTTTTTTCAGCCTAGTTTTACTTGTGCACCTTGTTCATCCTACAGAATCATTTTCAGTGCACTGTCATTGGCAATCAATTTTTTCTCCTAGATGTGCCGAAGCTATCCATCGTTTCAAATGCTTCAGAGGACATGTGTTTTGCGGTCTGCTATTGGTATTCAGTACAAACTGATGTTGCATTAGGCATTTTTGTCTCTGTGACTTTCTTTGTTGAGATCAGACAGGTCTTTTTTGAGATCACGGTCGTACCGTTGAGACGTTGCCTTTATCCTTCATGATTTTTGTTGACGTTGCAAATGTTTTATCTTTTTCACGAAAGTCAAAGATCGCAAATGAATCCCAAGTAGTTGTTCCACAGCTTCAAATGTATTGCAAAACAGCTCAGAATTCTTGCAAGCATGAACGAGTAATCAAAGCATAACAAAGTCTCAGAAGGTGATCGCAACATCGGACAGATCATCATCAGTGGAAGAACTGTGGTTTCGGGCCAACCCGTTTAAAATTAGTGATCCCTGCTGGATTTTAGCGCAGTAGTTTAAGAAATTTTTTTCCTAATTTGGGAATTAGTGTTAAAGTTGGTGATGGGTGGGTGGTTCGGTAGTCGGATGAAGTGAGGCCCTGCTTTAGTCATTTGGTGAAAATGTGAAAGAGTTTTGATAAACGGGTAAATTTGTATCACTCTCTTTCTCCTACAACGTTTTTTTTACTGCAACGGTTTGGATCGCATTTACTATTGCGCCTCCCCCATTTTCTGTTTGGTCCCCTCAACAACCAAAACCTGGCACCAGAACCCAAACACTTGCAGAAATCGTCCATCAGTGAAACTTGCTACGCCTAAATCCCAAATTTGAATAAATGATTGAAACAACGAAGTTAAATTAGCCAAGTCAGCCGGTGTATGTTTAGATAGGTTCACATTTGCCTTTCATTTTTACAGTAGTCATTTTGTGTCAATATCTGCGTCGATTTCAGCATTTTAGGTTACAAATACTGTACGTGGCACTTGTTTGTAGGTTTGTCTGTCTTTACCAAATATACTGCTTGTTGATGCGAGAGAAACAGAGTGGTTTATCGTTGCTTGTAACTTTCACTACCAAATATCGTTCTAACGTTTCTTGGTCTTCAGATCTTCGCTGACTTGTTCCCAGCATCAAGGTCCTTATTATCTGTTAAAGTTCAACGAGATTTTCTAAAAAAATTCTACGATGTTTTTAAGTGCTGTTTTTTTCATGTTCAGAAAATACTGTTGTTGTTTTTGCATCCAATCTATACTAATCAATGGAATTAAACTGTGTTTTTATCTGCCATTTATAAAGCTATTCTGCTACCACTAGGTTTACCAAACTGTCAATATCTCGAGACCCTATCAAATCACGCCTTAACTCAGATTCGAGAATATGTCAACAAAGTAAGTAGTTCGTCCAAGGCTTGAAAATAGAAAGCATGAAATCCTTGCGAAGCTCCTGAGTTTGGCGCATTTCACCAAGCTGTCTGGTCAGTGGAGGAGGCAAAGTCCGGCTGTGATCAAATGACGTGTGCCAACGCTGTACCTCGTGATTCACTGGAATGGTGTTGTTTATACTATGGAAATTGTTGTAACTGATGCTTGACGAGTTGTCGCCAGTTACTCATGTTGCTAGGACGGCAGCCACGGCGGGCGAATGACGTTCCGCCGCTTGGTTGTCAGCTTAGATCATGCAGAAAAAAATTATGTGCCGAAAACCGTGAGGTATTTCGAGACCTTCTAGGGCTTCTGCCCCGCGACCCCCCGAGACGAAAAACGGGTGAAGAAGTGAATGAATGAAGAAAATTCAGGGCCACCAACCCTCTGAGCTAGTGAGTCATGGAATGGTTGTCCAGTCAAAACGCATTGCGATTTCAGATGAGACAACAGACTGGCCATACCAGGTTGTGTCTGTGAACGCTCGCGTGCTTTTTTTTCTATGTGAAGCACGATTGTGAATTATTTATGAGCTTTACCAGCATTTTTGTTAGTTTGGAGGACGCATTTTCTTCAATTTCATTGGCCTGCGGCAGCTTTGATTTACTGTTGCTCCACTGTGCTTACCTGCGCGTTGACGTTTCACAACTTCGCTACGGATGAATGTATAAACAAGTGATCAAAACAGCATCTCTTAACTGCGTGCCGCTTTGGTGTGGATTTCATACAAACCTTTTCAGGAGGGTTAGTGTATGAAATTAGATTTTTTTTGGATTTGCTCGAACGCCATGAACAAATTCTGGTGTTTTTTCCAATGGTTTACTGGTGTTTACGACTCGATACTAAGACAATTAAAAGCTCAAGGTTTGCTATATCTTTCGAGGAATCAGCCGACAGGGCTCTGCTTTCACCTTTTTGCGATAATTCAAACTTACACATTTAAGTAAGTACTCTCCACAAGAGAGGTAAGCAAGTAATCAAAGGCTAATTTTTTTTGCTGATTGAAAAAATGTACTTACTGAAATCCTTGAATACGGAGTATTTACTTAAAGCCTTGACAATATGGAGTTTATCATACAGCTAATTGATGAATGGTCAGAGCATTTTGCGATAAACGTCATGAAAATGTATTTAACCCGGCTTCTGCGAAACACACAGGCAGAAACAAGAGTGATATACAGGCAGACTAATTTTTAAGGGCCTTGTTCCGTTAACCATGTCTAGTGCTATGTCACGTTTACGGTGTATTTTTGTATTCATTTAATGTTTTTCTTCACACGCCTTAGCGGCGTATGCACTCAATACCGTCGTCAAACTGCGTTTCAGACAGGTACATCCGACGTGAAGTTGGTACCATGTCAGTTTGACGCCAAGCTGCAGTTTAGCGTCCATTTATCTCGCCCACTTGCTTTTCGCTGTTGTTGCTCGTGGTGTCTGCTTCGTTGCTAAGTGCACGCACCAAAAATAATGCCTAAAACTGGCAATAAAAATCGGCATTCTTCGGTGCATACGTAATGGCAGTTCACGCCTGAGCGATCGCAGCCCGAAAGAAGCATAACGCCCCAGGCACGGCAGACCGAGTTATGGGTTTGGAAGTCAGTGCAAGAGAGCGCTCTGCTCCGAGGAGCTGCAATCCGTGTGTGAGGCAAGTGGAGCCGTTGTGTTTTCTTAGATGCAGCTAATTGGTGTTAATCAGTGATTGACGTATTTAGACGTGTTGCGAGTGAATATCTGACCATTTTAGCACCGACTCCCGCAAAACAATGCAAGACTGTTGTTCGCGCCAGTCGACGAGATGGTCAGGGCAACACCAGTTTTGACTGTCCTTGCAGGCAAAAGTAAAAGGCTTCCAAGAATCGCTTCACCATGTCGGGCGAAATTGTCTAGACCTCCGAGAGTTCTTATTACAAAACCATGGGTGGTTTTGATGCCGTTCATAGTGTCGTCAAAGAATCGATGTGTTTGGTAGTGACGAGCATTGAGAGTTTCATTGAGAACGAAAAGACTTGTGCATGTTTCAGGAATAGTCGCAGATTCTTCGTAAATTTTTTGGAAAGGGCCGAACTCTGGATTCGAGAAACTATCGTGGACGCTGTAAAAAAAGCTTGCCAAACTGAGACGAGACACTGAAACATGCGGTAAACTAAAGTTAAAACACAACAAAACCAGCTGTCAAAGAAGTTGTGAAGGCAGTTGATCACATAATACGTCGTAAAGTTGTCCAACTCCTTTCTCATCCTGTTTTTAGTGAGGTTAACTGGAATAATATAATACGACTGTTTTACCGAATGACATTTTTTCTATCGGTTTGTTTGCAGGAATTTAAACAATTTTTCTGGTATTACATAAAAAGAACTAATCGAAAGGAACGTGCTGACTACATTTTTCGAAAGTTTGCCTGGCAACAGCAGGGCCAGTGGATGTGTTTTTTTAATCATGAGCCAAACTAAAAAAAAATCCTGTCCCCCAGCCCAAAACAACAATATATTAATGTTTTTCAAACGCTCCGCTCACTGCTAGTGCCAGGTAGCTGAAAGAAGTCTCTATGTTGGATTTTTGATCATTCTTAGTAGTTGCAAGTACAGTTCAGATGAGGTCATGAGGTTTACTTGTACAATGCAGGTATATTTGCAGGAAGCAAGACCTGTTCACATTTTTGTGGTGTTTTTTTTGCGAAGAGCGCAAGGCCTATTTGTGTTTTACTCTATGCTCTTTATTGTTATTGCTCACTGTTTGTCAGTTTTGGCATTCTTTGAGGGGTTTTCCCCTTCATCAAACCTGCATGGTCAGACGTTGCGGACGTTTGACCGAGCAGTTCCCTAAACTTCGTGGAAAAGGCAAGGCAACTGGAGATAGCTCTTTGGTTATGCGTTGCTGAGCTGGGCTGTCATTGACAGGTCGTGTGCAGGGCGCGTTGTTGAATGGTTGAAGCACATCTAATGTGTCTCATGAAGAGATGCTTTAGTGCCCGTTTACTATTCTGCTGATGAGATGCACCTCATCGCTAGTTTTAGATTCGAACGAGACTACAATATCGATAATTTTCTTTTGTAAGGTGTTTAGCCGCTAGAGGTCGATCATTAAATCTAATCAAGAAAGACTTAAAACTTCTGGATGCCTACTTCGTAGGCGAAATATATGCTCTGTAAGATCTTAGTGTCTGATTCTTTGCTGAGAAAGGATTTCTTTCAATAGACAGTGTTCTGGAAGGCTCTGTTGGTTTGTTGATGGGACGTTAGTACTTGATAAATGCATTATTGTCGCAAGGTACATGTGACTTTGATAGGCAAGTATATTGTAATTTTGTATTAATGGCATGATCGTTTTCTAGAGCAGTTGCCCTACATTCGAAAAAAACTATATTCTGACAAATTCGGAAGCTGCTCTCAGAAGACGAAAACGCACACTGAAATTCCATCAAAAGAATTTGTACCTACATGCTCTGCCCAGGCAAACGGAAACGTTGCTGAAAAGCTTCATCCTGCTAAGTTTGCTCGCCCATAAGAAACATTGTTGGGCTGAGTTTTATTTTGTGGATAGTTTGGAAATACACGGGTTACATGCTTACTTCAACACAACGTAATTCAGAACCTTTGTTTGCATCACTGTTCGTGTCAGAACTGTTGCTTGTTTTAAGATGAACAAATCTGCAACACTTGACTTCCAAGGTTCATGTTTAAAGAACGAATATCTTTGGAAGTGCGTTTGAAATACGGGTGCTAGCTGCGTTTGATGGAAGTGGGCGTTCGAGGTGTAGTCGGTAATGGTACGATTTACCACTGACCATCGGAAGATTCTGGAATTTTTTGTTGAAAACAGTGAAAGAAAACCTACAGTATCGCTGGCTGCAGAGGTTTGTCATTGCTGAAAAACTAGTGGAAGCCGGAGTACAAGTTGGAAAGGCTGTTGAACGTCCTCATTAGCTCTGCCTTACCGGGGGGTGCATATGGATCAGCCTACCGCGTCCAAGCTTTGTGCCCATAAATTATAGTTTACAGAGAAGAATGTATTTAGAAGACCAGAACTCACCATCTCAAAACTGTTTTGAAGGAGCAGCTGGCGAATGAAATTTGAGAAAGCACCAGGNCGAGATTTTGATTTTAAGATGAACAGGTAGTTAGGTGACAACTGACGGTGTTTTGAAAAAATCGTCCCAGTTGGATGATCTGNCTCGCTTGCGTTGTGTTGTTAACGTAATATAAAAACAGGGACCTACAAACTACGGCCCGCGAGCTATTCCACCCGGCCCGCGAAGACATTTTGTCAATAATAAAACAACAGTGCATTTACGAAGCATTTGTTGATTTGGTAGAATGTAACATATCTCAAAACAATCACATTACATAAGATGTCCGGCCCTCGAAACGGTTGTGTAGTAGCTTATGCGGTACTCTGACAAAAACATTTGGAGGCCCCTGTGTTAAAACAATGTTGCCTGCATGAGTATGTGGGAAGACATCATATTGGGGGAACTACGACGAAAAGTGCTTACTGCTTATCCTTATAAAATATCACTGTCCTGATCTCACTTACGCCAGATGTCAGTTTTCATTGTCCAAGATGTAAGAATACGGTTAGAGCGCGAGCTGTTAACTTTTTGTAAATATGCCTGCTTCCGTGATAATGCCCGAGAGCCCACAAAGCTTTGCCAATACACTTTTCCTCCAACTTTTCGGAAGTGCTCCCGAAAGTTCTCCCAGCATTCGGGTATTTTGCGCACGGTTCATTTAGCGTCAGTTGTTACCTACAGTACATTAACTTCTACATGAGATGTTTCCTCTGTCCCGCAACTAAGCCACTAGCGCTTAGGTTTAGATCAGGGTTTCTCAACCGGGCCCTCGGCCCCCCTTAGAGGCCACAGAGCAGTTCTCTGGGGGCCACGAGCAGAGGTCTTTATTAAATATCTCTGCCGTAATATTGCAAAACCCTATTGATGAGCAGGGGCCACAAGTGTTGAGAGTCTTTGGAAGGGGGCCACACATCATGAAAGATTGAGAACCACTGATATTTTCTGCACTGCTTGTGGGGACCACCTCCAAGACCCCCGTCCCGTAATTCTGTGTTGTTCCTCTCATAGTTACCCCCAATGCACTTTAAAACTGTAAAAAAGAAGATTTCTCCAATTTGAGAATGTACTGCTAAGTAATTGACCTCATGCAAACCGCTCTGAATTGCTTTTTCCGGTAAGCCTTCTGTTTTGTGAACGTCTCTCAGATGGTTGCATCCACTGCGTTCACCCAATGGACTTTAATACTCGAGAGGCAAGTGTAACACATGTGCGTTAGTGTAAGGCTCCTTGCATTTAATCGCCAGCAAAAGTGAATAAATCATAAAACATTAAGTTCAGGCGAAGCGTTGCTGTGGAATCTTCAACTTTACTACATCTTGTGTTATCTGAGTCAAGAAGTGCTCGCAACCCAAAAAAATGTTTTGGACAGTGATTTGATATTNTTGCAGAGTTTTTTCGTGATCGAAAGTAACAAACCAAGTGTTACTCTGTGACAATGTAGCGGAGAGATGCATGTTTTATGTTTTCCTCACGCAACGGGAGCGTGGGTTATTGGATTTGAACAAGTTTTATATTTAGGAACTTTTGACTGCAACGTCGCAATGTTTTGCGATCACGACGACATCTGTTGAAGCACGTTTTCGAGAAAGTTGTCGGTAACCTGGCAAATTCAAATTACCTGAAACGTTACCGACCACGCGGCGTACTGCGGCAAACATAGCTTGTACATTAATCAAGCTAAATGTGAAATTTAGGTGAGGCGCAGCATGTAACGTGCCACTGCAATTTCCAGTCGCTAAACCACTGCGATTTTCAAATGCGGTCAGTGGTAAAATCGAGGATTTGCAATGAAACCACAAAAAACGCTAACGGTTTGCAATCATTGCTCTGACCTTGATTATCGAGCCCCTAAGCTGGGCGTCGAAAATCGTCCAGCTGGATTTTATGGCCCCGGCCTCTTGAAAAACGAATTTTGTGGCCGGCAGTGCATTTTGGTATCACNTCAAGTGCCTCGCGCTTATTCATTNAGGGCTCTCGGAACTGGACGTCGCTGCTGCTCAGCTCGGCTCTCGGCTTCGACGCACGGTCATGTTGGGTTATCAGAGATTGTTTTTGGATGTGTGCGGCGCGGTCTACTTGTCAGCATGGCAACATACACGGTTTTGATATGTTGGGAATGTAACATGCGTGTGCAGATGAGCGACAGAGAGCAATAGAGATATCGACCTGTTGGGTTGCATAATGGATGACTGTGCTACCTTGTGTGGCATTCAAAGTTCGAAGGCAGGAATCCGGGTAGTTTTCAGATACATAGAAACTGATGCAGATATCCTGTCTAAATCACGCTAAACAGCAGTATCGAGGTAGAATGGTTGTGGTGAAAAGTGAACTTTCTGGAATCTTGGCGGATGGTTTGTGCGTCGAAGATTTTGTTTGCTAATGAAACGAACTTTCTGCCTAATATTTACACCTAGATTCTGCGAGTTTAAATAGTGTACGTAATGGTTTCGTGAAAAACGGTGGAATTTGAAGTTTTAGTGCATTTAGACATTGTGTAGGTTTGCGGAAGGATTACAGGTCTGCGTCACTTACAAGAGGCATATTTGTACGGTAGTGTTGCAACCTCTCCGGTGGTTTTGCGTTGATTGTGTGATTCACCACGAACGGGATGCGCGTGAAGAACAACACCATAGATATATGTGGCGGGAGCAAGCAATAATAGAGTGATCATGGCATGTGAACTCTATTGTTGCTTGCTACCACAGTGCGAAGCTTTGCGCATATGCCGCTCGGGATTTCCGATCGCAACAGTAGAATCCTAAGTATGGATGCTCGGCGTGAAACAACATGAATCATAAAGTTTGTGCTGTCCATTGCACGAGATTCAAACAGAAGATGGATCGTTGGTTCAAGGATACTAATTTTTTGGGGTCTAAGACCGGACGCGGTTTTGAAAAAAGTGCGAGCCTGAATCTAATGTTTTAATGTTCCAAACATTTATCGTATTTTTAAGCAAGGTTCAACTCATTAACCATGAACTACACATCTTTTCCTATCGTGAAGTTGGCGACGCTTTTGTTCAGATCTTTTGGGGTGTTTGCAGCGGAGTTAAAAATACAGATATGCACCGAACATGTTCCCTAGAAACTTTGATTGGTTTAGACTTTCCTTCATAAACCACGTGGCGAGTAGTATGAACTAGCAAAACAACCATTCTACTCATGTCTCGCCCTCCGATGCTGGCTTAAGCAAACTCTGCTTGACAGCGACGGCCGTGGGGGAAACTGATATCAGTGATTCGTGTAGTGTTCGTTAATAACTATCAGCTGGTATTTGTGGTATTTTGCGCCGAAGCAACGCAGTTTAAACGTAACTGAATAGAAACGTCTTCTTCGTAAGGTTCAGTGTGAACTTTACGTTTATTGTTCCTTCGCAGCCCCAACCAATTGCCTGCTCCTACACCTATGCGTGAAGGATCCATTAAAAACCTACTCATGAATGTATGATATACTATATCAGGGGTGGCCAACCCGCGGCTCCTTACCCGGTTTCATGTGGCTCTTACGTAATTACCAGAAGTCCCACTAAATAACATGCATAACAACCAGTGCCTTTTTTCTCTGTCATTATCACGTTGGTGTGTGATATTTGCAACAAATCTAGCTGAGCAAAGGTATGTGTGTGAGTGAGGAAGAGATGGGGTGATGTTCGTGTGTGCCCGGGTGTATGACATGGCTCTTTGCGGTAACACAGTAAAGAAATGTGGCTCTTGGTCTCTGACTGGGTGGCCACCCCTGTACTATATGAATGTTGGCAAAAAACAACACCAGTGAAAACGTTTTGTAATCTTTCGTTTGCAACGGCGCTCAAACTGGATTTCATGAATGTAAGACGGGCTGTTTCCTGACGTAAAGCTTCGCCTTGATAAAACTGTATTGGTGGAGTTAACAAAATTCACTTCAGGCATGTTTAGATCTGCTATTCTCATATGTAAATGCAGGAAGCTAAGCTGCATGTGTTAACTTTTTACTATTTTACGTTTGCTTAACTAAAACTTAAAAATGCACGTAAGATGATAAAACAATAGCAAATATTTCTGCAGTGCAGCAGATTTAATCTTGAACCGGAAAAAAATCACGCAAGATGGTTTAAGACTGGATCGAGACTGCCAAACGTGGATGCGCGTTCAACGCATTACTGTGCTGTGCTCGCTCAACTTGTAGAAGTCCTAACGCGTGCCCTGGTGTGACTAGCAGGCGCAACATTAGTTCCTATGTTAGTATGTACTTTGAAACTTGGTCGCACGCTTTACGCATTGCGTGCTGGAAATAACCACCACTGGACAATTGAAGCTGTCTTGGTCATGCGTGCGCGACTATTGCACAGTGCCAGTTTGTTCGTGTTTGGTTGGAAAAAGAAAAAAACGCATGCAGAGATTATTTTCTTGTGTACGAAAGCGTGTTGTTGCCTGAATAGCAGTTACACTCTTTTCGTACATACCAGTTTCATCCTCACTGGTCCCGTGTGCGTAAGAAGCAGACGCGGATCTTGAATTGGGGTTTCGTAGCCGTTGCGAAAAGGCGCATCAAACAGACTATAACGTGCATTGTGAGAAGTCACGAAAAAGATGTACATTTGTTTAGAAGGAACGTCCATGTTATTTGAGGGAGGAACTGTTCGCAGCGGACCGCCCATCATGTAGCGGCTGGTGGTAAGAAACAACGGTTTTCGTCGCTTTGAATCGTCTTGGCCAGAGAATAAAGCANTAGATTGCGGTACAACACGCGGTGTTCCATTANATTTTCTTCGAGGAAGGTCTATGAAAATTTTCAAAATTATGCCCTGAGCAGGCATGTGCTCATAGCTACTTTTGAGAAAATGTACACTGTGTACAGTAATAGACAAACGCATTTGAATTTATACAGGTATGACTGTTTAAGTTTGAAAAGAGTTCTACCTCATGTACAAGCGGCAGAGATGGGATTTTCTGCGAAGAGTGCGACCGGAAGAGAGCAATCTCAAGTGCAGTGACGGAATGAGTGCTATCGCAAGAACGAGTGCTATCTTAAGGGAAAAAGTGCTAACTCAAGGATAATGACTGAAAGAATACTATCCCAAGTGCAAGCGGCGCAGATGGATTTTTTGCGAAGTGTTGACAGCAGGGTTGCGGAGTCGGAGTCGTAAAGAGACGGAGGTTTTTGGGTGGAGTCGGAATCGGATTCCTAACAACACTGGGAGTCGGAGTCGGATTTGTTGTCCGACTCCGACTCCGAAATTCCAATTGGATAATTTTTTATATCACACTCCTAAATTGGGAATTCCTGTTGAAATGGTCAATTTCTTTTGAAACTTGTGTTCAAACAGAGATTTCTTGCTGTGCACCACGATTTGAATTGATTTTAACAGCCAAATTTCATTCCCTTTATATTAAGGAGTCGGAGTCGGAAATTTTGGAAAGGTCGGAGTTGGAGTCGGGTATTTTACCTCCGACTCCGCAACCCTGGTTGACAGTGATTTCTGCAACAAAATGCGAAGCTGCAAAATGCGTAAAGCCGTGAATGTCGAGCCACTTATCCGGATCGAGAGATCTTTGCTACGATGGTTCAGCCACGTGACAACAATGTCCCAGGAAAGATAGGCGAGGCGAGTCCTGCTGGCTACACTCTAGGTAAGGGAAAGCGGCCAAGAGGTCGTCCGTCAGGACCAGGTGGTGTGATTACATGTCCGAGCTTGCCTGTCTCCCCGTGTTTTTTTAGAGACAGCAGAAGTATCAGATGTTGCTGAAAACCGTGAGGTATTTCGCGACATCATGGGGCTGGTGACCTCACGACCATCCCGAGAGGAAAAGCAGATGTGGAAATGAATGAATTAACTGTGCAAGTTGTCTCAATAGCCAAAGATTTGCAAAAAGACCATTTTCAGTTGTTTCGTTTGTTTTTCAATTTTGTGATGACTGTGTGTTTACCGAAATACTCTTGAGCTGATATCGCAAAAAAGGTCGTGCGTAACCTTCTAGATCAGGGGTCTCCAAACTTTTTTGTTCGAGGGCCACATAAGCTGTTACTCAACAGTCCGAGGGCCACATAAGCTGTTACTCAACAGTCCGAG
>JGI24159J19872_10003137_pt1 | contig 20347 bp, 15 predicted proteins | sample Ectturendosymbi4_FD_19872 | JGI IMG/M metagenome (IMG submission 19872) | reverse complement strand
GGGGGGGGGGGAAATGTCCCCCCCCCCTGGTTGCGCGCCTTCCCCAGTATTAGTTTTTCTTGTAACAATCAGTTGGACCCACAGACGAAAGCCCTATTATGTAGGCCTATGAACAATGATTGGGAAGCTTATCCGCACCAAGCCGCTGCCCTAAAGCACCATTAACAGATGTGTCATTTCGCCACAATTTAAACTGCTGATAAAGTAAGCTTGACCGTGCGGCAAACACTTGCGATATCTGTTGCGCGCTGATCAACCAAGGCTTAATAATGGGAGGTGGAATACATCACTGGCAAAGCTCATTGATATTTCGTTGCACAAAAAGCAAGTGTGATAAAAAAACTGTCTGCAAAAAGGCATAACTTTGACTANAATTTTGCTGTGATACAGGCATTAAAATTTTAAGTTTTTTTGAAGGTGGGTCGTGTTGGCTTAGGGGAAGGTGGGGTACAGTNGACACGTTTTTATATTTTCAACTACTGCTACGTTATTTCAAGTCAAACAAGCTCAAAATTTGTCACACAATAAAGCAACTCTATATACACAATGTCATACCACAACATGAAAATAACGCCCTTCAGAAAATATTGTACAATCAATTTAAAAAGGGTGCTTTTTCTGTCGAGTGGGCCCCATGCCTGGGGAACACTCGGCATGAGCATGGGGTACACCTGACTGGTCAAAAAAAGTTGGGTTGCATGCATTGCACAATGTTCATGTGATATACCATGTAAAGTAGGCACTTGCTGACTGCCTCTCCACTTTTTTCACATTCTAATTACCCACTATCACTACATGGCAAAACAAATTTGATGATCACCAAATATTCAATGAAACCAATGCATTGTGCCTCTGAGCACATAATAAACCTAAAAATGCTCATAGATTAGAATTATTCTGTACTGCATTCCAATATAACCCTTCAAGCTTTACCTTGTTTAGACTGACCTAGTGGCAATGTGTCGATTGTGCCCCATTTTTTCTGTCAGATGTGCCCCATGCATACCTAAAAAATAAAATGATGAAGTACCAACTCAACTTAAAAAGAATTAAAAATCTGGCGTTATCAAATAATGTTGCACTGCCCTGACTACAACGTCTCAAAAACTTAGAACAGAAGATGTTTATTAACGTGGGCAAAACTCAAATCTAAATGCGATTTTATAAATTACTTTTGGGTAGCAAAAACACAACTTTCCCTGTAACTCGAAACAACGGCTGCCTATCAACGAAGATTTCACTTTAGTACTAAGGCTGGTATGAGACTAAATCACCATGGAAATTTTAAAGTTCAACGTTTTCAACTTTTTGAATAAATAAAAAAAGACGACTGTGCCCCTAGTCTTTCTGTGCCCCACCTTCCCCTACCTACTATTTCATGAGAATTTGGATTTTTTGTGGAGAAAGCAATGGAACTGGTGTTTGTATGTAATGAACGTGGTGCTGTCCCTTTATCCTTTGTGACATAGTGACAATCTTTGCTTACATTGATCAGTTCTTATGCCATTGTGTTTTCATTTATTCTAATTACCACTGAAAATCAGTTACTTTAGCAGAATGTTTTATTGCATTTTATCTGCTTATTAGCCGAGTCGTGATCATGGATTTGGTTGGCAATCGCAGCTGCAGCCTTTCCACCGGTAACAACAAGCGAAGCAGGCAACGATGCCTCAAGAATGGTATTCCGCAAGGATCTGCCTTGGCACCCTTTCTCTTCAACATCTACACCTCTGACTTGACAACCACCGTCTCCAGCAAGTATGCATGGTTGCATACGCTGACGATAGGGTTGACAGATCACTTGAAATNTTTTAAAGGATATTTTGTGTTTCAGAGAAATACGGTGGGNTACTTTCATACTTTCATGTTGTCCGCATTTGTCCCCCTCCCCGGAAATTGGACTAAGAACCAAAACATTTCTAGAAAATCTGAAGTCAGCATCTTGATTCCGTTTATTTAATTTTTGCAATAACATTTTATTTACCCGTATGGCACTCACACTGCACAAGAGCCAGCTTCACTGTTCTGGTGTGACGCAGTGATGAGCTTGCAGTTCACTCATGTCCAGTCCTTCGTCTGCAGACTCAAAAGTTACGAAACTTGCGAGCGCATTCTTCTACTGTTTCTCTTTGTTGCGTAACAATAACATGGCAACGAATCTTCAAAAGTTCACTTCAAGTTACGAAAGATAATGCGCTGTTCCGCATGTGCCTGTTGACCTCAGACATCTTGTGATGCAGCGATATAGTAACTCAGTGGCGAAGCCAGCCCAATATCTTTGGAGGCCAAAAAATTTGGGGGTGACAAAATGTTTGATTTTAGGCGAGCAACACTATTTTCTTTGGGATACCGCCTCTCAGCAAAATGACTACTTATTCTAAAAATTTGGTGGGCATGGCCCTCTGCCTACACCTATGTAGTGACTGCTGATAACGGTAAGACACGTTGTTTCAAACTGCGTGAAAAAAAGCATGAGTGAATCTGTAGCAGTGCTTCCATAAGTTTGAAAATCCATTATAGTGTGAGATTGTGAGTGCGACCAATGTGCCTGAGTGAATAGCTTAATCAAGCTACACAAATGCAGGCTTCTTTTCACACAGTATAAAACTACGTGGCATCTTAGATATATCTCTATGAAAGGCTTGTGGGTATAAGTCTTCATTGTGGCTTAGTTCTGACTTCTGAGCGAGTACTAAGTGCAAAGCTATATTGACTGCGGCGAGTTTTCATAATTCATCTACTCAGTTTTTACGCCTGCGTGGTGTTCTAATTTTAGTAAGTTCTAATTTTAGTAAATTGTCCGATAGTCGTGTCAAGGTATAGATCCATTTCTCATTGTTTGAAACAGTTTTGCGAGAGTGTTTAACTTTATGTTTTTTACCACTAATGGTGATCTGGTCGTTGATTGTTCTGAAATTATGACTTAGGCCTATTTGTAGAAAGCGCTCTCAAGTATGGATGTTAGGAAGTTTACTGTATGAAAAGAAAAAGCATTTCTGATAGGCGAAGTGTAGAAAACAATTCGGACAAAAGAATTCAGAAGTTAGTTCTGTTCAACCAGCACAGACCAATGAGACAACCGCAAACGTATTTTTTGATAGTTCAGGTCCATTTCAGACTCATTTGTGTGAATATGCGCCAATTCAGCAAAATTGCAACGGATGACAGAAAGTACACCTTTGCGGCAAATTCGTATACAGCTGCACTTGAAAAAGCTTTCAAAATAGATGCGAATGGAGCGCGTGCTTTCATGGGGCATTTTCTTTGTGGTGTAGAAACAATAAAGCGTTTTGTGAAGATCCGTTTGCATTGCAACGTCAGCAAGATGAAAAAGATAAGCAAAATGTCGACGTTGCACTCCCCGTGGAAAAATTTCTGCGGACGCTCATGGCTACTTTCACCCTTTCAGCAAGTTTTGACGTATGGGCAAGTCGGGTTAAGCTAACCATGTACGAAACTGAAAACTAAACAAAACGCATTATGGCGACGCAACCGTTCTTGAATAGTTTACTTTTTACTACACAAAGGGGAGAAGCTCCCCTGCAAAATTTTTCGCCCCCCTTGGAAAAATGTGATGGACAAAGTTTAAAATTATTGGATATAGTCTAAAAAATTTGGGCCCCTCTTAGTAAACTCTTCGCCCCACCTGGTGTCCTAAGCTGGTTACGGGCCTGCTACACAACTGAAGATGCTGAAGATGAAACAAATCTACACATTGTTATGTTCATTTGCATTGTTTATTCTTTATTCTTGAATGTTCAATGCAATCAATAGTTCAAAAATGGACAATTTAAAAACTATTCAAAAATTTTCAAGGACGCCGGAAAATATTCAAGGACAGCAAGATGTTTTTCAAGAATCAAGGACATAACGAGTTTTCATAGGAAATTCAAGGACAGTCCTTGGCGCTCAATGACGTCTGGCAACCTTAGCCGACGATGATCGCTAAATCATGCATGCTGATGGAGACTGGCAAGCAGTGGAAGGAGTGCTAAGCAAAGACAAGGCAACTATAAGTGAATACCTCCCAGACCTGGAAGTTAAATCTCGGCACTACAAAGACGGTGTCGGCAGTCTTCTAACAAGAAAGCTAAACGTTAGCTGAAAGTCAACTTCAACCACGAAACCCTGCCCTTTTACTCCGAACTCAAATGCTTCGGAGTAAGGTTGGACAGGACGCTCACGTATCGCCGACACCTCGTCGCTTCGCACAAAGCTGACATCACGCGTCTCACTCTGGAGGTGGCTTGCTGGCTCGGGCTGCGTTGCTGGGGCAACAACGTTGCGACAGCTACCTTAGCTCTGGTCCATTCAACAGCAGAGTACTGCGCTCCTGTCTGGTGCCGCAGTGCTCACATCCGCCTCATTGACCTTGTTATGAATGACGCCTTGCGAACTGTGACTGGATGCCTTCGTCCCACACTAGCGGTCAACCATCCTATTCGTGCGGGCCTCTTACCAGTGTTGCCAGATGGTTGTCACCTAAATCTGCTAAATTGTGTCACGAAAAACCGCTGGATCCTGCTAAAAACATGCCACAAAATTTCAGCTAAATCTGCTAAAACTAGTGAAATTCTGCTAAAAAATCTGCTAGTTTTGAGGTGTTTAAAATTAATTTTATGTATCTTTGGTCTTGCACTCACTGTCAACGGACCAGACATTACTATTTCCTGGCATAACTGAACCACCTGGAAAAATCATATGTGTTGTGGGATAAAAATAAATACTTCCATTGTAAGCTAGTCTTTCAGTCCAGTGCGCTCACTACGCACTGAAGCAAATCATTTAGGCTTCACCAATCCATGTCTGTTTATCTGGTTGAAGCAGCTTAGTTGCGTCATAATGGAAACTCCAAATGATTAAAGGCAGCTACTTGTGCATGGTCCTGGTGCTGCCTAATTAATAAAGTGTCAGAAAGAAGGTAAAGGATTTTTTATGAAGAAGGTGTAAAAGTTTTCATCTCCAAGAATTGTTTGAACAAATTTTTGGTCAGGAATTTGTTACCTGCTAAACCTGCCAAAATTTCTTTAACATCCTGCTAAAAAAATCAGCCAACTGCTAGATTGAACGTTTTACAGCTAACAGCGAGAAAAACCTGCTAGACTTAGCAGCAAATCAGCTAAAATCGCAACACTGCATCTAACCTGCTGAGCTTCCTTGCAAAAGAGCCTTCATCGCAAGGGAGTTTTCGTCGCAAAGGAGTCTTTAGCACGCCGTGCCACGGAGCCTGGACATCTGCTTCACTCAGCGCTCACCTGTCCACGGGATGAGAATGCATGACATCCCTAATCGAGACACCCATTTGTACGCGCCGCACAACAACAACAGAAGTGCGGCGCTCTGGGCGGATCANCGATGGAAAGCGGACTGGTTGGAGAGCACGACGAGAATCCGTACTTTCATCCCCNACATCGGCACCCACCCTCCTGGAATGGCCCATCCAAGAGCGGCGTGGGTCCGGCTTAAATGACTTCGCACCTGTATCGGACGTTTCCGCTCCTGCTTGCTAACACAAATGAGGTATGTTCCCTCCTGCAGCCTGTGAGTGTGGCGCAGAAGAACAGACCGTTGACCATGTTGTCCTTCACTGCCCAATCCATCCACCTCCCTATGGGGTGCAATGGCCTGATGATTCTGGATGACGAGAAATTCGAATGACTGCTGAACACCTGCCCCGAGATCTAGTGAGGCCTTGCAGTGGCTTGAAAGAACTGCTCATACAATGAAGAAGAAACTGAGTTAGCCTATTTGAAAAAAATTACTCTCTCTCTTTAAGTCCATGCTGACTGATTATATTTTCTTTTTAACCACTTGTAAGTTAAGAAGATGTGCTTTGAATCCTACTTGTCTTCCTCTGCGGCTAACCATCGCCGGAGTCAGCTTTACTGCTTTTATTTCGCTACGACAGTGTCGCCGCTCAGAATTCTCGAGTGTGATTGGTTCAGAATTAATATATTGAAAAAGTTTTGCTGTATACTGAGAAAGAAGGTGCGGGTAGTTTATTACCACCACTGCACAAGCTTGCACTGTATGTTCAATCCAAAATGTTGGTAAATTGTGACATGACTGAATTCCGTGTGTTGTGAAACCAATAACTTCTCCAGCAGCAATAACTTGTTTGAAAAATTGATATATGTGAAACTTATATATAGCCTAACATTCACTACGGCTTTTTCACAATTCCAATTAGATAACGGCTGTGTCGAAAGACATTCAGGGTAGCGAGTCCAAAAAAACCTAAAATCACGTAAGGCTCCACGTATCTACAAGCCGTCGCTATTGGAGGATTACATAAAACCATAAAATGATGAAAGTTAATGACGAACAAATCTTTCCAGTCATTCTTCCTAAGCTGAAAATGTAATATAGCGAGTAGCCTAGTTGACATTGTACAGAACGGTGCCTTTTCACTACAGTGCAAATCTAATGAAAGAGAGAGTAAAGCATCGTAGCGCTTTGCTGCCGACAACGTTGCCGATGACGCACCACGAGCTTCAGGACTGATGAGTCACAAGGAATAAAAAAACGAATTGTTTTCAAACAACGTCTTTGACGAAGACAATGCGAAATTACAAATCTGTGTGAGTTTACTGAAACTCATTTGTTTGCGATCACGATATACAAATGGAGCTGAAGCAATTGTTTTATTTCAAAGATGCTGCTCAAAGACATTTTTTTATTTTTTCCGTCTTTTGTAGGCCCGTAGCCACGGGGGGGGGCATTCGGGGGAAATTCCCTCCCAATTTTTTGTGTCCCCAAATTTTGTTGCGCCCAGAAATATGCTTATTAAAAAATAGAGTAAAAACAAAAATCTTGCCCCCTAAAAATGTATTTTACCCCCCAATCTTCAGAACCTGGCTACGGGCCTGGTCTTTTAATGACAGTTGAAGCTCTGACGTTTTGTCTCCCCTGACAGCATGGCTGTGCAATGGGCGTAACGGAAAGCAATAAAAGCAACGGTTTCCTAAACAACGCAATCCATGCTATCCAACTTAGTGTTGTGCAACGTTTCTACATTTCGACAATGGATCTCGTTCGACGTCACCGTCTTTCAATTAGGCCGTTTGATTTAACTTGCGATTAGACATGCATAGCGTAACCGCTGGCATTGAGTAACACGGAAATCCAGCAATAATCTTGCAATCTTGCGGTGACTGTATTACTAGAACACCTAACCATTGGCTCCCAAGCTTATAGCATCCCGAGGGAGGAAACGGTCCACTCAACATTTTAAGCAATTTTTTTTCAACAATTAAATGCACTTTTTAATGATTTCCGATGCCCACACTCATAGACGAGTATTCTGTGGCAGACGATTATTTTGGAATTGCAGTGAGCAGACGTGATTGATATTTTTTGCTTTTCACTTGTGAAAGTACACTTGAAATACCCCCGCGTTTTTAACTAGCAAGATGCCTCTCACCTGCAGATGAAAGAACGTTTTGCTTCTCAGGCTTATCTCTTTTTAAAGAAATCCTTGCATCCAATAACTAGCTTAAAACACAAAGATTTTTGTTGTTTTTTTATTTTGTGGTCTTTGTTGTTTTAGATATTACGTTCTTAGCAGGAGAAAGGATCCCATTTCAAAGCCAGCACAGCATTTCGTATCGATCTTTACTGACGTGATCGTTTCTCGCATTGACGTGCTTCGGTTACTACGAAGCGTCATTATGATCGCATAATTCAATTAACCCTGAAAGTCAAAAGCAAACTCGCTGCACCTGTCTGTGCTTTCCGTTTCTGCGGTCGCTGTTCGTCAGACCGTTCAAAGGACAATCGTTATCCGAACAACTTTCAGAGAGTGAGAAAAAAGAAAATCGCAGCAGTTCAGAGGTTAAAAAATTCCATTCGTTGATAAAATCGTCACTTATACGTCACTATGAACTTGTCAGAAAAAGCTTTTGTTGATAGTAAGTCAGGAGCAAGCATATTTCCGCATCGCGATATCTGCATTTCTGTTTGCATCGTTTGTGTTAATCTCGCACAAGTTTTATGGCGCGAAGTTCAAACACTGGATTGACAATCAAATCAAACCAAGCATTTTCGAGGTTTGTTCATGAAACAAACTATGAAGCATGCGGTAGCGACAAACCCATTTTCAAGGAAACTTTTTGGGCAAAATCAGGTTCAGCTGTTGGGTGTTTGTGCTACAGACTACATATAGCTGTATTGGAAAATATATCGTATTGTGCAATAGCTCCGTTCAGTGTAAATATTGACATTGATTTTAATATTAGTAAAACACTTCTACTTTTAGAAAATTTCATGGAACCTGAAGAAAATGAGTTACCACAATTTTTTCGTTTCCCACTGTTGGGAACGAAAGAGAAAATTAAAACCCTCGTCATACAACACAGTTAGCTTAGTCTTTGCAGTCCACTTGAACAAACCAAGTAAGTGCTTCAGACAAAGCTTTCAAAGTTTGTAAAATAGAGATTCTCTTGTCTTCAAATGGCAGACAGGCTATAGTAATTCGTATGTTCCAGCATTTTACAGAAAGGAATTCATGACAATGACAACATTTACTCACGTATTACTCTTCACTAAAACGAAAAGGATGTATAAACCAATTTTCTGTATCTCATCCTTTTTCTTCGTAAAACCCTCAGCCTACCAAAAACAAACTTTCGATCCAAGGATGACGAAGAGTTCGTCAAAATGACTTCTTACAGAAAAAAGAACAAACCTGAGTGAATTTTTGCTGATGACGAAACAAGTTGTTTTTAGAAATATCCTAAATAGTTTCATTTAAAAAGCCAATGTTTTTTGCTGTTTTGTTTCCTGCAGACTGTGAATGTTTAGGTCTTAACAGTCTCGCTCTATTCCAAGGGAATGGCTGAACTTTTTCACTTCAACATTTCATCAGCAAATTTTTCACAAAGCAATGGGATCCTTCCGCGTGGTGCCGCTAAATCGTTGGGTTGCATGCATGGGGATCAGGAAAGTTTTGAAAACACAGGACGTTTTTCGTTTTGAAGCTGTCGTACTATTCAAATTAACCTTTTGTTGGTATTTTTCAAGAAGTGAACTTTGTTATTTTACCTTGCTCTGCATTAAAAATGTTATTTCGGTTTACACTGCCTGTATTTGTTATTTCCCATTGAAATCGGTCGTTTGAATCACATTCGTAGGCTACGGTTTCAGAAACACACAGCTTCTGCGACAGCTCTGGTTAGTTGTTTTCACAGATGTTTTTCACTCAATCTTCCACAGATGTTTTTCACTCAATCTTCCTCTTTTTCACTCAATCTTCTACCACACATTCCACCGAATATGATATTCATATTTTTTAAAGGTGCCGAAAATTCTACGATATTGTGCTAAGGACTCGACAATACTGCGCAGATTTTTAAATGTGCCGAAATTCAATAACATTGGATGAGGTTTAAAAAAATTGGTGCATTTGAAGATTCACACCTAGAGTGATTACTTCCGTTTAGAGGAAACCTGTAATACTATGTGGACTTTCAAAGATTGCAAGCTTATCAAGCATTGAATGACCTCCTGTCATTGCTCATTTCATAATGCGTAGCTTCAACACCTGGTAATGCGATCAGATGCTCAGCCTTTAATGTGGTTGTTTTCCTTTTCCGCTGAGGCAAGCGCTAAAAAAGATACAACGACTCGTAGACTAGAGGAGGCATTTATTAAACGAAGCCCCCCAGCAAAAAGCTTGGACATTTCTGTCAAGGACTGGTTGCCCATAGATACAACATGCCGTTGGTCTGGAGACCACAGGTATCTGCGGCCCGGTAAACGACCTTGTCGCGCAAGAATGGTAAAATAAATCAAGGCAGTCAGTATGGTAACAATGAAACATTTGTAATGATCCGGGAAAGTTCGTGATACTGACAAGCGCTGGGAATTGATTACCGTTTTTATGTTCTTCGTCTGACCGTAGATCCACGGTTTATCATTTCCATATTCTCATTTCTATAACTTTGGGAGCACCAGTGAGAAGTTTGGCTGAGGGCTTCAGAAGTAGGTGAAGTCGGCAGAGGCCCCACGACATTCGGTCACTGGTTTCATATGGCTCAGCTGATAAGCAGAGACAGTGCAAAAAGACATCATGGTAAAAAGTAACCACTTGTCGATGGAAATTAGAATAAATAAAAACGCAATGGCAAATTAACTTATCATACATGGTGAAAGTAAATTGACACTGTCTCATGTAGGAGTAGTGAAGGACCACAGAAGCATAGGCGTAGCCAGAGGAGACCAAAGGGGCCATGCCCCCCAATTTTTAGAAAATATAGTCATTTTGTGTTTTGAGAAGCGTTTTTCCAAACAAACTAGTGTTATTCGCCTAAAATCATACATTTTGTCCCCCCAAATTTTTTGGCTCCCCCCAAATATTTGGGCTGGCTATGCCACTGCACAGAAGTCATCTAGTGAACCAACCCCATTTGAATCTAGCCAACTAGTCCCATTCAAAATCCAGCTTTGGTTAAATTATTTGCGGCATTTTTTTCAAAGCACTTGGCATATACTTTTACAGGGATGCTATGGTGAGGAGATGCGCCGGTATTTGGTGCATTGGTGCCCTTACAGAACACCAGGCCATGTGGCAAACACAAGCCAGACAATAAACTCCTAATTTCAAGACTTTGAGTATTTCAGGTCGGATTTCATCACAGCCTGCAGTCTTCCGTGTTTTGACAGCTAGGACTTCGGCTGCAGTGATGCTACTTTACTTCCCCAAATGTACATCCTGTGTGACTGATGGTGTGAAAATGACTGAGTTTAAGATCTTTAAAATGCTTTCTCCACCTCAGGGGTGCATTGAGATTAGAAGGCGCCCGGGGCAAGAAACAAACTTGCCCCCCCCTGGGAACATGTGTACTGCATTGAAGAAAGTATTTATGACAATGTTGGAACTTTTCGCCGCTCCCCAGTGATTCGGCGCCCTGGTCATTGTGCCCCTTTTGCCGCCTTCTTGGTACACCCCCTGCTCCATCTGCCAAGGATGCCCTTCTTAGTGCAGAGGAAGACAAGATTGTTTTTGTTAGATCAAGAAGAATTAGATTTTTAGCACGGAGACACCGGATGGTTTGCCAGAACACTTTGTTTGCTTGCCAGTAATTTGAATCCAGGTTATGTCTGACATTTTTCCAAGATTGGGCTCCGAACGTTTGCTCCTCAGCGTACCTCGCATGCGAATGCAATTCAGCTTTGTTCTGAAGCCATGCCTTTGTAGCGACCGTTTTATTTGCTCGAGTAGCATCTTTCTCTCCTGGTTCCATCACGAGGTTACTTTTATCCAGGGATGTAGTGCTAAAATAGGTAGGCTATGGGAACGCACCCAAAAAATTACCATTATCAATAATTACACAATTATGATAAGGTTCTACGCAAGAGATAGCTTGTCATTTGTTCATTTATGGGAAGGCTGGGGCTACCCGAAGGAAATCTGAGCAAAAATACACATCTTGAAGTCACGTTGCTATGAAAAAAGTGTCGAGACGCGTTCCCACACAGGCCTGTAGCCACGGGGGCATTCGGAAGCAGTGCTTCCTAAATTTCGTTCTGCCCGGCAAATTTTGTGGTGCTCAGAAAAATTTTATTTGAGCATATATTGAAAACAAAAGTTTTGCCACCCTAAAAATAGATTTCCCCCCTAACCTTAAAATCTGGTTACGAGCCTGTTTCCACAACTGAAAAAGATGGGAACGTTGTTACCACGCATTCCCGCTCCGCTACACCCAGTGGCGTAGCCAGCCCAAAATTTTGGGGAGGCCCAAATGTGGGGGCAAAATGTTTGATTTTAGGTGAGCAACCGTATTTTGTCTGGTACGCCGCTTCTCAAAGCACAAAATGACTACATATGCTAATAGTTTTGGAGGAACATGGCCCCCTGGGCACCCCCTAGCTAGGCTTATGACTACTCCCCTGCTTTTATGGCATTACTCGCCACACAAAATCATTTGAGTCAGCAAACCCGGGAAGCTGATGAAGCTACAGCTGCTTTGAACAGCTGCCAGTACACCTCCGTATCGCTGTGCATTCTGGCATTTCTCAAAACAAGGACGATACGCTGTCTGTAAGGTCTTTCTTACGTTTTGTCCGCACTTCATTCGGTAGGACCTCCTAGACGTGCACGTTTGTGTAGGCCCTGTTAGTTTTTCCAGACGCATTTGCAGACAATCAAGTAGTGATCCGTGGACAGTTCTATACCCCTTTTGACAAGAAAGTCCAACATTGATTGAAAGAAGTCAGCGGAAAAGATGCATCAATCAGTGCACAGGCGTACGAGCAGGCAAATTTTTGGGGGTGAGAAAGATTTTTGCCCGAATTTTTCCAAACTTTGCCGAAAAGTTTTTTTGTGCGATTTTTGCCAACAACTCTTTTCCCATAAAGGACCATTTTTTGGTGTGACCTCCAAAAAAAGATCTTCATGTGTTTTTCTGCAAACGTTGGGCGCCATTTCTTGAAGTAAAACAACGTTGGGTGCCATTTGTGCCCGGATTTTCAGGGTTTTGCCCATATTTTGAGTGATTTTGCCCGGATTTTCGAGAAATCAAAACCTTTGGCGGTTCGCTTGCACCCCCTGCACCCCCACCTCCTACAACACTGAATCAATGCCTGACCGTTGACTCAAAGAATCTCTGCACCGGTGTAGACAGGGCCTCAGAGAAATTTTACCAGGGTGTGCGAAGACCGATACCGGGCCCCCAAGCTTCTATTGCTCTCGTCCAGATTTGTGTAGCTTGTTTGTATAATTATCAGAATATAGATAAAATTGCTACTATGCTAAGATTTACAAATAGATTAATTGTTATTATTATACTAACAACTGGCTTACACTAGTAATTTTCGGGCCCGGGCACGATGTGCCTCTTACACGCCTCTCTCGTAGGCTCTGGGTATAGGCTACTTGTGTAATTCTGTGTATTGGAAGAAGGTGTTCATGCTGCACGGTGTGTTGTTACAGCACAGTTTCTGCAGGAAACTTCTGTTGTCATTTAGGTTAGGATCACCATTTTGACCAATCACAATTTGCCACACCCCAGTGTCGTTTCCAACGTGAGCGTTGAAGTTTCTGCAAACGATCGCGGATTCTTTAGCTTTTAACCCTTTGCACGGCGTCACCAATTTCTTTCACAAATTCCTGGTACATTGCACTTGAGTTTGGGCCGTAAACCTGTACCAAAAGAGAGTGTTCTATCAAATTCAACCTCAATATGCACACTTTTCCCCCCAGTGGGGTCGATTCGTCTGCACAGCCTGGATGCTGAGGGTTAACGAGTATGCCCACCATAGCCTAGGCGGAAGTGTTGACTCTCCGCCTGAATAATAGACTTTCCACCCATTGTCCATATCTCCACAATGTTAGAACGACGACTCTTAGTCGAAGAGATGTCAACAACATCCAAGTAATATCGATTGGCTTCCTCAATCAGTTCGTACTCTTGTCCTTTCCAGTTACTAGCTTATGGTAAGATTGACATTTACGTGCGGTTTTCAAGTCTCCTAGAGTAGAAGCACTCTGCGCTGTTCCCACTCGCTTCGCCAGATTCGTAGCGGGCCCAACCTGGGACCTCCACTTGTGGATAGCTGACGGGGAAGGCTGTCGTAAATCCTACGAACGGGACGCTCTGCCTAAAGCCCGAGCGTGGTCCTTCCTTGATCGCGACGACCAATGCGCGATGATTTGATTACTTTAGCACATTTCATGGTAGCAACTGCCCAAATTATACCGTTGCGCAGATCGGTCGCTCCATTTACGCAGCAGGTTTTGCGATGTAATGGGGTGCCACGGGAAGGCGTTGTTGTGGGCACATTTGTGTATGAGAGGCCTTTATTGAGTCTACTGCAAGCGCAGTTGTGCGGCGAAAACTACATCTGAAAAGGAGAGGCTATGTATTGCGCTATCACTTTTCTTAACTGCACAGGGTGGGCGATGTGTTTGGTCCCTATCTGCCACAAAACACCTTGGATGGCGACTACGTCGCACTCAATAAAAATTTGCATTTTTTCAAATTATTTTAGTTTGATGGAGTCTCGCATAGATTCCAGCGACTGACATTTCGCAAATACACCGGAAGTGCAGTCAACCGCGATCAATTTGCTTGAAGCATCGGATGTGTGGAACCAATGCTGTCGGGCGACTCGACGTAAGAAGAATATTCAACCCACATCACGTGTGCTGTGACGTACGCGCGCTGTGCCAAGCGTGAGTTGTGACCCTGTGGTGCTGGGGCGTAACGAGGGGGAAAGGGGGCACAGTGCCCCGGGCTCCGAATCACTGGGTGGAGCCGAAAAGTCTCAACAACGTCCCAAATACTTTATTTGCATTTACTCCCAGAAGACCTTAGGTTCGAACATGGGGGCCCCGTACTTGTTTCTTGCCCCGGGCGCCATCCAACGTCAGTACGCCCCCGCTGTGACCAACGTGGGCTGTGATGCCAAAACAATGACATATTTCTGAATTCTAACTACAGTAAGTACCCGATAGAGCTCTGGTCTGAATTCAAATCCGATAGCAAATCCGATAGCAATTCAAATCCGATAGCAAATCCGATAGCAATTCTGACAGTTGTCCACGAAAGTGGCCCCGCGTTCGGATATGCGGAACCGGATTCGGGTCATTGCCTGAAAAAAGACTTTTACTGGTCTCCACAAAGAACAAACGTCACTATGATGCCAACGGTAAGCCGATAAGATAGCGGCATGAGGTTTCATCGATCCGAAAATTGTAATAATATTACTCTACAGACAATTTTGTGGATAGCTTCTCATTTTAAAAACTTTAGCTTGAGTACAGAGCTGCGAACACGTTTTGGCAAAAAGAAGAAACTGCACAACACAACGAAGCTAACTACAACAGAGAGTGGACCATTTCTATTCAGCCTCGAACCACTTATTCAAAGCTCATTCGTTTCCCGTGATCTGAAAGTCGAGCAATTTTGAAACTAACGAGACAACATCGGAAACAACACTTTCGGTCGTGAGCGCGATGTCCAACTAGAAAGCACTGTCTCTTTCAAGCACCAGGACAAACACCACTGCTACGTTTCTATACAACTGGACTTGATCCAACAGGCTAAAGTCCAGATGCATGGGGTCTGGGGTTTCCCGATAAGTTTCGAACAACTGAAGGAAATCCAACCACGCTCATCGACCTCTGAGGCCATAGTTGTGTTTACATTTTGATGGGTCATCAAGCTTGGCGTCGGCAAGGCCCGTTGTTTGAAACCCTGCTCATGTAACAAGAGGGATCGACATCAACATTCCTCAGTTTTTTTTTACTTTCGCAGGCAAGCAGCATGGTGTAGAATCATTTTTCAAAATTTGCCTGTAAGCCCATAATAGAAGGATCTGGTCTTTCAAGACTCGTTGGATACCTTGTTGTTGCTCGGCCAAAGCCCATGCACCGGAGCATATGGTTTCCAGATTGACTTTCTCTGCTGGGATCTCTGGTTACGTGAAGTGCTGCTTGCTTCTAGTCAGTGTTTTGCAAATAACCTACTAATGCTTGGGCACTTCAGGCAACCACGCTCTAAACCAGGGGTGGGGAACCTGCGGCCCGGGTGAACATGTAATATGGCCCGCATCAGACTTTCCGTTAACCCAGGTTAGAGCACAACACCGCGTCAAAACGAAGCTCCATGATAAGCAGGTACTTAGATGGTAAGTCAAGAGAAGTCACTCTTCCTCATAATTAGATAAAGGTAGAATTGTAGGATAAAATTAATTGAGTTTGCGGCCCGCCAGCGATTATGCACAATTCATGCGACTCCTGGTAGTAAATAGGTCCCCCACCCCTTGTCTAAACGGACAGAAGTACTGCATGCAAAACCAATGTCTTCGCTGCGCATCTACAATTTTTAGTAAAAATGGGTTAAAATTCTTTGCATTGAAGTCAAAAGCAGTTTGACCGGACCTTAAAGGAAGCCACGCGTCCCAGGAAAATGCAATCTGTTTGCGGTTGCCGTGGTAAACTCCCATCATGCGCATTGAACGTTACTGAGCAGAGTTTCAATAATAGCGCCCGCTTGTGACCGACCACTTTGGTTTCGGATCAGAAACTGCGAATGCTTGGATCAAATGCTTTGCAACCAGGAAAACGGTAAATCGCCTCGCGGAATTTGATCGGGCGCTGACGTAAGCTTAGCAGTGCTGCCGAGTTGCACACAGACTCCGTGCCCGAACTTTGAAAAAAGACCAAGTTTCAAAACGGGGCAAGTACCGCACTTCTGTTAAAAACTCGTCTGCGTAATTGCGTCGTCTTTACATCAGTAGCAGATTATGTTGGTGTTTCAAGCAGGGCTGTGGAGCCGGAGCCCAAGCGATTTTGGATGGAGCAGGAGCCTGAAATTTGGGTTCTGGTTCCACAGACATAGTTTGTGGGGAAAACGAGTTTTATTTAATATTGCAATGATTTTTTGTTTACAATGGATCGAATCGTTCTGGAGCCGGAGCCCAAAACTTCTAGATGTTGGAGCCAATAAACTTAGATGTCTGGAGCTGGAGCCTGAAATTTGAGTTCCGGCTCCACAGCCCTGGTCTCAGGCGAGCTTGTTCACTGGCAAGGCTTGGCCCCTTCATGCAGCTACTCCCGCATGGGTGTCGGAAGGGGGCTGGGGTGCCAAGACCCCCCTGAATACTGAAATTTAATATTTTGCTATTAACTTTTTTTGTAGAAATGTGTTTTTCTCTTAGTTCCGGAGTTGGTAGAANNAAATTACACCAGTNTTGACCAGTGGCGTAGTCAGCCCAAGAATTGGGGGGAGGGCAAAGTGGTCGATTTTAGNCGAATAACACTATTTGTTTGGAAAAACGCCTCTCGAAACACAAAATGACTATATGTTCTAAAAATTTGGTGGGGGGCCATGGCTCCTTTGGCCCCCCCTGGCTACGCTTATGGTGTTGACTCCCATGAAAAATCCACTGTTGATCCCTCCTTGGAAAATAACCTTCCGACACCCTTGAATCCCCGAAAGGGCGAAGTCCGCAGAATTTGGACTTCTTGAATCGGTATTACCAAGGGTGCAGTGCTAAAAAAAGAGTTGCGGGAACGCCGTTCCCACATCAAATAAAAGCAAGAGTGCACCAAAGAGTTCGAATAGAGTGAGCATTCACTTCCAAGAACTTCAACACTGGATTTCTGTTTCGCTGCAGACTTTTGACTGGCAGTGCGAATCTGCGTGTCGCTAGTAGAGTCCTGCGGGGGTTGAAATTTTTTGTCCGCTCCCGCCCAGCACCTGCAAAATTCAAACCCGCCCCGCACCCGCAGGAATTTGAGAAATCTTTCCCGCTCACGCCCCGCACACTTCCAACCCGCAGACCATCCCAACCCGCACCGCACTTTTTCGGTCTTAAACCCACAGCAGACCGAAAACTACTAAAAACTCACAACTAGGGCAAGTTTTTGATGCAATAAAATTGTGAGAAGTACGCATTAATTTTATCAAAATTTGCAGTAAAAAGTAGTATTTGTGCACAAGCATTTTAAACGAAAGTGATTCACTCAAGCGATTTATTTACATATAATGCTAAATATTTCCAAACATTACCTATGGAGAAATGGCGATCTTTCACCAACAGTTGCGTGCTAAAACTTGTGCACGAAGTTGCTTGGCAATTTACCAAAAAGGTTGTGCACGAAGTTGTTTGGCAAGCTCCACAGTGCATGAAGTCGCTTGGCAATTTAACAATTTGGCGTACAGTTGTGGACCGATGTTAGACCGGGTCATTTCTACAATTGCTTTTAGGTCACTATTCAGTTCGATTCGGTTATCAAGAGAACAGAACTATACTGAAATAGTTCTGAAGCATGCTTTTCAAATCAAACATCTTAACTTTGCAAAATACTTGATAGAAGTTGCAGAAAAAGTTACATGAAAAGAAGAAAAAAGTTGCCATATAAAATTCCTGGAACCAGCTTAGAACATCGTACTACCTAAATTCTGAGTACGTATTTAAGAAGCTGTAAAAAAAGTTGCAAAAACTTGCCCTACTGATAACGCCTGAAGACAAGTCTAACAAGCAGCAAAATCAAGCTATTCATTTTTTTCATTGGCAACCAAAACTTTTCCACATACAGTATCTGATCTTCCGCAGTCAACAGATTTGACGTGATAAAAAACACGTTTCAGTCCAGTTGCGACTAGCTGTGCGAAGCGCTGTCCTATCCATTTAGAAGGGCTGCTAGACTGAAGTATTCCTCACCACGTAAGACGGTTGCGTTGGAAAATGGTCAATTGCCCACCACAAGGCAAGAGCCTGAGCTAATGTTTCGCAACAGTGGGTTGTTACATCATAATGTTATAACTGCTGCGGGTCTACTGTCCTAAGCGCAATGCTGGCAAACAACTTCAGTACATCCAAGTGTTTTGCTTTTTTTCAGCTGATTAAGTTCACGTGGGCTCAACACTCAGTTACCCGCATGAAGAATTTCTCATTCCGCGCCCGCCCCACAGCAAGTTCAACCCGCACTCGCACGCAAAGCAGTGCGGGTCAACCCGTCCCGCGCAGGACTCTAGTCGCTAGAAGCCTACATCTGTGAGATCACAGCCATGTTTCAATGTAATCTAGTGAAAATTTGTAACAAGGTGTGGGAACGCGGTTCACACCCCACTACACCCCTGGGTATTACATGCAACAGTGGATGCCGAGCCTAAGAATCCATTAACCTCCCTGAGTACTTCGAGATCATTGTATGGCTCTGTTATGTGCAAATTACGTCTGAAGCGTTTGCAAGCGCTGAAGATTTCCAACTGATCTGTTCATCAGAGATACCTGCTCCTGGCCGACCGTTAAGGTTAAGGGACGCGTTCTCGTCAAGGCGAGTGCGTCCCCCCACTGGACGACGGCGAAACGCGATCAAAGGCAAAATTCATAATCTATTTCAGTGTCAAGCAAAATCGCGCGAGGAACAGATACAATCGGCGGACGCGACAAAGCAGAAGATCGCACGAAAGACAATCGGCACTTGGCGGGGAGCCGTTGGTGCGCCGTGCACAGAGAATGGCTGTTACGGAAAGAAAGTCTAATAAGCCGGTACAGTAGCAAGGACAACAAGGTGAACACGAAAAGTGCAAAGTTTGAGGCAAAATCGCTTTCCGGAAACGCACAGCACGCTCACATCCGGTTCCTGGCGGCGGTTTTCTTACGTTCTTTACCATCACGTTATGAACTGGCGCAGAGCAGGTTTTATTGCAGCTGAAGAACTTGCGCGTGCCACGGCCCGAGCGTGATCCGGCGTGCGGTTTTCGCCGAATCACGGCGTGACAGAGTTGTTTCCGAAAAGGTTAGTTTTTGTTAAGACGCTGTTTCCGTAAAACTTTGATTATTTTGAACAAGCACTCTTGAGTGCTTCGAGTGAATTGATTGTCCGTCGAGTTCGCTCAGAGAGAAGCCTCGAAAACACAAGGGTCGCTGGTTCGACTCCCAACCAACACATACAACAGCGTAGCCGGGCGCAAACACCGCGTGACGTCAGGTGGCAATCGTGTTCTTCGGGCGCCGCGAAAAGAAACGGGTGGGAGGCGGTCGCGTCGGCCCAGGCCCGTATTCAGGTTCCAAGGTTCAGGAGGCAAAATACATTTTCAGAGGGAAAACATTTTTGTTTTTATTGTATGTTTGGAACAGATTATTCTGGACCAAACAAAATTTGGGAACACTGCCCCCGTGCTACGGGCCTGGTGGGAGCATTGGAAATTTTTCAGGGACCAAAATTCTATTCGAAAACGTCATGAACGCTGTTGGAAAACCGTTCATAAACAAACGTAATGAGTTCACTTTCTGTGTTGTCTTTCCCAGGGGCGTAACGAGGGGGGCACAATTCCCCGGGGGCCGAATGACTGCGGGTTGTGCCGAAAGTCCCAACAATGTCACAAGTACTTTCTTGAATACAGTGCATTTGCTTCCTAAAGACCCCAAATTGGACCATGGGGGTGCCAAACTTGCTCTTGCCCCGGGCGCCATCTGACCTCGTTACGACCCTGGTCTTTCCAAAAGTCAACATTTCGTCGTTCATCGCATCTCCAACCAGCAGGTCACGCACCGGGGAACGGAAACAACGTCGTTGCTACGTCACAAGCACGTGACGCCATCATTTCGCGGTAAACAACTTTTCAAAGCAATTTTCCTGGCTACGCTCCTGAAAATGATTTTGCGTGAAAAGGAAACAAATCGTCGCGCGCGCCGCGAACGTACGTCATCGGGTTCAAGGAAAAATCGCGCTCGGTTTGTGACGTCACAAAATCAGCGCCGGACGATTGCATAAGTGGGAGGAAGGGCTTCGCAGTTTGCTACGCAGAGACAAGAACAGGGCGAGAGGAGGAGGCTGCTGCGGAACGAGGTAAACGGACTCAGAAAACCGACTCGAATGCCCCCCCCCCCC
>JGI24159J19872_10003136_pt1 | contig 20349 bp, 10 predicted proteins | sample Ectturendosymbi4_FD_19872 | JGI IMG/M metagenome (IMG submission 19872) | reverse complement strand
GATCCGGAAAAGAACTGATACATCATCGCTAAGAAAGCACAAAACGATAGTTGCTCCTGAATGAGCTCGACCTGTGCTACAGTCGTGCGCGCAGCCGTGTGTGACGTACACTTACTGTTTCAGGTCCAGCGCTTGTAACGACTGTTGAAAGTTTTCTTTTTCCTTGGACATCACTTCCTTCGCAGCCTCCCTCTGAAAATGATGCCATGTCACAAAAGCTCGAGTCATGCGAACAATGAAGCAACTGATGAAAAGTCACGTTTTGCAATTTCATGGATAAATACAACTTGTAGCAGATTTAACAGAAAAACAACCGATGTTTGTTTAGAAACGAGCTGGTTCAGTGGCGACTTATGGCAGCCTCACTAATACACTTGATACGGCAAATGGGTCTCCTGACTTCTACCTAGCCGACACTGGACATAATAAGCAAAGCTGTTTGCTACTTATTCCACTTGGGATCGTTTGATCCAAAACAGCGCAAACAGTAAGAACAACTAAATTTGTCCCGATTTTCGTTCAGGCCAATTATTATTAAATGATGCGGCTTTGGATTTGTACGGGACATGCGCCCGATACATCTTGAGACTGGGCACCAGATGGCCATCATCGCATGTTCTTAATTACTGAGAAATTACTTTTTTCAATAATCCAGCAGCTAAGGTCAGACCAATCGATGTGATTTTCTTTCAGTATTTTACGATGATTGATATTGTTCATCTTACGTTCGAATAGAAGTGAGATTCGTGAGATAAAAGTGAGATCAAATAAAAATGAGAAAAGTTTCGATGCGCATGTGCCAGAATTTCTACACATTGTTGTGTAATACACAATGTGTGACTAATTATAAGAACAGACGACCGACTGGCTAGAAGATATTTCCCAATTGGGCGTTGAAAACAACCACACACTGGCAAAAGCATAAGACTCAATGTCTTGAAGTTAGGTCGAGGTCGAGAACTTCGTAATATTTTTAATGAGAAATCATGGGGGGGTCGTTTGATCTTTGTGTAGAAGCCTCAGTCAACGCTCGCTTGAAATCCAGAAATGAAATTGCATTGACGCGATGGATGCTCGTGGTCTAGGCCTGGATGTCAAACACGAGGCCTGCCTTGCTTTATGAAATTTATAAGTAATTAATTAACCATTAAGTTATTTTATTCGCAGTTGTTTTAAACTTCCAAGCCAGCGAGTTAACAAGTTCTTTTTATTAGAAAGTAGAGATGACTAAAATTGATTTGTCTTTCACCCACGATAGACTTTGCAGGAAATAAACAGAAAAAACAGTTCTAGTGAGGATCAGCTATCACAGGAGTGGGAGAATAGCGGCCCGCGGGCCAAATCTGGCCCGCCGCAGCATTTTCAGTGGCCCGCGGAAGCATTCAGGAAATATGTTAAATCTGAAATTTAAATCTGAAAACTCATCACAGCAAATGTAGTGCTGAGGCTAACTTAACTAAGACTTGCTTTTATTTCCATTAGAAGGTACGACCCTCTGGTAAATGCGGTCTTGTCAAAGTGTCCCCCGGGCCAAATTAATTGCCCACCCCTGAGCTATTACCATTGTTCAATGGTCACGTGGTATCAGCATAGTTCTCATATTGCAGCCCTCCGGTTAGTTCGCGCAATTTTGGGCCTCGGTACAATTTGATGGAGACCCTTGGTCTCGGGTGGACGACTGGCAAATGTTAGTTGTGGTTGGTTTGAAGATAAACAACCAGGCGTCAAGCTTCGCCAATGGTGGAGTGGCTGCACAGCCTGCCTGAAACGCTTCACGAAGCACGCAACCAAACTAGACAACATTCGAAAAATCTATGATTTCAATTTTCACCAACACGCTGAACGAGCACGACATACCAACTCGTTGTCTAAGCCTTGTTCCAAGGGTCGGAGCTGGACGTCATCAGCAGCATGCTCGCCACCTAGTGTTGGCGCTAGTTCCTCCTCAACAGCAGACTTCTCGATCTCACTCAAATGTGACGTCAATTTTCGCATCGATCGATTAAATAATCCCAAAACCTGGAGAAGCAGGTGACGTAGCAAACTAACGGTCATCATCGTGAAAGAGTGAGAATGATTACAAAAACCGGCCGCATCCGAGATATTTCTCTGTGAAATGCTTCGGGTATTTTTCTAACTGCGAGTTTCAGAAGAAATACCTGAACATTATCGACTACAAATCATGCTGAAGTAGGATTTTCGACTGTCAACGTAAACGCTTGTAATTTGCAGCTAAATTGATTCACTAACTCCAACTTGCAGCAGTGGTTCATTGCCGGGATTACCCAGTGAGCATTACGTGAATGATTTGAAGCTGGCGGAAACATAACTTATGGATACCTGTGATGACGGGAGGTCGATTTCGGAGGCGATGCTGTCCACGGACTTGTTCTGCAATCCCATTCCAAGCAAGATGGCCTTCAGACAATGCATTATTGGATGAAAGCGGAACTTTCTCACAACATCATAAACGATTGCCAGCGGCCTTACAAAACCCTCGGTTTTACCCCCATCTAAGGTTGCTTGCCATAGTGGAAGGGTCTGTCCTGCAACCGGGTGTACTGCTTCAGAATAAAGCCCCGCAGGCGGCAAGTATCCTCAACAAGGCGTGACATGAACGAAGACACGCTTCCCGATTGTCTCTTACCTGTTGTCAAGTAACCGCGCGAAACAGAGAGAAACAAGAAAAGATGCTTCACAAAATGATTTTTAAATGACTTCCTTTTCCGTTTCCGCTCACGTCAACCACCGCTTCACCGGTTGGATGGACTGCGGGCGGAAACTTAAAGTCAGCGGCCGCGCCAGGGCATGGTGCAATACACCGGTTCGAAAACCTCGTGCAATGTTGCAAGCCTTGAGAGTATGTAGCAGTGGCCTTAAGTCTCTTACCAGTGGCCAAGCAAAAATTTGGGAGACCGAAACGGTTTCTCAAATTTTACAACGGTCTCTCAAAATACAGCACAAACTCGCTTTATTGCCACATCAAAATACTCTGAAACCTTGCTTTACGACCAATTTGGTATTCATATAGAATTGTTGCGGTCTCTCAAAATATCATTGCGGTTAGCAAACCATAAAAAAACCCACCAACATGCTACCAAAAAACCCTACCAACATGTTGGTCACCCTACCAACATATGTACCTTCTTTCGCGCCATGAACTAAAGATTGCTGGATCGGGCAGAACGTTCAATCAAACAAAATATGAAACTTAACATGGCACCATAGCAGGTTCTATTTAGCCTGAGAACAGCGGTTCAGCAACAAAACAAATTCGACGATGAACCAGAGATATACAAAGATAATTGTTTAATACCTTCTGCGCAACAGACAGCGACACCTTTATTTTCTCCAGAAAATATATTCTTGCAAGAGTTGGCAGGAGATCCATAATCAGATGGTAGTCGACCATGCTTCGCGAGTACATTTCTAATCGCTTCATATCGTAGCTGGTCAAATAAAAATCCATCTCCAGCTTCTTGAGGGGTTGCTGTGTGGGGGGTGCGATCGGCGAATTTGTCTCAGTTTTTTGTTTTTTCTTTTTACGCAACACTTGCAGTGCTGTGGCCGGTTTGAAGTTGGAAAATTGGAAGGAAAGAAGAGAAACGAATCGGCGGCGAAAATCTTTGAAAAATGGCAAGAAAAGAAATGATCGTAATTTTTCGACGACGAACGTCTGACGCAGGGTCTCAAACTCACATTGCTTCAAGGGCTAAATAAGGGCTTATACAGTAACCCAGGGCCGCATTATGATGCGGACGCAACAATGGCGGTACCCGAATCTGACTAGAGACAGCTTTTCCATCTTATTTCCTGCTAAAGGTATCGTGAGTTACAGGCAAATCATTTCTAGCAGTCTCTACATTCATTTGATAGGAACTTGTTCACTCGCTGGCCGAGAACTTTTAAACAACAGTGAGTAAATTAAAGAATGTAAATGTTAATTATTTGAAAATTCCCAAAAAGCATCGCGGGCAACATGCAGTCCGCGTGTTTGAGACCCCTGCCCTAACGCAACTAGTTGGTGTGAAACGCCAGAACATCCCTGAAAGAAAACACGATTCCCGTGCGAGCTACTTTTGTTAGGTTCGCTCACTGGCAATCACAGATCTAAGCGCATCTCGCGCGCCATCGAACGGTGAAAAATTAATTCACAGCTGAACTACAAAGACGTCGACATATTACGCAAGCATATAATTGTAAGTGGTTCGGACAACAGTTGTACGGTAAAGAGCAAAAATCTTAATTGATAACAAATAAATGTTTTCGTACAGCAGAAAAGCTTTGCCTCCCTTGAGGTTCTAGCAATATCTTGCAATCAACTCCCTTCCAAGCAACTAAAAGGCGATAATGTGGGAGACTGTGAAGTAGAATGCAACTGTCGTGTGTCTGATGACAGCTTACACAGCGGTAACTTATAGATTGTAACGGTTGAAGACAACAAGGACAATTCATAGACAGACCAGAGAAGTCTTTCACTTCCCAAGATACGTCGTGAAAACTAATCACTCGCAGTATCACGTGGTATGCGTAAAGGGGAATATTTGAATGGGTGAAGAAATAGAGCAGGCTTCTGACATGTCGATCGTTTACTGCTATCTACGTAATTCTGCGTTACCTGGCTAGTCCATTCGGTAGGTCTGGCCAGTCATTCGGTCTTACTTATATATTGTTGTTATTAACAGAATTGAGGCCAGAGTCAGTGAAGCACTCTGGGAGTGATGTACACGAACCAGGGTTGCGGAGTCGGAGGCAAAATATCCGACTGCAACTCCGACCTTTCCAAAATTTCTGACTCCGACTCCTTAACATAAAGGGAATGAAATTTGGCGGTTAAAATCAATGGAAATTGTTGTGCACAGCAAGAAACCTCTGTTTCAACAAAAGTTTCAAAAAACACTGTACCATTTCAACAGGAATTCCCAATTTAAGAGTGTGATTTTAAAAATGATCCAATTGGACATCCGCAGTCGGACAAAAAATCCGACTCCCAGTGTTGTTAGGAATCCGACTCCGACTCCACCCAAAAACCTCCGACTCCGCAACCCTGACACGAACTGACCACAAACTTCACCCCTTGTTCGAATCTCGAGTCCCGGGTGTTTGACGGGGTTTCAACTTGTACATATCAATTCTTATGGCCGTTGTTTGACTCGTCCAGACTTTCGGTCTCCCACCTAACAAGTCAGCTGCGAACGCCTTAACCACTCGACCAATGAGCCGGTCATTCGTTTGGACAACTTACCTGAAAAATATGCGTCTTGCCAACTGCTGTCCGAACCGGTGTTGAGCGCTTTGATCATGATGCAAGAATGCTCCCCGGTGAGGTCATTGGCAGTCTGACGAAGATAAACTGGGGCGTAACCAGCTTTGCTCCAAAACCTGAGAAAAGATGACTTCTTATCGAATTGTCCGACTTCATTTGAGATGCTACCTGCTGGCACATTTAGAAGGTTCAGTGCAATCGCTTTTAGTGCAATTCGAGTACAGTCGCGCAAAATAATATTGATTCTAGCCGAGTGCCAACTCGCAGCACAAATCAAGCGGGAATTTTTTATCCTGTTTTAGGGCACTGTCAAGTTTGTCGGATCTTTTCTACGAAATCCAGCAGCAAATTCATCCCGGTCCGAATTAGCAGAGTGCGCTGAAGTTGATCTAGAAAGAAGAAGTGTAAAACAAGACCTTCGGGTTTTCAGTTCTTGATTCAGTTCGAGACTACCTTTAAAACATTCGGTTTTCGAGCAACCGTCACGAGCGGCGCTCAACTTCTTTCCGGTCAATGAAGCTAAGTGCAGCGCCGAATGAACGCATTCAACCGAAGCGAAACACAATTTAGCCCATACTTGAGCAAGGACCCGGTCAGACCGTACGACACTCCGATGTAATCCAGGCGCTCAGGTCGACGTTCTTCCAGTTTCCACAACAGAGGAGGAAGATTTTTTCTCGGTGCAATGACTTCGGTCAAGAGCTCTACCTCCTGTTCAAGACACAGCGCGTAAAACAGCAACTTCCTAACGTTCGGCATTTACACAAACGAAGCATGTTGCAAGAGAATTGGAACGGGACGTATATCTCCTCTTTCGTGCTTATCGTGTGCAGAAAAATTGCATTGGATTCCTAGACTGCTGCCTAATTTATTTCTCAGGAACATGAAAAAATGTTTCCGCCGGTTCTCACTTTTATTCATTGCACGTTTCGAGGACCTCCCATGACTTCCGGACATCTACCGCTGTCAGTGGGATAAGAGGATTTCCAAAACAACATAATACACAACACGCGGATGTGTCGCAGCACTGATGCAAAACATTGCTGGAAAATGTATCTCACAAAAACAAGGGTTCTCAAAGTGCTGAACACGCGCACTTCCACTGAGTTCAAGTTTCATGGATCTGTATCTGCCTGACTACGGTTTACTAATTGTCAGGTATGTGAAGTGGAAGTATGTCAGCTTGATTTTAAAAACAACGGGATTGTAAAGTTATTTTTGCATTCTCCACCGTACAGGGGCGTAACGAAGTTAGATGGCACCCGGTGCAAGAAGTTTGGCGCCCCCATGTTCGAAACTGAGGTCTTTCGGAAGCAAATGAACTATATTGGAAAAAGTACTTGTGACATTGTTGGAACTTTTCCGCGCCCCCCACAGTCGTTCAGCGCTTCCATAGTGATTCGGGGCCCGGAGAATCGCGTCCCCCCTGCCCCAGTACGTAATCTTGGTATCGACTCTGAAGGTAGTGTCAAAATTTGCTAGTCGAAGAACCGGTATACCTCAACCAACAAATATTACCACAATCAAGAAACATGCAGTTAAAAAAATATTATATCTAAGTATCTTATTATTTCGGTTAGATAAGTACGCGTTCGATCATTATATGCAGCCAAATGCGAAACGACTGACTATCAAGCTTTCCCGTTCACTTTTCCGGTTCGGATGTACAACTGATCTTCGACGGTTTCACAGAGAAACGTTACAGCGGTTGATCACGCTCTTAACGAAAGTCTCTCGTCGCTTTCACCACGATCAAAAATTAAACAACAAAATTCCAAAAAACTAAGAAAACCGCAAACTCAAATACACACGTCAGGACCAGGCATGCGGCAATCTCGAGCGTCAAACACTAGTGCCGTTACTATTGGGTCTATTCTAAAATGACGCGCCAGACAGCGATCAAAAATCTTTTGCCAAACCAGGGTAAAAAAGAGCTGTGCAGGCAACAAATTGAATCATGCAATGCCACATTCGCTTCCACTACAAACACGAAGCACGATGACTTGTACGACAACAACGCTTGTGCAGGAAGTCTGGCGCGGAGAAAACTCCACCTCTTCGGTGACTACGTTCACGTCTCCTCGCGATTCCGATTTCGCAGATTCGTCGAGACTGGTGATTTGACCTTCGTAATACTTTTCCAACAAATCCAAAGCTCGACTCCCGTATCCCATGCCTTGGTAATCAGGGTGAGTAGCGATTCGAACCTGCGACATATTTTTCCTCAGTGCTATCGCATCAACCGTGGTGAAGATTTACCAAATTCATGAAGTTGAAAACCAAACAAAACATGCTGCTCATACCTGAAGATCACTGCAATACTTGGCCGACATTCCCGACCCACGTCTTGCACATGACGCAAGGACGTGCGCAGCGTCTAAAACTGGGGCGATTTTGTACAAAAGCTTCGGTGGTATCAGTGGCATTTTCGCGCGGATTTGATTACAAATCTCTTCTCGAACAACCCCCCCGTTGACCACAAATATCTAAACGACCGATCGGCGCAATCCTCACCCATAACAACTACTGTGTACTTACGACTCGGACCCCCGACAAGCTGCCAAAATCGTGGTCCTGAAACTGCTCCGACACAGTCCAGGGGATGAGGTCGCCCGAAGCTCGTTTTCCTCGCGATAAGCCGGCCGCTATCGATGTTCTGCTGATTTCACCCTCCAGGCAAATCTGCAGCAAACAACAGTTAACAAATACATCCGAGGTTCTTCTTGAATTTCGAGTGATTTCCCACCCGGTGTTTTCAAACATCAACCGAACTCTTAAGCTCAAAACTATTCATCTCGTTGCTACGAAGCAACGTGCGAATCGGAATCGAACCAAAAAAGTTACATGGCGAAACATAATTTCATGAATTCTAAATTTTTCGTTGTTGTCATAATCTGTTAAAATCACTTCAGCAGTTAATAAAAAAGCCATCGATACTTAAGAAACATAACTGAGCGCATGTTTACAAAAACACGTCGACCGCTGGGAGTCGCTCAAAAGTAAGGGCAATAGCTATTTAATGCTAGTTTTGCTCATCTGATGATCTGCTTTTTTTCGGTCATAGACCAAAATTTTTTTCAAATCACCGTCAAAAACGAAGTCAATTCGGTCAGAATGTCTGAAATTATAGGCTAACGAATACTGTTATGGCAAGGTTTAATACAACTGTGAGACAAATGACCGAAATGTTTAAGCAAAAAATGATCGAAATGTCTCAGCGAAAAAAAAACAGCTGAAGGCGACAAAAACATACAAAATCAGCATTTTATTGTCACGCCACAAGCTACTGTCACCGCTTTGTCAGCTTCGCACACGATATTGCAAAAATGCAATACGACACTGCCACCTAACAAAGGTTTAGGATCCCAACTTGCCTGCCAGTGGAGTCGGTTACAAAACCGCATCAAAAGAATGCTGTAACAGTTTACGCGCAGCAAGAAAGCATTTGACTTTTATTTGCAGTCATTCACGTCACGGGCAGGTTCACATACACGTCGTTGTTCAACAAGAAGCAACCGCGTACCTGTAAAACGCACAAGACATCAGGCAGTGACTTCTGGTCCGGTGCAACAGGTGGGAGGAGACAAAAGACGTGGTGCGCTGGAGCGTCTGACAGCATTTGCAGATCGTTGGGACTGTTCTGTAACCAAGGCAACGGTGCTAGTTGGTAACCAACGAGTTTCCCAAGGGAAGGCGGTTTTACAAATGCATGCCTGCAAGTTCGGAATTTTTAAAGATAAGCCCTTACCACAAGCGACACTAAAGGTCTGACACATGTTGGACATAAAATAAAACCGTTCAGGAAAGCATATAGCAGCTTACCTTGTAATGCGAAGCGACGTATAAAGACATCAACCTTTGCAGGAAGGCTTCAGAAGCTTTGTGGTAACAGAAAAGGGTGTCGCGGTTCACGTAGTACGTAAAACAAGAAAAATGCAGTCAAGGAACCGAACTTGACATTGACATGTTTTTGCGATGTTCGCGAATCGCACAAGAACGACCTGCGGTTTTGTGGCAGCCATGACAGGGAATGAAAAAAAAGTTGACGAAAAACAGTTACAAGAAACAAAATGCAACACAAAAATTCCAACCAGTTTCACAGCTGGTTCACACAATATAGCACCGCTTATCCCACAAGAACTCTACGTACAATCTTAAATACTATGGCTTTTTTAAAGAATTTTTTCACTGAAAGGATATAACTCGCAAGAGTCCGGTGGCGGTAGACCAATGGATATTCGAGAGAATGGAGACGATCCGCAATCCAAGCACAGTAAGTTGTTCAACCACTCTTCGATCGGGTCGCCAGGAGCATAACGGACAGATTCTTGCAGAGCTATCTCGTGTAAACTACGAGTCAGTGATGCAGCGCCCACCTGCACAAAGAAAAGTCGACCGCGAACGGTGAGTTGAAAAACATTTCCCCTCAGAAAAACTAACAGTTGTAATTTGCACAAAACCCAGACAAGCAGCGGGAAAAATAGCAGCTGATTCCTGTCGTGTAGTTCGTGGAGGCGGGGGCGCGACGAAAAAGAGAACAATTGCGTTCGTCACTGAAACAACTCACCGGTCTCGATGCGGCATTTGAAGACACGCTTTGATCACGCAGCTGCTTGACGAGCTTCAGCGACAATGACCTTCCAGTTCCCTCGTATCTGGCAATCGCACAACGAACAAACTTGACATGTGCGGGAAATAAAAGCAGCGACACGGGAATATAAGGGAAACACAAACACATAGTGCTCAGGAATGGTTAGCGTGGACGATGCAAGCAGAGCGTGCCTTTCATACAACGATAAAACACAGAAGAATCACCCGTTAATTGTGGACGACATAAAGACGAGATACGGTCCGATGAGCTTTTGTACCAGGGGCAAAGGGATGGCGGCAGCTTCGTCGATCACTAACAGTTCCGCCTGACTAAGCTTGGCCGAATCGCTTGGGTGAATGTACTAAAGAAAGCAAAACACACATAAACATATGAAACCTGAAGGTGCGACAGAACAAAAGGATTTAGCAAGTTGATTACAATAAAGTACACACCTGTACTGTTTGTCGGTGTTCTTTGAAGATATTCACTCGGACAACGGCTTTGTTGAAATCCGGATTTGTGGATTGCAAGATTTCATAATCGAGATGTTCCTGGATAACGTTGCAGCGAGTGTAAACGATAGGCTACCGCAATGCTCTAGAACAGGGGTTTCCAAAATTTTTTGTCAGAGGACTACATAAGCTTCTGCACAACAGTTCGAGGGCTAAACATCTTAGGCCATGTGACTGTTTCGGGATATGTTACATTCTACCAAATAAAGAAGTATTTCGCAGATATATTAATTTTTCGTTATTGACAAATTGTCCTTGCGGCCGGATGGGATGTTTCCGCGGGTCGTGATTTGGAGATTCCTGCTCTAGAACCACATATAGGTTTGTTGCGGAGTTAACACTGGATTAAGAATAGCAGCACATTCGAGCTACAACCATCGATGCATCCAGCTGTGGTGCAGGGGGTACAGTACAATCACACTCGTAAGGTTAAACGAAATTGCTACGAACTATGGTTTTGCCTTAATGCAATTCATAAGACTGAACAAACCCTGCACACGACCGGCAACATTGCACTGAAGACAAACCACGCTGCGGATTATCGTTCTGCAAAGGTGTTGCTGCGCACAAATATTCATTTGTTGCACTGCCAACGCTTCAACACGCAAACGGAATTGTGACAGAGATTCAAAACTTTTCATCGCAACCGCTCTAGACGTGATCGCTGATCAGAGTTTTTACTCACAGAAAAGATGATCAGCGCAATACGAAAAATCTGAAACGAATTACACTGCAGATTCACATGAAAATAAAGCTACAAACCGAAGTGCACCGCCGCTGAAAACCACCTGCTTTTACCTGATAGCCCAACGCATCAAATCCTTTGAAAACAAACTCAAACAAAGTTTTAAGATTTTCAGGACTGGGAGATGTCACGAAAATGTTGGAGTAGCTGAATGCCACAGCCGTAGCAATCGAAAGGCCCAGTGTGGCAGACTTCCCTCTTCCTCTGGCTGAAAAAAAAGGTATGGTGTGTGCACATTAGTCCGACACTTGCGAAAATCTTATAATCAGTTACTGCGCAACATGCAAGTCAACACAATCGTACATAGAAATGAGTTGTTGTATTTTGATTTGATAGATTTGCAGCAGCGAGTTCCACGAGCAAAGCGCATATGGGACTTGCACGGTAATGTCGGCGCAAACTGAAACAGATAGAGATGCTTGCTGACCACCAGGCGTGATTGCAAAGCAAAAAAGTTGCAAAGAAAACCGTTACGCTCGTTGGTATACGTCGTCGGCGCATTTCGACGCAATGGCTGAATTTAACAACATATACTGTACGTCAAGTGCGAGCGAAGCTCGAGCTCCGCTGGTTGACAAGTCTGCGTTGAGAAGTGTTTGCATTTCACAACAGCTAGAAAAACGTCGCATACTTCATTTTCATAAACGATTTGCCAATGGCGAAACTAGTTCATTTTACAACGCTTAACTGACGTGTACTCGTTTGCTTAAAAAGATTTTCCAATTCCGTATCATTAAAGCTAATATATCCGAATGTCGAATACAATCAAGACTTGGACAAAAATTACATACCAGCAGTCATAACGATAGTACTTCGCAGTGTTTTTTCTGAAATCGCGTCCACAAATTTCAGCAAGGCTTTTCCTTGATCAACAGTTCTGCAGCAGTTAACAACGACACCGACAGGTTGCGTGTCCTGCAAGATGTCAAGTAAAGACATCAAATAGTAAAAAACAGTGGTGGCATTCCTTAGATCAGCTGAAGTGTTTAATGAGTTGGGAATCTTGATTATGAAACACAGCCACTTGGTGAAAATTTTCTGTGTGTTTGGTGACTTGGTCTCGGTAAAATGCACTTCTATGCCGTGCTTCCGTTGAGTTTTCAACGACGAACTACTCCATTTAGAAATAAACACCTGCGTATGAAATCCAGGCACATGTAGGAACCTAGTCATTTGAAATTTCAAGCAAACAAAGCAGAGCACAAATAAACCCGTCTTTGACAACTCCTTCATTTCCGAACTTCCAGGATGGGTTTATGAATTAAAATTCAAACCTTTCAGTAATTGTAAAAAAGCAGCAAACAACAGCGCGGCATATGAAAATTAGAAAAATTGCGTTATCTGTAAAAATAACACGACCAGATACAGGAAAGAAAATTACACACGCCAATAGACGCAATTTAGACGAGAGCAACGATTAATAGTTTTATTTGCTGTTTCTTCAAAACTGTGATGCATTTAGCCAAACTTTCATCCAACACATCATGATCGTTGCGTAAGGTGTTGAGGCCCAATTAACACCGAATTTCAGGCGGGTACCCACAAAAAGTATTTGTGTAAGGAGAGAATTATGAAATTTAATAAATGACTGGCTTTATGCGTTCATGACATTTTCGCATAACAGTTCAATAATTACCTTCCAAAATTGGGGGACGCGACCGTGCTTTCACCCCAGGCTATGCCCATGGCTGAGTTACCTGAAGCGATTCTTTGAGTTCAAGTAATTCTTGTTCCGATGGTGATAAAGGCTCCTCAGCAGTCTTCGGTGGAAGAGGAGTCACAGTTAACGCATGTGAAGAGACTGGTAGGATATTTAAGTCATCATCAATAACAAGGCAATTCTTGCATGAAGCCACAGATAAAAGGAATCTGACAAAGACGAATGAAAATCACTGAAGCGAATAATTTTTACTAGAGTAATTTAGCCTGCACTAACCTTTCGTTAAACCTTCCAACCACATCGTGATGTGACTCAGTTCTGTAGCGGGCATGTACATCCTGCAGCACGCACAAACATGTGCATAAAAGTGGAGGAAAATGCATGAACACTACAATAGCACACAATAACGGTGGTATAATTTTTAAATTCTACAATATTTGTAAACCATGCTTGTTTACTGCCAGCTTCTTCTCTTAATGGTTTTCCTTCCGATCTTAATTTTATAAATTCAGCTTTCTCCACATTACAAAATTTAGCCTCCTAAGAATATTTTCTCTTTGACTATGAAATTAAAACTTGTTGCACAAGCTGCCACTCAAGCAGAAGTTTCATCAGAGGAAGACAATCAACCAATCATTTTATGATGCAAAATAATTGAGACAAAGCTGACATATGCATCAAAAAGCTCACCATAGTCAGAGTATATAGTTGTTTTAAAGACTTCATAGAATGTAGTAAAAAGCAAACAATTCCACCTCCTTCAACAGTTTCAATAGTACGGGCCAGTAAATTTGGCGTGAGAGCTTCAAAATCCTGAAAAGAAAACAACTAATCTCAACAAGACTGAACATTTTTCACCAACTTAGCTGCTATATAATCACTTCAACACAAAAGATGAAAAACCTCTTCGACAAACCATAACTCTATTAGAAGTTTGGCAACCAAGCATTAAAAAACTTAAAAACTCCATTACATCTTTGCTCAAATATTTTTAGTGAATCATCAACTCTTACCTACATCTAGGGAGATAAATAGCCCAAAAACGCTGAAAACCTTTTTGGCATAAGTTTTCAATTGGATTTATTGTCTAATTCTGCAGGCAACCAATCTCTGATACAGTACTCAAACTCATTTTATGCAAAGTTGAAAATGGAGAACATAACAAATACTGTATTGCTTTTAATTATGCTCTAGTTTAAGGGTTTCAAGTTTCAACATGTGGCCCGCGATGTTCTCTGGGAATTTTCAAATAATTCACATTTAGTTTATTTACTTTATTGGCCAGTTTTTAAAAGTGCTCGGCCAGCGAGTGAACAAGTTCCTTTCAAGCAAATGTAGAGACAGCCAAAAATGATTTGCTTATAACTCACAATACCTTTTGCAGGCAATAAGATGTAAAAGCTTTTTGTAGTTAGGTTCAGGTACCGCCATTGTTAGGCCAGCATCATAACACAGCCCTTGGGTTACTGTATGAGTCCCCATTCAGCTCTCTCCACATAAGATATTCATTGATATTCTTCTTACTTACTCAAGTCATAGAATGAAATCAGCATAAAAGCTCACTTGCAAAACACACATTCCATATGTGTTTCCAAGAATTTTGTGTGTTTCATGGTAGTAACAATACCGCACATTTGTTGCAGCAACAAACAATTCAAATGGATTGTTATCTTTAATGTCAAGAGTTCCACTGGATATTCGTTTTTGAAGTTGTTTCATCTTCTTTTTCCTGTGTCTGCATATGGTAACAAAGCATGAACACAAAATCTAGGTGTGCAACACCGTTCCAACAAACTAATACAGAGCTTCCTACATTATAGGTAAGCCATTTCTTTACATAGCTGTTAGCTAGCTATGATGTACTCTGAAGCACTATAACAGCACATCAAGAAAGATGGTTGATTTTACTCATTCGTGGCACATCAGTTGATTTCAAATTATTTTACAATGCTGGGATGTTCTAAGGTAGAGGAGAACAAAATATAATCGCCCTGCCTCTCTGATAAAATGGGTGTTGTAACACAAACACTCTTATTCAGGTGTAGTGATTGCTGCATGTCTCCTCCTGCAGTAGACACAATGCAAGGCCTCTCCTACATGAATGTGCCTGAAGCTGTATTTTTATGACAAATTTCTCCTATTAAAAAGCACAACAGCTAGCCTCAGAAATTGTCGTCACATTATCTGAACAAAACACTAGTCAAGCATTGTATTTCAAAAAAATATTTATTGGCATGAACACTTGGCGACCCTGTTTGCTGTGAAAAATACTACTTTCCCGTAATTCACTTTTACATCATGATGCAAAATCATCATAGCAATTGCACTCTAGTGTTCTTGTCCATATTGGTTTTGCCTAGTATATTTTTGACAATGGCCTAAAAACAACAAAACAAATAATTAATGCCCAAGTGAATTTATTAATTATCAATTTTTATTGTTTCTAGACCAGTGGTTCTTAACCTGGGTTCGATTGAACACCTAGGGTTTGACAGAGCCGTTTCAGGGATTCGACAACAGTCATGAGAATCATGACTGTATAATTAAATGTAAATTGTTCATTGATTTCATTTCCCTAACACATTTTTACTTTCTAATGTATTGGGCAAAAAATTGGGTCCAACAAAAGCTTGGAAAACTATGTAAGGGTTCGGCATGTTTGCAAAGGTTAAGAACCACTGTTCTAGACCAAAACTTTTGAACCAGAAACGTTAGAAAACCAATCAAAGACTCAAAAGACTCGCATTATAGCCTAGTTTCCAATAAACGCTTGAGTCAAAAAATTCCTAGGGCCAGGTAACATGAGCCAAAATGGCCTAAAGTGTACTCCACCTAGCCTTACAAGCTACACTATCTGGAGACCCAGATTTTGATTACAACTGAGACCTAACTTGTGTCCAACTTGAATGGAATTCATAAAATAGATGAAGTCAGATGAAGTTTGTTAAATCAACAAGTTTGTAATATTTCAAAGGGCTATTGCTTTCATCAACTTTCCACGAACCATTGTAGAGTTTAAAATTAAATTAGTAGTTTGCTTAAACTTGGTTTGAAGCAACACAACACTTCAAGTGATAACAATGAAAACACTACTAAGCACATTATGCCAAAACGCCAAACAAATCAAAGACCAAAGTGTTTCTGTTCATACTTACAAGCTAAACCCTAATTCTTTTTTATAGCACCACAATACAGAGGGTCTTGCTTTCACTTGAGTTTTAGATAACATGTGATGTAAAATCACAACTTGGTTCCGGCACTGGTTACCGACAATGAAAAACATACTCCTATGCTTTTGTGCAACTCCATTTTCAATCAAAGTACGAATTCGATTGTCTACTTTTTTCCGAACCATGTTGTGTGGTTTTTAATTATAGCAACAACCTGCAAACAAGAAGAAATATACATAAATACAGATGTGCGTATGTACCACAGGTCATGTTTGTAAAGTCTTAAATTGACCAGCATAAATAACTAAAACTTACACATATTTTTTAAGAAAAATGGGCACAGATGAATCCAATTAATCTCATATTAAATTTGAAAGATTTTATGCAATTCACCAGAATGTGCTATAATCCAGTAACATATATTATAAACAGCGCAACCACCATCTCCAGGAAGTATACATATGCTAGTGACCTAGCCATCTCACATGTTGGTGGAGACTGGCAGGCAGTAATAGGGGTGCTGAGCAAAGACATGGCAACTGTAGGTGAATACCTCTGGAAGCAACAGCTCTACAACAAGTGTCGGCAGTCTTCTACCTCAACAACAAGGAAGCTAGACATGTGCTGAAAGTCATGTACAAGAACAAAACCCTGCCCTTCTGCTCCAAGCCCAAACACCTTGCAGTAATGTTGGATAGGTCGCTCAAGTATCGCTGATGCCTCAAGTTACTTCACAAAATGTTGACTAGAGCTCAACCGATGCATCTGCATGCCGATATATATCGGCCGCTGTGACGATGTTGCCGAATTTCACCGATATATATCAGCACTATTTGCTCATAAAAGCCACTACATTATTGTTAACCAAAGTTGCCACTTGGTCTCTGACTGATTAATGCAAATTATCTGTCCTGTTCTGCAAATTCTCTGTCAACAGTACACAGCTATCTGACTGCATCAAGTAGTGTGTAATAGTCCAAGGTAATCAGATCACCACGCAAATGTGAAATGTCCCGATAAACTGCTCTATGACATAACATTCACTTGTAGGTTTTTGTGCGGTAAGCAGATCACTGCCTGTGAACAAATCAAGTTGTGTGCTGTGGTGGTTGGTTGTTTTGCTTGGCTGTAGCAAGGCCTCCTAGTGAGACAAGGCGTTCAGTGTGCATCAAAAAAGTGCCTACATCATAGTGAACAGTGAGTCAGGTTTACACAGAATTTGATGTTGTACAGGTCTTCATTGAAACAAAGTGATGGTTTATGTTGGTAATGCGTTGTGTATTGTTGTTTACCTACTTGTGAGATGTGCATCTGAGCATAGGTACATAGGCCTACACAAGGGAGTACTTATACACAACACATGTTTGCCTTTGTGCATTCACTTGAATGCTAATAGCTACGACGGATGAAAACATCCCATAACAGTGCATGAAAACATTTGGTGAGTTGATTTATGTATTGTAATGTAGCATTATGCATGATATCCACTAATCTACTGCTGAGGCAAGGTTATAAAATATTTTTTGGGAAGTATTGCTTAAAAATAATACATTTTACAGACATCAAAATCAACATGCATTCCAAACTTGTCATGTGACTAGTTCAACCAATCATGTTTGGCTGAATGCAAAATAGCTCCAGCAGTATTCATTTTGCCTCACAGGCAAAATAGACACTGCTTGAGTATGCAAAAAGATCAGTATTGGGATGGGTTATCGGCAATGAAAAAATAAAAACGTAAGTATCGGCCCAAAAACACTTATCAGTCAGGCTCTACTATTGACATTATGCATCGCACTCTTGAGGTGGCTTGCTGGCTCTGGCTGGAGCAACAACCTTGCCTTAGCAATAGATATTGATAACAGCCACCTTAGCCCTGGTCCATTCAAGAGCAGAACACAGAGCTTCTGTCTGGTTCCACAGTGCTCACACCTGCCACAATGACCCTACCATCAATGAAGCTTTGCGAATTGTGACTGGATGCCTACATCCTACAACAGTAGACAATCTTCTTATCTTTGCAGGCATTCAACCTGCTGAGCTTTGTCACAAAGGAGCCACACTGTCTATAGCATGCTGTACCATGGATCCTAGACACCTGCTCCACTCAGTGATCACCTGTCCACCAAGTGGAAATGCATGGCGGCTCAAATCGAGACACCTATTTGTACATGACCCACAACGACTCAGCAGTTCATATGACAACATCATCAGAAGTACAGTGCTCTGGGCAGATCATCCATGAAATGCAGGGTGGTTGCACAACACTGAGACTCCATACTTTCATCCCCGACATCGGTACCCACCTTCCTAGAATGGCCCTTCTATGGTAGTATGGGTTCAGCTTAACCACTTCTACACTGGTGTCAGATGTTTCCNCACAAGAAATTGAGGTATGGCCACTTCTGAGGACTGTGAGTAAGAAAAAGAACAAACTGTCAACCATGTTGTCCTCCAACGTCCAGTCCATTGACCTTCCCATGTACTGCATGGTTTAACAGTTCTGGATGATGAGACAATTGAATGGCTGCTCAACATAAGCCATGAGAACTAGTGTGACCAAGCAGTGGATTGTAACAACTCAAACAACAAAGAGGCGTGTATTGTTAAATAAGTGCTTATTTACACTTCCCCAGCTGAGAAAAATTGTGGCCCATGTATGCTGTATCAGTTAATTAGTTTTCCTTCTTCTAAAGGTCTATATACAATGCATTATAGCAGGGGTGGGCAATTATCTTTGACTGGCTCACACAAAAATTCCAGAAAATGGTTTTATTTTTTTCAACAAACGAGTATCTTTATCATGAAATTGCCCATATTCTGTCTTGGCAGTTCCCTGAGGGTTTATCAAACCTGGCCTGCCATGCCTGAGAGGAAGTGCTATTATTTGTCTTTCTGCATCATCTATCCCTCGTCCTATCAAAGCAGGCATTAACTGATATATGATGGCGTTTTCCAGTGGTTTAAATAAACCACTCATGTCTGGTACTGTTCTTTAGAAATGGGTCCATCTGAAGCATAACCCTTTGTTGAACGCTGAGTCAAAAAAAGTAAATGAAAAGTGCTCCCATTAAAAGTGTCACATCCAGCAAGACTCAAGACCCGAACTGATGAGCATTCCCAGAACAGTCATAGACACATCTTTTCAACTACGTACACCGTACCACTAGTGTCACAAACACAGCATTATATCTGGAGAAAAGTGGATGCGGTTGGTAACAGTTCACAACCAACGAGTTCAAATGGCAAAATATATCCAGCAGAGCTGTTGCCGCTCTTGGCAAAATAAACACTACCAATTCAGAAATACATGTATCAGACCAAAAAAGTCTTAATGGTCCGAGCTGATGATCCTTGGAGCGGTATCAGTTCAAACATACAGTATGTTGTATGGTGTAATAGCAACTGATTCTAAACAAAAATGAGAAAATGTTGTTTCTGATCTGGGACCAACATGAATGTAAAGAACGAATGCCTGTCAGCACAGATATCATTAACAGATGTGTGATGACATAACAGGAGTGTAAAAATTCCTTGTTATACATAGGCCCGTGGTTACAGGGTAGCTTTAATTGGTGGGCTTAGCCCCTCGAAACAAAGCTCCAAGCGTCCCCAAACTGAAAAATGAAATGCTACCAGTGTTTTTTGTCAATTTTTAGAATGTCAAGCCCACCTGCAGAAACGCAAAGCCCTATTCTATTGACAACTTTCTGGCAACGGTTCTGGCTACACATTGAATAAAGGTAAAAATACAATAAAAAAATATTTTTCGTTACAATTTAATGCAATCTTCCTCTGAAAACGTATTGCTAAAAAGTTACAATCTTTTATATTTGTATATTTTCACAACTTTTGAGACCTAGATTTCAGTCCCACTGGAGCTTGTTGTTGTTATCAAGAATGGAATGATCTTGTTGCGGAGGGATGGCCATGGTCGGGTGGCTGAACATAAGTGTATGCTATGCTAGCAACAAATGATATTTTAACTAACGTTGTGGTCATAGGTGTAGCCAGGGGGGGCCAGATGATCATGACCCCCCAAATAAATTTTTAGCATAATACTGACACCACAACCAGTGGCATAGCCAGTCCAAAATTTTGAGGGCAAAATGTTTGATTTTAGGCAAATAACACTATTTTGTTTGGAATACTCAACTGCCTGTCAAAAAGCACAAAATGACCATATTACTCACCGCAAAATTAAACATTGGTTTTCGCGAATCCGGGGATAACACTAAACGGAGGGCCGCCGGGCCGGGCGGGCTGGAGGGCCGTGTTGCCAAATGAAAAACATGAATTATCCGCGGGCTGGCAAGCTGCACAGAAGAGCGGGCCAGCAGGCTACACTCAGGACTGGCAAGTGGGTTCCACATTAAGGGGGGGCAGCGGGCTGCACATTAATTTA
>JGI24159J19872_10003134_pt1 | contig 20352 bp, 13 predicted proteins | sample Ectturendosymbi4_FD_19872 | JGI IMG/M metagenome (IMG submission 19872) | reverse complement strand
AATTCAACTTCTAATTATCACGCGACCACTTGAAATACTGGTAAATGTAAGATTTAATGTCTTTTATGATCACTTCTCTATTTTTAATATCACTTAACATTCTTTGTGGGCTATACAAAAAATGCTTGGTAGCTCTGAACTTGGTAGCTCGTATGTCATGTGTAAAATGCATTACTAATATTGGGAAAGCAGTGATTTTTACAACAGGGGTGCCGCGAAATTTTTACAGCCTTGAAACTGTGCCGCCATGTAAAAAAGTTTGGGAACCACTGATCTAAGGCTTGCTGCAACCTGATCGCGATTTGCTGCTGAAAACTATGCGGCTGTCAGGCGTTCCATAGTTTGTTGTGATAATTTGCGCCATCTACACAATAAAGGCAGCTCATGAATATTGCCACGCGTGCCAGATGCATCACAGCATTCCGTGCGTTGCTTGCGGGCAGGTTTTGCCGACGTGATTAGCCAAGTGACCGCCACATGCAAGGGGGGTAATGCAAAAGCTGCGTTCTCTTGGAGCTGCACCTTCAGCGTGCGACCTGGAGAAAAAAGTCGGGTATTGGATAATCAGGCATAGCTCGCTAAACGTTTTTGGTTTATTTCATCATTGCACTGCAATTTAACTGGATAATCGAAACTTTCTACATCTCGCTCGCTTAAGTCCATTTCATCACCTACCTATTTCTCAGTCAGCGAAAAACAGACGCACCTAACTGCGAACACATGCTTACGGTATATGTTTTTTTGTATAAAAATATTATTGGATGCAGATCGTGAAATTACTTTCATCCTCGGGCTTTTCGCATCGGCGATTACTGCTGCTTCAGGCAGAACATAAATTTTGTTTTTCCCGAAACTATTATCTGGCATACGTGGCTACGCGGTTCGGATCGCAATTTTTGAAGACTTTTGTTGCAGTGAATATATCAGGGGATTTTACAAAGTTCGTCAGTATGCGGGAACTGCTGTTTAGGCGGCGATATTGTGCTTGCGGTTTGGCGAACCTGCCGACAAAGGTCAAAAGCGGAAGTCGCTTGTGGATATCAAGTTACAGCTGGATTGCCAACAACACAGCCAACATGCTTTGCAAATTAAATGTTACAGCTTCGTGATAAACTGACGGTCAGGATTCAACCGCTTATCTGAACGGCTAGAACTATCGGCTTGCGCATAAGTGATCTTTCCGTGCAGGCACGAATAATGTGGTGCCATTGTTTCTGGAACCACTTTGTACAGAAAACCGCTTTTGCTTTTGCCCGTTTGTTGATAGCGATCGTTTAGCTGCTCATCGTTCGTTAGCTTCTCGACAACGAACAAAGAACCGTAAGAGTTGAAAATACTTGACATGCGGTTAGACAAAATCTTGAAGTCAATCTAGTGCATCATTTTCTTCACGACACAGCAACAATTTTTCTCGCGATAAAAAACACAAATTTTTGTAAATTTCTTGTCACGATGACCATCACGGAATGACTGTTGATTTACAAACATCAGAAACGGCTGAGACTTACAGGATGCGCAGTGCAACGGTTCATTCCTACTCAAACTTTGTGATGTAGGGCCAGTGATCACGTGACAATTAGCAATACTTCGTGGATCAGCGGTTCGCAAACTCTGTTAAGCGCGACCCAAATCTGAGTTTGGTGAGCACCTCGCAACCCAAGCCTCAAACAGCGTATGAAACATTAATGATTGTATACATGATTTTTGGCAGTGACTTGCTAAAATGTTTTTAATTTCAGCAATCTACTCTTTTCTCAAGTTCCTACGCTACAGGCAGACACAGACAGACAAGCAGTGGTAATCTTAAAAATATACAAGTCAGTTTTGGATCCCCTCAGCGCGACCCATTTTTTGACCGTTGCTTTGGGAACCACTGTCGTAGATAAACCGACGTACCTGATGCACTTGATCTTCTTTCTTCCAGCTTGTTCACCGCTTATCCCTCCAATTCATGGTAAACTGAAGTGCACTGCAGCAAATGACGTGGGTTCCATTTGCACCTTCTCTTGTTACGAGCAGTCGGGATATCAATTGAGGGGTAGCCACCAACGGACATGCGTTAAACGTGCCAACACCATCCCCCACTGGACCGGCGTCACAACAACGTGTGGAGGTTTGTATGCTAAAGATTGTGTGAGTTCAAGGGAATAAAAAAAACGGTGGAAGAAGTATCTTCAAAACTAGTTTTGCTGCAATTGAGTCTTTTGTCACATAGGCAGTGATCAGCGGCTCAGCTGTGATTTTTGTTAAGTCACCAAACCATCTGTCTTCATGTGCATGGAACAACTGCTTTCCGTGAAATACAGAAGGATATTTGATATATACAGTACTTATAGCGTTCCTAAAACTTATCCTACAATGTATGCTGAGGCAGAGTGCATTTTCACAGCATGGAAAATTATGCAGGCATGCATACGTTGGGTATTTGAAGGGTTCGATCTTCAACTTAGTGTAACTGAGCTGTTGCAGTGATACAGTTATTTTCAATCTATACATGAAAAAACAACTTACTAAATTCTATATGAGAAACATTAAACGATAAAACCAAAGGCACATTTGGGCTTTTCCATGAAATGTACATTGCGCTACTTTTAAGAAGCTTTTAAGCCGACGTTTGACTTCTACCGGTCGTGGCCACCCTAACATATGTCGCGGACCGTGGTGGTCACAGGTGCATCCTGAAAGTGGCTGAGACAAATTCAAACTGTTGTTTTCTCAAACCTGCTTGACATACTACCTAACACGCCAGTTTCAAAGACTTCATTGTGCTAAAATTTTCCCAATTCCAGCACGCGCGAGGCTGACAGGTGAATGTGGCTTTGCTCTTGCTCGTCGGAACCGACGTTAATTTAGACAAACTTTGCCCGAGTACAAAGTGATTCAAGTGCTTTCGATGTTAATATGCGTTAAATACGTCTAATGGGCTCTCGCACCCAGTACTGCGTTTGAGCATCTGTTTTTCTTCCAGTGTTTGGCGTCAGTTGGTTACGTCAAAACAGTTGCTGCGCACACTGTAAGTAAGTAGAGTTGCAGGGTACAAAGTAAGCGGGGAGGAATCACTCCTAATTGCTAGGTTTGTCGCGCTATCTGCTTAATTGAAGTACAATACGATGCGCACTCTTCTACATCCCCTTCTCACGTGCTTTGTTACTTTACTGTGAATAAAGTCTTGCACGCCAGGACTGTCTTGCACGTCACTCGAAAAGCACTTGCTAGCAAAGTTTTTTCTTTTCACAACAGAAACAAGCATTTTTTAGTACTTGCTGCCAATTTGCCTTCGGTCGGATTTGCGATCGTTCGAACTGTCCCACTGCGTAATAAATTCGAGCAATTAACGAAAGTACTTTTTGTATGACTGTTGTGCGGCTCGCTTCTTATGATGTGTTCATTGATGGAAAATCTGCATTTTCGGTAAAAAAACCGCTGTGGATGCAAAAACCTTGTCGTCAATTTTAGAACATGAAATGAAATGAAACGGAGCTTTTATTACCAGGCTAACCAACGAAGTGAAAAGTGCATTTAGCCTTGGTTCTACCAATGCACTTTGTTTTCTTACTTGACCACCACGTTGATTGGATATTTTTCACTGTCACTCACCTGATGCATCTCACAGTTTGTTCGGCCTTCTTCGATCTCCTGATCATCGTTGACTCGTCATCGAGCGTCGGCCAAGCCAACTTCGTCATAATGCAGGACTTCATTCTTCGCTTGGTTGATACTTTCGAGATCGGAGTCAGCCAAGTTCAGGCAAGTTCGTACAGTATAAACCTTTGCAGAAGTGAAAGAAGATGTTGAAGGTCGTATGACAAGCATAGCACATCAATATCTGCACAGCTTTCTCTGCTTATCTCCGAGATTACTCTGTGACTTCGTGCATAGGGTTTTGAAGAGCTTCCCGGTTAAAATCTTCGAGAAACGTAATTTCGTTTCGCCCGCAGGTGTCTGCCATGCGGTACAACAGCAAAGTTCATGATCTTTGGCAGTACAAAACGCACATGGACAAAAACCAACTGTTGCAAGTAAGTCCTTGTCAGCTTGTTTTTTTATAGTACCAACGGAAGCAGCTACATGGCTATTGACATTTTTGTTCCTAAACTGCTGTAATTGCAAGCATCAAAAACGTTGTATTAAATGGCATTTGTCTTTACAAGCTCGTTTATTTTTACCGGCAGGAACGTTGCCTTAGCATGACATTAACTATCGCTTGCTCTTGACGGAAACCAACTGCGTTGAGTGATTATCGCATTGCGGAAAAACACAAATCTGCCGCGCAAACTGCAATAAGCCAGCACCTTTTGCTGTGATTACAATAATCATACGCTTAATTAAAGAAACCAAATCACTTTTAACGGGCTTGCGCAAAAGCCTTGAATTCGCCTTCCGCTTTGACTTGGGTATTTATTCAACTAAATTATCACAGGAGAAACAGGAAACTATGCCTTGCGCGAATGAAGTAGAAAGTCTTTTCGCGGCGTATGGTTATAGTCAAAGAGATGACGCCTCTTTTGAAATTGTTTGAAGTTTTCGAAATTCTAATGGCTACTGAGATTCCAAGAAAATGGTTTCTGCAGCTTTATTTTATTGTGACGCTAAAACATGTTGTGAAGAAAGTAGCTAGCACGAGCAACATGTTTTCACATCGTGCATGCGAAAAGCTCGCTCATTTCTTATCACTCATACTTAATCATAGGCATGTGCAACACAGGTTTGAAGGCAGGACATTGGTGGAAAGAATATTAACACTGTTACCAACGTTTTCACATTGTCAATGGCTGCGTTTTTGTTGTTTCTGTTTTTGATAAATCCATTGAATTCATGGGCGCCTCCAGGGGGGAAGGGGGACACGTGTCCCTTTGAAATCTTACAAGTAACAATTTATGTTTTAACATCGCCTGCTTACAAAAGTCGATCACACGGTTAACGTGTCATCTCGATTTTCATCAGACATTTAATAGCAGTCACTTATCAGACTGTTTTTTCAAATTCATCTTTCCAAACACCCAAATTTGTTGCAGAATTTTAGAATTAGCTCATACATGACAGACTACATTGATACGTAAATTTGTAACACGAAATAGCCGTTACGTCGAAGTCAGGTGTGCACAACGTTTTCGCTATTGCCGGCTGCATTAACTTTATTTTTATTAATTACGTACGCCAGTGAGTTCAAGTTATTTTTATGAATTACGTTTAGGAGTGGGATTTACCCGATTATACTCCATTTAATCGTGCCTGATGAAATGTCAAACATTTTGATAAATTGATTCAAATCTAATTCCACACGTCTGTTTGGCCGTCTTTCTATTAAATATCCGCATACAGAAGACAAAGAGTTTTTTTTATTAATGCACGGCCGCCGTAACTCATATTTTAATTTAAATGTGCACAGCCGTATAAATTTTATCGAGAGCGCAGGTTGTGCACCCCAGGTCTAAACTAAGCAAACCTGTTGCGTAACAACGGGATAATCAAAGTGTGTGGAACAAAGACATTTCTGCAGTGCCCTTTACAATGAATCAGCAAGTACTGTAGAGGCAATCAATACTTTTCTATTTGTGTAATTTGTGAAGGTTTGTTGCGTTTGCAAACAAAGTTGTACCAGTTATAGCCATCGTCATGGATATACGAAAATATACAGAAGCAATGACACTCCGGCAACTGATACAAAGACATCAACATACACAGTATTTCTCAAAAGACTGCAGACCCCTATGTCTGTGGTAGTAGCAACAGTCGATGCCAATCTGTTTCAGGCAATGTACCTTTGTACCTGTAGTTAAGGCGGCTGCTCTTTGTGCGTCATCATCATCGTACAGCTTGAGCTCTTCAAAAGCTTGTTGAAAAAGATCATATATATTCGGCAATGAAAAGGACATTGAAAGGACATTGAACTTTACATAAGAAGAGTTCATCAGCTAAGCTGAAGATTGAGCTATCAGCTTTCACTGATCCCCTACGCACCATCAGAAAACTATAACTGCAGAGACGATTCTCTTTAGACTCACAACAAACTTTTGGGCTGCATGGTTAAATCATTGCTCTCCATGGTTAAACGTATTCTCCACGTCTTCAAGTTGGTTGCTTTTAGTGGGTAGATTAATGAAAATCTGTTTGTGGAATAGCCGCAAAATCATTTTGTTAGGGTACACCTGAAGCAGACTCTGCTGCAGTATAGGAATTTTAAAAACGCAAATGAAGCGCTTCAAACCCCCACACTTGGTGTTAATGACATCAAACTTAGAGATATCAATGAAACGTCGATGTTATAATATTCTGGTTCCAAGATTTTGCACGTCTGAAAATTGGAATTCAGATGTTCTCCACTAGCCAAAATCCTGCCGGCGCCCAATAATGGCAGTGTGTCTTCGTGAGCTGAATTAAAATTTGTGGTGCATAAGAAGGAACGTCAATGCCACACCACTCAAATTATAACTCATAAGGTATAGCCATTAATACATAGCTTTCCGACTGTGGCAAAAGTTACTGAAAAATCTCAAATTAAGAGTTGATGTGTTTATGGTTATAATATGACGTAGAAAATCAAATTTGAAAATGTAGGAAATCAATCTAAAGCAACGGTTTTCAAAGGAATGCTTTTTTTATACTGCAGCTTGCTTGTTCTACAAAATAAATTTTTACCCTTATAGCTTCAGCCAGATGGTTGCTATCTTTAGTCATTTCGTAGTTTTTGATTTTTGTCAAATTCCTGCGAGCTACCCGTTATGACGTCACGAAGAAATTGTTTGTTGTTGGTTGTTGTGATGAGAATTTTACTGACGCGATGCGTCATTGGAATTATCATGACGCAAAGATAGGTTAAAAAAGCCCAAAATTCAAAAGTAGCCTTATCTGTTTATCTTATACCGGCATTTTGTGGGTATCACGAATAACTGAAACGAGGATACCTTTGAAGACAGATCATTTTTAAGTGCCTGAATTGTTATTTGTAGTAATCCGATCAAGGTCGCTGTCACCAGCGAAGAAGAGGAAACATATTCTCGGTATCATATCAGCCTGAAGGTCTAAATTTTCTCAGAATGATGCAACCATATTTTTATCCAGGGTGACTGAAAACCACAACTTGTGCTACAAGGCGTTTCCAAGTTTTTCGAAATTCTTTGCAGGCCGTAATGGACATCTCGTACAACGGCACCGGGACGTTGACTGGCGCGGCGCTTGACTTTGCTATGAAACACAAGTTTTCACCTGAAACGGGCAGACGACCGGACAAACCACATCTTACAGTTGTTTTAACGGACGGAAGATCGCTAGATGATGTCAGAGGTGAAGTCATTGAGTCATTGCACCATGACCGTTTTTGCAGTTAACGTGTGCATACAAGGCCCGTAACTAAGGGGGCGTAGCGGAATAATTTTCGCCCCTCCTGGTAAAATGTTAGATAACTATTGGACATAGATTAAAAAATTTGGGCCCTTCTCAGAAAACTCTTCGCCCCCCATGGTGTCCCAAGCTGGCTACGGGCCTGGTGTATACTCAAAGAAAGATTGTTAAATATGGTAATCAACGTTGAACTTTTGTTTCTTTTTTGGAGAAAAAGAGGCCTTCCTTTTTTCAGGTCCCGCTCAGCGTCTCCACACGGTGTCGCACGTGATTGCTATAGGAGCGAAAAAAGCCGACGCAAGAGAACTGAACACGATCGCGTCCGAACCAGCCCAACTTTATTCTTACAATGTCGGGAGCAATTTCGCTTCACTGCTCACGATAATCAGGTTAATTACTGTTTCAAACTGCCGTGAAGTCTGTGCCCCGAGTCAACGACGTCGCTGTTTTGAAAGTATGTCGCGCTCATGAGCAACAGAAGACATTGCTGGAAAGTTTGTTTTTGGTCATTTAATAGCTCTTCTCAGCGCAAAGCCTCCTTGCCACAGCAGCCATACACACCCAGTTAACAAGCAGCTCATTTTACTGTAAGATTAAGTAGATTACGTAAAGGTCAGGAAGTCGTGCATCAGTAATGCGAGGTTCGCAAGTACTGAAATCTGTTTACGAACTTACTTACATAGCCAATAAGATCAAAAACAAAAGTTGCTGCAGTGTTTCGACGCTGCTATTTGCTGACAATGACGCACGAAGTTCGAAGCCCTTTCTTAATTTTTGAAAAACTCTGCTTCAATTACTGGCGACGAGCTCCTCAATGTTGCAACAGAGACATTTCCGTGCGGCTTTGTCGCGCCCACAAGGCCGTGGCCGCAACTTCGTGCAACCCGTCGCTCCTGTCAACGCCGTGCTTGACTGTCAGCTGCACCAACGGCAACAGGGCTGGGTCAGTGTGCTACGCACAGTGCTGCAGAGGCTACGTCCTGCGAGGTGGACCGACGACGTCGTGCAATTACGACGGGACTTGGTCCTCTGCCGGCTGGGAATGCGAAAGTGAGTGATGACCGTATTTGGTCATTTGCATCATTAAAGAAATCTCAGTTGATAAGGGTTAGGGCGTGGTCTCTCCCGAAACGTATTACCTACCGCAGAACCGTCGCCAGAAAGTTTTCAATAGGGGGGCTTTGCAGTTTTGCTGGGGTCTCGACATTATAAAATTAACCAAAATTGTACTTATTTATAGTGTTTCACGTTTCAATTTGGGGAGGCAATTTGGGGAGGCTCTGTTTGGGGGGGATAAGCCCACCAAATCCCCCCCGTGGCGACGGGACTGGCCTAAGGTTGTCATGAAAGACAATTGCACTTGCCTAGAGCCTCAACTACAGCATTGTGGTGTAACAAAATGCATACTACGATGAAAACATGCGTGCAATTTTGAATGTCAATTGTCTTCATAAAATGTGGCACAACTTTTTCAAGTGTACGAATTGTTTGGCGTCAGATTTACTACCTGTGTCAAACATCAAGTTGACTGAAGATTTCTCAGAAATTCAGTGCAAAATCGTTCTATGCATTTCCTCTTTAAACAGTATAGCGCGGCTTCCAAATGGTTTGCACTCTGTAATTATACGTAACTGGTGACCTTACGCAAAACGTATTTTTCATTGTCAGTCAGTTACATGCTAATTTAAATAAGATTAGATATAAATGGGTCTGTGCTCATCGGGCCCGTAACCAGTTTGGGTCACCAGGAGGGGCGAAGATTTTTCTGAGAGGGGCCCAAATTTTTTGAACTATGTCCAATAATTTTAAACGATGTCCAATACATTTTTCCAGGGGGGCGAAAAATTTTCTAGGGGGTCTTCGCCCCCCTGCGACCCCTGGTTACGGACCTGGTGCTGATCTTTGCTCGAAAGCAAAGGATGTGGAAAAAGGTAAATGTAAACGAAAAGAAATACTATTTAAATTACACACAAGCGTTTTGCATTTTTGTAAAAGATTGATATTTGTAACCTTTTTTCGATGCATAAGTAACATACATAACCAAAATGAGTAAACTGTTACTAGTTAACGACACTGATTTTATTTGTTTTGGCTGATTTGAATTTCCAGAAATAAACTTCTGCCAAGACGGCGTTTGTAGGAATAACGGAACTTGCACCAGTTTGCTCGACCGCTACGCGTGCGCATGCGCAGAAGGCTTTTCTGGAAGGAACTGTGAAACAAACATCAACGACTGTGACCCAACACCCTGCTGTAACGGCGGCACTTGCGTAGATGGAATCAATGGTAAAAATCGCAAGAAACATTTTCTTTTATGTAGGTAGAGTGATCTTAAAGCAAAATTTCCCACAGGATGAGCCATCATGTAACTCTATGCAGCGGTTTCACGCCACAGAGATACGTACGCTTTAGAGGCTTGTTGCCAAATAGGCGATTGAAAAAGCAGACTAAGCAACTGAAAAACCGTCTCCTAAATTATGTCAGTTCAGTTTCGTTATACTCGCGTTTACACTCTTTTCCAGGCGTCACGAGTATTCCAAGAAATATTGTGGAAAAGTCAGGTGCGAATCATAAGTCTGTAGCTTGCTTAGACATGCGCTTTTAGCATACATGCCCACGTCAGACCTACCCACTTCTCGTTAATCATGAAGCTGACTACAGTGCTGTCGCGTCGCTAGCTTCTTGACAACAAATATTAACGTCGGCATGCCGGGACATGACGACTGGCTTATATACAAGCTGAAGGTGATTACTGGCACGCGCAAATGCCACCTGTGAAAGTTTTATTACAAATAACGGGTCACACAAGACTCGTTGATGTAAGGCTCATGTTTGCGAAGCGTCATCAGTTTGACCTTGTAAAAATATATGACCGTTATCTTATAGCAGTGGTTCTCAACGGTTTTTGGCCCGTAGACCATCTTTTCAAAAAATATCTAATGGACCACTTTGGTATGCTGACACCTGATCAACAACTAGTCTAAAATGTATTGCAATGCAAATAGGTCAGCAAATACTTTATCAAGGAGTTATGGAATTCTCTGTGGATCACTAGGAATTGGACCACGTTGAGAATCACTGTCTTACGGCAAACTGTCGCTAAAATGGGACAACAACGGGAACTTATACACTTTATAATCGCATCCTGAGTGTTTAAAGCAAACTTGTGTGATATACAATAAGATGCTGTGTATCAACTTCATGCCAACAGCCTACACATGCGAATGCCCCTTCGGTTACAATGGGCGGCACTGTGAGCAAACAATCGACTGGTGCGAATCGAATCCGTGCGAACACGATGCGACATGCATGAGCGATCCGGCCAATGGCTTTTCGTGTCTTTGCCGCAAAGGTTACAAGGGAAGGCGTTGTGAGAGCGACATTGACGAGTGCGTCGGTCAACCCTGCGGTTCACGAGGTATATTTTTTTCTCATTTGCCTTCTACGAGTAGAGAAACGAGCATTCAGTGTCTCGTATGTCTGTGTGTTTTCTTGATCAACCAAAACATGTTTTTTCGTTGCATTTAAGTACGAATTAAAAAGTTGCAGTCCGCATTTCAACGATACGTACTGAACGTTCTTTTCCTGTTCAAGATCCGAATAATATTATCTTTGTTTTTTCTATTATGTTATTGTTCTGTCAGTTTGAAAACTGGGTCTGACTCTGACCAACTAGCAAATTCCTTATTTTGCTGTGAAATTTCCCTTTTTCAATTCTTTTCAACAAGGTTTTCGAATTTTGACTTTTACACATCTGCAAATTATCCAATGAAACAAATAAATGGAATTACACAAGAAATTATCAGTTGAAGCTGAGCAGCTCGAAATAGAAATAAAGTAAAGCTGCACCAGTCCAAAACCTGTTTGTACATCGGTTGTCATTTCCGGTACATCGGTTTGCTTTCGATTGCTCTTCACTCTAATTAAAAAGAAAATTTGTTATCTATGCCCTATCAATACCCTGTTTCTCGACGAGTCATCCGTCATGGCAAATCACGTGTTCGAACAATCAAGGGAAGGTCGTAACCATTGGTTTTCGCGAGGGTTACAAAGCGCGGAACCATTTCAGAAAAAAATAGTTTTGACAGTGTGAAAAAGGGTCCTGCAGACCAGCGCCAGTATGATGTTTTGCTTGTGGTGACTTACAGTCTTGATGTTGCTCTTATCTGGACGTGATTTTTCATCGACCACACAACTTTTCGGGAACAACTGGCACTCGCAGTTTTGATGGAATTGGTTAAGTAAAGGAAAAGTCCGATCACTTTATGGTTGGGCTTTTTTGTTCTCTCCGAAAGAGTAATGGAAGTTCATCAGAGTTTAAGTGAAAGTATCTTCATTCGTAATCGACATGTGTTGTAGGAGACGCGCCAGTTTGCGCACGTTTTGCTTGATGTGCTTTACTGCGTCCTTCAAGCTGAATTCGTATGGTCCGTGACCTGCTTTCCGTTCCACGACGTAATTGAAAAGGTTCTTGGGCACTTCTGACAACGCGGACCTTTTGCTGCTCTGTGTTCTCATTGGTCTTTCGTGTCGAAACAAAATGCTTAACGGGTGAACGGTTCCATTCTGACAAAGGTTTCCGAAACGTGCTTTTGTCCACTGCAGTCATGTTGTTGTTTGCATCTCGTGTGCATTCAGGAACCTGCCGCAATGTGGACGGGACATACGAGTGCATGTGCTCCCGCGGCTACCAGGGCCGAAACTGTACGATAGACATCAACGAGTGTCTTCCGAATCCTTGTCGAAACGGAGCCGCTTGCCAAGAAACAACGATTGGCAACTACGAGTAAGTTTTCACACCTGCAAATTCGATTCAGTTCGCATAAATTCGATTCAGTTCGCATAAATTCGATTCAGTCCGCATAAATTCGATTCAGTTCGCATAAATTCGATTCCGTTCGCATAAATTCGATTCAGTTCGCATAAATTCGATTCAGTTCGCATAAATTCGATTCAGTTCGCATAAACTCGCTCTCGTTCGCTCCTACTCCGAGTGGAATAAAGCATCCTGCTTACCGGGCGTCGCTTTACGCGTGCATTCGTGCCACGCCAGCTGGCTACACTGCCGCAGTTCGTACCTTATGTTTTGCAATACTGTGCGCCCCAACTGTGTTTTAGGGAACGACGATGTCTTCGCTGTATTTAAAAACAGGTAATTTCCGCATTTATTTTATCACAACATCACAAAGATTTTATTTTTTGATGTTGAAATGACAAATATTTCGCTTATGTTTTTTTAGTAGGTGTTGGCCTCTCAGTAGCTGATATTTGAATGTTTTTTAAAAATCTTCATCGCGAAATTAAGCTTACTTTACAAGGGTGAAGCTTGATGAAGCCGTGAGTTTTAACGGAGTTTGCGACAAGCTTCGGTTTTGCCGCAGGTTGCAAACCAACTGATCCTTTCCACTGCACTAACTGCCCCAGCAGGCCCACAACCAGGGGGGCAACCGGGCAATTGCCTCCCCGAAAATTTCAAAAACCTTGTGAAGGCACTAATAATGTTTTTAGGTGTTAGGTACAACAACGACAAGTTACAATCATTTCACCCCGAAAACGACAGCTGGTTGCGGCCCTGAATTGCCTTTTCTAAGCTCTTACCAGTTGGGAAACAGTCTGCACGCGTAACGTGAAGATGTTGTGGTTGTCAATTGCAGGTGCTCGTGTCCGAATGGCTTCAATGGAAAACATTGCGAAACTGATATAAACGAATGCCTCGGCGCTCTTTGCAAAAACCACGGAAAGTGCGTCAACTTTCCGGGCGGCTTCTCGTGCATGTGCGCTCGTGGCTTCACCGGATCTGACGTAAGCATTTAATGCGAATTTAAACTTGTCGGTTAAAACAGAATATTTTTTATTTGTTCCCAAGTGCCATAAGTTTAACTGCGTTGTTCGACGCGTTACTAGACTATGAAAACCCCCGAAGATAGCCGTATGAGATACACTGTCCTTTCAACACCACTAAAATTAAGGCACCACTAAAAATTAACCTAAAATCATGCTTGCATTTCTTGTATTTATCCACGTGCTTAAATAAAAGTTGTGCATTGCTTGCAGTGTGGAAAAGAAATAAATCATTGTGACGTTGCTCCTTGTCTCAATGGAGGAAAGTGCTTCAACAACATTGGCTCTTTTTCCTGCGTGTAAGTTAATCAGGACAGCATCCGTTCAGCAACTACAAAACCGCTTTTAACCGCGTTGGTGGCAACTGAACTAGCTTGTAGCAATACTTCTAACACTCGGCGGTATCAGTCAAGCTGATTGATTCCAAGAGTAACTCGAGGTATTTTCTAAAATGTCGAGAAGGTTCTCGAACAAAAGATTTTATCATTTTGTTTAACAGCACACTTGCACACGTAAATGTCGCTTGTCTTTTATCAGCACCAAGCATTTCAGGTTTGGTGTGTTTACTTTCGAACTATCGGATTCTTGATCTTTGACAACATTTTCACGAATGGCCTATCTCCTACGTCGAGTTTTATCAGATGAATTAAGCTGCCGATCTTCTCATGTAATACTCCAAAAGCCGAAATCATCAAAGAAGCTTGAAAACCACATTTTTGCGCCAATTTTCTACTGACGCCGCATTGCTTGTTCATGCGTGATAGAACAACTTGTTTGGTTGCTTTTTTTCAAAACACTTTTGAAAACTTTGCGCTCCTAATTCAGGTGCCCGTCTGGCTTCGCCGGTTCTCGCTGCCATGTTGATTTGTCGCTCGGAAGAACCTTCTCTCCGCCACATTGTCAGAACAACGGTACCTGGAACAATACGCAGTAGGTCTTTANCTGATATTTTCACTACGGTCGACAACGCTTTTATTTATCCGATGTTTGTCAGACAAGGTTTATTACTTCTTGTTTAAAAACGCAAGAAAGTTCATNCAGGGACGGCGGAGAACGGAGGNATTACCTTCCCTGCTTTTTCAAAAAGGCAGCAACGACGGGGGCAGAGGTGATTTTTCATAAACAGGATCATCGGTAATTTCATGGTCTGTTAAGATTGACTTGAAAGAAATTAATTGCAGCTTTTCGCGCATCCAGAAATTTCAGAATGGCTTTGTATAACTTGCAATTATTATTTTTGAGCGAAAAATTGTTGCGGAACATGCAACTGTGAAAATCAACCCCATTGTGCGAGCGTTTTGCATTGAACTCAGGTAAAAATTTTGTATTGGTGTACATGAAAACGTAACAGTGCGCATTAGAACTACAGTAAATGATCCACACACCGCAGAAACCTTGTGTTGAAGGTTTTGCAGTGCTTTATTTCAGTCATTGTTTATTATTCCAGAAACCCTACATGCCATAGTCTTTTGTATCAGTTTGTTTTGCCTTTTCCTTTAACAACGAAAGCGTCTGTTTTGTTTGCTATTTTTATGGAATTTTTATGAAACTTCTCCGGGGACAGATCTCGTGTTTGTAAAATAATTAATTTTTGGAAAAAACAAGCATATTACGAAATTTTGTTTTGTTTTTTAAGTTTCGATTGACGCAATTTCATTAGTTCCCCCCTGCTCCGACATCCCTGATTCCAGTATAAATACGCGCGTCTCGCGTTGCGCTGGAAGTGCCTTGTGTGGTATCCGACACAACTGCAATACCCGCACCACTGTACGAGCGCGTGCACACACACAATTGATAGCGTTTCTCACTCGACCACCAGAGCACGGTGCTTTTGCGTCATTCATCTGGAAAGACAAATGCTTCAAGCGCAGCGTCCGTTCTTTTCTTGTCAGTTGCTCTTGCACGAAAGGATTCGGCGGGAATCGATGTCAGCATGTCGTCTGCGTTTCCCTCAGAGCTGCAGAAAACGAAGTGGTCACTTGCCGAGGGAACGGCACTGCCGGGACGCTTTGTACCTTGAGGTGCAAAAATGGCGCGGTGCCCAACTTGTGGCGACAGCACCCCGGAGCGCAGGCGACGCGCACGTGCACCGCGGCTGGCAGATGGTCTGGTCCAAGCGGCGAATTGTGGGGATGCGCGGAGCCAGTCGCAGAGCGGGGCTTTAATGTATTGTGTCCTCGTGCATGGGAGACAGAAGCCGCTGAGAGATCGAGCGGCGGTACTTTATTTGCGACCGACCTTAAAACCGACCTACACTTGGCCCGGTGCAGCGACGGACAAGCGGTCGGATCAACTTGTCAATTCTCTTGCCGGGATGAATATGAGATGAAAGGAGCGAATACGAGGTTAGCTTTGTGTTCAACTGTTAGGATACGGCTTTCTTTCGGCAGGGATTTGGGCCTGTTCTTATGTTTGAAAATAATGTTTTATTTATGTGTTTGAGGTAGTTCTCGTCGCTAAGAGGCGCTACGCCGTGCTTTACTTAAGCAAGCATTGATCTATCTGTCTTTAAAAAAAAAACGTAGGCGATGTAAATCACAGTTGGTAAAAAATTGGTGCAAATGTGCTGGTCGTTTCTTCTCTGTCGGAGATGCATCCTCAACTTACCATTTGCACTTTAACTCCTAAGAGTTTTTACAAATGAAAACTCTGATATGAACGGATGATTTCCAATTAAAACTTTTGGAATTCAATTTCCAGCACGTGCATGCCAAACGGAACTTGGTCAGGACCTCCAGGGCGATGCGTTCAAACCAAGTGCCCCTCACCTGCTACTGGTATCGGCAACTATAAACCCGTTTGTTCTGATGGATACAACGTCGGCTCGATCTGCTCCGATCCGTGTCCGGATCCATTGTTTCCTTTCTTCAAAGTAAGATCATAGCGAGCACTTGCCGCCACTGCTCTGTCGTATAGTAAGGCCGCAAGTGCTGTTGCGCCCAGGGCTGATCCAGGAGGGGGCGATTGGGACTATCATCCACCCTCAAACCCACAAAAGTAACTTCATTCACCATGATTTTGTACAATTCGGAAAACAACATTCGCGATGTAAGGCCATTTTGTCGTCCATTGTTTTGTCACAGCAGTGTTGTGAAGTGTACCTCATCTCTCTTACAGTAGGGAACCGTTATGTGATTTGACTACCAAATATTACTGAAATCTCCCCCCTAATCGTAATGGCTGGATCCTCCCCTGGTTGCGCGTGCCTTCGCGTAACAAATCAGTCGCGGTGATTTTCTATTGAGGCGACGTTACTGCTACATTTCCATGAAAGATGCATGCTGTCAGTGTGAATATTTAAAAAGGCAAGTGCTGTATTTTGAATTGCTGTATGGGTAAAGCATAAGCGAGGGAGCATTTTAAATTCTTGCAAATTTTTGCTTTGTAATTTTCGAATAATGTTCATATTGGAGCCTGGCAAAAAATAACAACGGAATCGTTCAACTTTTTGCAAAAAATCGGCGTTTTTTAACTCACTCGAAATGCAAACACGGTCGTATCGTAAACAGGACTGCGACACTTGTTTTTGTGCAGGTATGCAAGCCTAATCTAACGTGGGACCCTCCTACCCGATGGACTTGCGAGGCCAGCACGTGCCTGGGATTGCCACCTGATACGTTCAACGGCACCTACAAGTGCACCAGCAGAATATTTGCCGTTGGTACCGTGTGCGAATCCACGTGTAAACCGGGCTACGAGGAAGTTCGCAAAGGGCGATACGAGTGCATCATCCACATGAGCGCTCATCAGTGGAGAGGTGAGCCCAGAGGCTGATGTTGTTCGACTGCCCGGAGTGTGATTGTGAAACGAACCTTTTAAAAACATTATCGGGATTAAGAAACATTCCATGCTTTGGATTTAGGCCAGTAGTTCTCAACCTTTTTTGACCCATGGACCATCTTTTCAAAAACTATCCGATGGACCATTTTGCTATGCTGACACCTCATGAACAACTAGTCGAAACTATATAGCAGGGCTCTCTGAGCTTTTCGAAAAATTGTATATTTGTTTTTCATTTTTTATTTCTATTGCAAAGTTTAGAAATGTTGTAAAGTGGTACTGTGGTAGTTAGTGTGCCGTACAGTATTACTTTGCAAGTAGTCACAAAAAGAATTATGATATCACAGAAGCCTAGATTGCAAATACTGTAAATTCGTGCTTTGAGATTTTTATGTTGCGGCTCTTCGTAACTTGGGTTTTCCGATATACGGCTCATACATGGAGCAGGTTTGGTCACCCCTGCTATATAGCAAGTAGATCAGTGAACGTTTCATCAAGGCAATATGAAACTCTCTGTGGACCACTAAAAATTCCAGGTGGACCACTTTGAGAACCACTGCTTTAGGCGGTTCTCATTTTTGTGCAAAATTAGAGTATCTTTCTCAAAATTGCTTTGAAGTGCTCGTTCAAATGTGTAGCGCGTTGTAGGCAAACAAAGGCAAGCAGAAAACCTGGAATACTTGCTGACACTGAGCGTTCGTCCACTGCTCACCTACAAACTTCTGCTATGATACCTTGAGCCAAGCTTTTGTCATGGTAGGAAAATTTTTTCACTTTGCGAAACACACAACTTGAAGAACATGATAATCACTCTCGTTTTGGTAGAAGTGAGGTCGGATCAAGAACCACGCGTTGACGGCATCATGTCCACTGAGTCGGAGCCGACTCCGGCACTCCGGATCCGTGGGCAGCTCTGGCCCGCTGTAAACTGCACAACCTACTGCGAATGTGCGACACTTGCGAAGTTATTTATGCTGTTGACACTGATTTGAACGCTACAGCCAGTGGCGTAGCCAGCAGTCAGCACAAAAGTTTTTTGGGGGGTCAAATAATTTGACTTTAAGCGAGTAACAGTTTTGTTCGGGACTCCTCCTCGCAAAGCACAAAATGACAAGATATGCTAGAAATTTGGGGGTACGGCCCTCTTGCCCCCCATGGCTACAGCTCGACTTACCTGTGTAGCAACATGTGATGCAGTCCCGCTGTACCGAAAAAATCTAAAATGCCGAAAATCTATTCAAAAACAGGCAGCAGCGGAGTTTGCCGGAAAGTGTCCTGTGAGCACTGGCTAGATCTCGGTACGGGAAACACTGGTGGTTTTGGTCACAGTGAACGCGTACAGCTGACCGTTCCGGTGACATCAAAGCGTACGGGAGCAACGCCTTCAAGCATTGGCCAACCAGAGTTGTGCAACAAGGAGGCCGTGCTTGCTGTGAACCAATCGAAAACTCCCGTGAGTTGCGAGTATCACACGATTGATTGGCGGTGGCCATCAAGTTAGTTGTATTTGAAAAAGCATAGACCATTTCGGCTCGAACTTTGACGAAAACATAGTTTTTGTCTTTGATAAGATGGCCGCATCTTATATTCTCTTACTTAGCTCAACCTGCACATCTTGCCGTGCGTTAGAAAAAAAGTATGGATTGATAGCCGCAGCATCGGTGAAAGGCTTGGCATCGGGTCAATATCAATGTTGGCAGCTGTTGAATGTACGAGAATGACCCCACGTTCGCACCCCATTTTAGAGAATGCTCCAGCATATCTGAAAGTGGAATAAAGGAGCGTGTTGAGTCAGTTGGTTTCTAACTTAAGCAAAATTAACAAACTTTAATGATCTGCTGATAAAATCTACTCGATTATGTGCCGTCACAAAAATAGCAAAAAAATGAACAAACAAGTACGTTGAGGAAGATTGCGACAATGTTTGAAATCTTCATGTGATTTTTGCAGTTAATTTGAATGTAGGCAGCAACTCTTTAAAAACGCAATCCTTACACTTGACAGATCTCTATTCAAATGTGGTACGGCTCTATGGCTGGATATCACTTAGAAATTGGTCACGAGGAGGTCGACTTTGACTTGCGAAACCAGCTTTCTAATCAAGTAACAGCTTTCGAAGATCAACTCATCACCAGTGGGTGAGGCAGATTTTTGCTGTTTTATTTTTACGCGCTGACGTATTCCAGGCAGACTGGGTACGAGGGTGCAAATCGTCACCAAGGCATGCCAAACCGATACGGGTGCTTTAAATGTCCATTTGCGGTAACTACTTTTTTTATCAATTCACCACCACTTGGTCGATGGCACACTAGTTATAGCTGTTTCTGTATTTTCATCCCTTGTGCAAAAGCATGTCCCACTATTTGCGCTCCCACCCCTCCTTGAACGCTTTTTGCATGGTGCGAAAATCTTGCTGCTTATTTTGCCTCTCGGATGGTCCATTTGACCAGGCAGTTGGGTTAGTGAAACGTAATGTATGGGTCCAGTTGATTCGTGTAATGGTTTTGGGAAGTGCTGCTTCCTACGTTCTTTCGGTGATTGGCCGGCGGAACGAAATGTATAGTTGGGGTCCGGGGTCCGACGTAGATGTATTACCTACATCATGGTTCCTTGATTGACTAGCGTCATTGATGATCATTCAACATTGAAATGCCTATTTTGCATAATTTCTAAAATGATTGAAATGTGAAAACACACCTGCACTCGCTGTGATTTTATCGCAGATATTTTCATATTTTTTCAGTCCCATTAGCTTCAAAAGATAAATATTTTTCTATGAAGCAAGCCTGTGGAAAAAATCTCAATTTGCGTATGCAAGATTTGTACTAATTTTCAAGTATTGTCTGTAACTTATAAAAAAACAAAAAACATTCCAAATACATTTTCGTCATATCCGTTTGAAATATTTGGTATCCTTAGCAGGGATGTAGTACTAAAAAAAGAGGTTTGGGAACGCAGTTTTCACACCAAATAAAATAGAAGACTGCACCAAATAGTTCGAATAAAGTGAGCATTCGCCTACACGAATTTCCACACTGGATCTTCCTGTTTAACTGTAGACTTTTGACTAGCAGTGCGAATTAGTACAAAAAGGTGTGGGAACACCGTTCAGCGGCGTACGCAGAAACTTTTCATGGGGGGGTTTCATTCAGCGGCATAGGGTAGGCATTTGTATTTGGTGTGTGCTGTTTGTGACGTCACAAAATGACGTCATAGTCCTGCTTCCAAACCAACGTTTTGGCGAAGTTTGTTGACACAATACGCACATTTTTCTATACATCCACTCTTCTTATTTTCAGTGTCAATGCACTGAATATAAACTATTAGAGCTCCAAGTTAGGCTATCGGAGGAAAATACGTACACCCAACGCTACGATACAGCAGTTCGTA
>JGI24159J19872_10003133_pt1 | contig 20354 bp, 9 predicted proteins | sample Ectturendosymbi4_FD_19872 | JGI IMG/M metagenome (IMG submission 19872) | reverse complement strand
GGAAATTATTTATGATGTAATTTACCTGTTTGATATAGTTGCCGTACTTGCATCAACTATAGTGTACGACAGGGGTGTGCAACCTGCGGCCCGCGGGACAAATGCAATACAACAAAGTGGATTTTTATGCCGGTCACTAGTACTAGACAGCCTGTGTGAAACGAAGGCGCGGCCCGCGGTCTGATCTGTTTAATTGCGTTTGGCCGTTCAGTAATAAAGTTTGCACACCCCTGATATACAACAATATTTGAAACCGGCAGTCTCATTAATGCTTGCGATTTGCATCTCGACGATTACAGAGCACCTGGTGGTCGCTGTACAGCCTCATCATTTTAGTAGCCAGTCTCAATGTAATCAACTTGGTGCTTTCACCAAAAGCTGATAGGTGGAAGCAGTGCGTAGAACTAACTGCTTCGCAACACTCCCTCTGCCTTCACTTCTAATAAGAACGAATTTACTGGAATCTGACACCATCCATCTTCATCATGGCGTATAGCAAGTGAGATTAAATCTGAAGAGGCTTTTTAAGATTGAGCAAGCGATCGTTAAACTTATCGAGATTATCCCCGGTTTTTCTGGTCGGAACTTTAAGTTAGACTGTCTTAACAAAGTCTGCACAGACATATATATAATAAACTGGCACAACAGCCTTCCTTCGTTTCAACTTTATATAACGGTTAACCTGTCTTAAGCAGCTTTCACGAAAGCATTTTTAACGAAACCTAGTCTCTCTATCTGTACACATCCACAAAGCGATTGCACAACACTCCACAGCACATTCATCATGACGTAAATTTCCCCGAGAATTTCAACGCACAAAGGCGAAGCCAGCGATGTTAAGTGGTAAAAGTCAAGACTTTAACAATCGGCCTTGTTCTGACGTAACCACAACTTTACAAAAACTGCTATAGTGTCCGAACGTCCGCAATTCTTATTCGAAATTAACAAATCATGATATTACATGCTTAATCTACCGACTGGGCAAAAACCAGAAGAGTTAAAGTCAAGGGTAGAGAGACGTCTCTAACTTACTAATACAAAATATATTGTGGGGCGTCTACGAATGGTTGGCCTCCCCCCCGACCGGGGGGCACGGGGCTGCCTTGCCACGGCACTGACTTGGCCGCACTAGATCTCGGTGCAGGTTGTCTCGCTAGTCATCTTGAAAGCACTGAGAAAATGTTAGGCCAAGCACGGGGAGCGGAAGGATTTTGTGGATTTGTCGAGGGGTGGCCAAAAGGACTTTTCCAGGGGGGTAACCGCGGCAAAATTCCGTTGATGTTTACAACGCATTATACTTCAATAAACCATATAACCGCATTGCGCATATTATATTTTATATCCAGAGCAATCGACTTTTACTAACTAGTATACACTATTCCCTTTACACTATGAGCAGCTTCGTCCTTGGGAAGTCTGAAGCCTAAATGACCCTTGGTTCTTCGCAGCCTCCCACTCTATCATGCATTTTATAAATCGATGTACTTGGAAGTCATCGCAGTACTACATGATAATAATCATGATGGCGTCATTCATGCGTGTGTCTTGTAAGTTTGTGTTTTATCAAAGTAAATGTATTAGCGCCATTAAGCGTATACACTCTACTACCGCCACGTATATATCCTCGTCTTCTTTCATGTATTTGTGTATTCCGTGTTACTGTGATGCATGTTTAAAATCTAGCGCCATGCGTGTGGGAGTGAAGACGTTACACAATACACAATACAATACAATTTTTACCAACTCGAAACTAAGCGAAAAACATTTTTTCTACTAGAAAGTTAATAGGAAAATATCAAATTACAAAACCCAGGTCCCTTTGCCCCCCACCTTTTCCCCTTTCGACTCCCATGCAACCGAGAAAGAACACACTGAAAGCAAAATTTAAGACTGCCACTGAGAGACTGTGCATATGCCGTACCAGTGGAAAGGTTGTGTATAAATTGCACAGTCATTTGGTTACTCAAAGTCATGCATAAAATTGCAATTGGTGACAGCAGATTATCACTGAAAATCTTTTATTAACAATGGAGCAAAAAAGGTGCTGAAAACTTTTATTAGCAAATGTATAATATGTTTCCTCTTTTTCTTTCAGGATCCGGCAATGAAATCAAACCACGCAGGTGCTGCAAGCATTTCGAAAAAAGAAGATACTGGGTATGCTAATGAGGACAACAGAAATTATGCTGCTTTAATGCGAAAGTTTCCCAACGAATCAGAAAAAAGAAGCTTCATGGCCACGTTGAGCAATCAGGAAAATTCGCACAAAGCAAAATCAGAGAAGCACGAAGAAGAGAAAAGCTCGTTTCGGAAGCCAAGTGGAAGGGGCTCTTCGCATTTATTTGACGTGCACGAAAGTTACGGCATTTCTTACGGAAGAAGAGGTCTGCAAAGTAATTTGCAAAGAACTGGATACAGCAGAGATATGGAGCCTGGCAAAGTTCGCAGACAAGCTTTTCCTTCTCATCTCGGACCAAATAAAAATTACAATTCTTTGAACAGACAGAATGCTCTCGGCCGCCATCTAAAATCCACACCGTTGTGACATGCATGTTACCAGGTGGCCGATGAAAAACGATTCCCAGATTACTGAAAACACATTCATTCCGTACCCTTCAACACATTCATTCCGTGCCCCTCAAACCAATCGCATTTCCTGCGGAACAGCAGGATTTTTAATATTTTTAAGTGCAGAATATTTTATTGTTTCAGTGTTAGCTTCTTTTTCTCGGCAGCTGTTCTTGCAAACCCCTGTAGCTGCGCTTCATCGAAGGCGTTTCACTGGAATGATTTTTCAGCACTTGTGCGATGCAATGGGTTTTGAAAAGGTGAAATAATTTTTTGAAAAGTTCGCTGTTCTCCCTGTTTAGTGTGTTTCGCCACTGCGTAATGACAGTAGGTTTTTGACGACTGCATCGCTTTTTGCGAGTGGGAATAAACATGTCCGCTTAAAAACTGGTCAGCCTGCTTTGTGTGCTTCACGTAATACACAGTAGAAACGCGGGTATAATACAGCGATTTCGCTATAAATGCGTAGTCCACTTAAACGTTTTCATTCAATTCGTATCATGTTGTTTAAAATTGATTTCTCTCTCACCTAAAATATGCTACATAGCAATATAATTGGAGGGACGACCATTGCTGGAGGCGCCTAACGAAAGACGTATTTGTCGCCTGGCCTGCTTTTACTCACAGTCCGCCGCTGATGACGCGTGCGTTCCTCGTCATGATCAAAGGCACGACGCGTCTCACCATTTGATTTCGGATTTCTTAAGTAACAATTTTCAAACGAAAGAAAAGTTGTTTGACCTGGACTAAGTTTTCATCTGAATTTCGTGAATAGAAGGCATGGGATGAAGATGCCAACCAAACCAGCCGCTGACAGCAAACTATTCTATGAACAGAATATCAAGTTGGACAATGAAATTTAGTGAAAAAGCGGGGTTGTCTCTTGATTGTGATAAAATGCTTGGATAAAACAAGTTTTTGACAACAAATGGTTTAAACTAAACGCTTACATTTGAAAACGTATTTCTCTATACCCTACCGGGAAAAAGTCTATAACTCTAATAATAAAGCAATCGATACCATTTGAAAACAACATATTTCTATGCATTTGGTTTGGTTCAATTTGCCTCCTTTTACACCATTTTGATCTTTGTTATAAAGAAGTGTGTGAGTCGAAACAAATGGACCCTAAGGCGAAAGAGAGTTTGGCAGAGAAAGCAGCATCCATAACATGTATTCAGACAATAATAGTAAACTTATTTTCATTCGGAAAGGAAGTGGCTAGCTCACAAAATAAAGCGTTTCCTTTTTCACCCTATTCTGTATTAAGCGCCTCAATTAATACTATTTTCAATAAATCGCTGTTTCTTCTTTTCAGAAAACCTAGCAATGTATCAAATTTCTCTGTTTTGAGTCAGTGTCTCCTTTTTGTTGTTTACAAACAATGTGGTGTTGGTTTCTGTCGAAGCGTGTATGAAACTATGCTGCAAGACACGTGTGACCAGACAGAAGATAGGGTGTGATCTACAGTGAACTGCTGCTCCAGTTACAAACACTAATAGATCACTTCTAATGTCAAATATTGGGTGTTGCTGAAAACGGATCAATTTCTTCTTGAGCTTGTAAGTGAAATTGTTCCATGAGGTCGTTCTCACTTCAAAGCACCTGGAAAATGGGCCGATTGGTAAAGACGAAATTTAAAAATGACAATCGTCTTGCTGTTATTGGAAACTGCAATTTGAGGACTCTTTCATCCTCCGAAAGAACGCCGAGCGACTGTAATCATCTCAAATGACTTTGCCACCATTTTCTCTGTTTTGATTTCTCGCTCATTTCGACAGCTTTGTCGCGTGTCCCCTTTTCATCTTAAGCAACCTTATGGCTTCATTTGACAATGAAAGCGCACTCAGGCTCTGTGACGTCATTATTGTTACAAAAAGTTTTAATCAAGCTTACCGATAGACGCAAAGTTATTCGCGTAGGCAGGAAAGGAAAATACCAATAGTCACGACAAAAAATATAGCTACCTGTCCCACAAACTGTTGTTGTCGTGGACTCCCCGCTAATCCATTGGGACTAGTGATTGGAAAGACGTAGTGCACGTCACGGAACTCTCAACTTTTATTTCTCAAAAAGCAGCATATCAATGTCTTGAATCGTTTTGTATGACATTTACATTTTTAAGTGTAAACATGTAAGAGCAAAACAATGAAAATTTAACCCTAAAGTCGAACGTATTCATTATCTCGATTAGTTTAATTTTTATCTTAGAGAAATTTTCTCCAAAACTATTTTTGAAGTACTTAGCAAGTTTGAAATAAATTTGTTGTTAAAGTAGAGTTTGTTTTAAAATGTTAATGTCAGTGCTTCTCTTTTAAAAAACAAAATGTCTCCTTGCGGTGAGCATGGACTTTTTGCTTCATACTGACTTTGAGCAATTTGTAATACTAGAGTTTCTCTTCACTTTTTTTGAAAAATTTTTGAAAACATATAGGTTTGATCAAAAACATTTCGCTCTAGACTTCTGTGCAATCCTGACATTGAGCTTCGGCCGCAAACTTTGAATCGCACAGAGTTGAGTTAAATTTTCCAAGAAATTCAAATAAAATTTCAGTGAACGTACGAAAAAGAGAATTCCACACTGCAAAATTTTTGAAGTTTCTTTTTAAGAAAGTGTTTGAGTTATTACATTTAAATACAAGAAATGTGATGTGCTAAGTCGCTTAAACGTTTCAGAGTTACTGTATTTAAAGAGAACTACAGAATCACGGTGAAATGACATCTTGGGCCTTAAGAAATTAGCTTTCTCTAAATGCAATTCGCTTTTTAGCAAAAGTTCTGCACTCAGATCAAACGCTGCTGGCGCAAGTGGCGGGACCAGAGAAAGAGGAAGTCGCAGAAGCTGAATCGAAAAACGCGTTGAGCCCTGAGCTGCTGAGAACGTTTGCGCTTGCATTAAACTTTAATTTGCAACTGTGGTCATTCAATACTTTCCCAGGCTATTTAGTTTATGACAAAACACGACACGTATAGAGAGGTGTAAAATGTTTAGATTCCCAGACTTCTTCCTTCCAAGTTTAATGCAGCCAGTAACAGTGTTCAGCTATGTTTTTATCGATCCAACATCCAGCTGTTGCAAATAACGCAAGCCATCAAACAATCTGATGCCACTCACCTTTTTAACTCTTTCTGCATTTGGCAAATTTCGCTCACAAGACCACAGTAATTTCTAACAATTTTAATATCACTTAGTTCAAATGAAACGATGTAACTAGTTGCACACAAAATTCTGAAAAAAATTTTAAAACAGTTTGTATCGTTTCATAAGCAATACTTATTTAATGACGGTCAATCGAAAATCAAGTTTGTAGTTCACAATTTTGAAACTAAAACCACTACATTGCTTTCTACGTGTAAGCAATTGTCGTTGGTGTGCAATGTATTCTTAAATGTTTGCTGCCGCTTTCGCCAAAACCCGGCCATTTTAAGACTATGTAGTGACGGCTGAAACACGTGCTGCCGGCGGTGCTAAGTTTCAAAATTAATTTGATTTATTTTGCGATTATCTTCTNAAATGGAACTCTGTTCTTTCAAGTCATGCCATTCCAGTGCTCGGCTTGGCAATGCTGGCATGGTAATCGCTGTTCAGATAAAATAAATTATTAAGTTGGCACTTCACTGTGTTGATCACTAAACACTGACTGTCACCATGAACGCTGCCGAGCCATGTTTAGACCTTGTGTGTCTGCATGTCTAAAGACTGACATGTGACGCTTAATCAGAACCAGTAACTTAGTATAAAAGTACTTCGCTTTGTGATTGTTATCACGATAGCTTATTTTATGACAAGAGATGCAGTAGACAAAGCTACAGAAAAGGAGATAGGTTCTATGTGACAGGGAAAGCAAATAAAGGCATGTGCATTATTCTCAGCAGATGTTGATATCTCATGACGCACAGCATTTCTGCTCTTTTCAACCTGGCTTAACACACGCTGCAGCAAAGAGCGATCTTCGTAGTAATATTTTCTCAATAGCCTTCAGAATAGTCAAGAAGTACTAGAATATAAATGCAATCCTGCTTGCAATCAACAAAACGAGACCTGCGCAAACTTCTATTTTCAAACACACACAGGCCAATGCTCCACGTAAGATCGCAACGTAACAACAAATATACGCGAATGTGTTTGCAAAAGCGAAATTAAATGATCAGAACAGACAATATAAAAATCATGATCAAGCGGGTTTTTATAAAAAGCTGAAAGGATAAAAGCGAATGCGCAACATATCGTTCCATTGTCAAATACAAGAAAACGCGTATCTGTTGGAAATTTTAAACATTTTTACAGACACAGAAACGATTTTTTTCTGAAACTGATATTGTAGGGGCGCGACATTTGGCAAAGTTTTCCTAAAAAATTCCGGTGGATTTTGCTGTTTACAAGCAACTGAGCGAATCAAAATTCAAGACACTTTTTGCAGCCAGCAATGATGTCTTAAGCCTTTGCCGATCTGACATGTAGGACAAAAATCAAAGATTAGTTTATTGGAGCGGAAAAAGAAAGTGCAAAGGTAGCAGGTCGAATGATGAACGTTGGGCGGCGACTCGTGCGAAGAAATCCGAGAAGGTAAAGAAATCTGCTGCTCGTTGGTCAGAATAAGGGCGTACGATGGAGAGTTGGCAAACGACAGTAACGCTAAAAGAAAAAGGCGTAAGTTGCTGCGCTGGTCGGTCGAAAGTATGTCGAGGGTTGTCGGTTTATTGTGATGACAGCGAGGAAGTAACAAAGGAGAGATTTGAGTTCGATGACAATGGCAGCATATTAGCGAAGTAGTTTTTGTTTACGCTTTACCAGATGCATACTGATACAGAGATATGATAAAGGAAAGATGTGCTATGTATTTGAATTTCAGTTCATTTACAAACAAGTTCCTTCATATATCAATGGATTAATAAAATTGTTATAAGTCTGAAAACATTGAAAGTATTTTATTGCAATTAATGCAGTTCAAACGCATTAAGCATATTTTCTTCAAAAATGATAACAATAATTTGATGCTTCAGAGACTTCGGTCATTGGACATTTAAACATGACCCAGGTTTTAATGAATAGTGCAAAGACCATACAATATGAACCTTTTTACTTTTAAAGCAATCATGTGAGGTACAAAATAAAACATAATTAATCAAACTCTTTTTACTGTAGTACTATCCATACGGAGAAGGCGTTTATACCAGATGTAGGCAGAATCTATGTTCAACAGAAATTTGTTTTGCTTTCGGACCACCTTTATTTCATCACATTACGCAAGTGCTGCGTGACTTATTTCAGTGCGACCAGCTTCATAAAACGTTAAAAATAGTTCTAAAGTTTTTTGGTTACGGGGGTTTCTTCTCTTTGTAACACGTGTACAATTTACTTGATATTGTTGTTAAAGGTCAAGGTTCACGACGAAATAGGTTCTGCTGACGATTCCAAATGCAACGTATTAAAAACTGATACAAAATCGTTTGTCAAACCTGGAATTTGTGCTGGTCGATTTGAGAAAGTATTTAGAAATGTACCTCAAAACATATTCTATTGATTAAAGACAAGCACACTATAAAGATGCAAAAAACATCGTCATGTTTCTACTGATTAGGCTATGTAGGAATTTCCTGTTTAAGACACTGCTTCTTTTAGATTAACGAGCTTATTTAAAATTTTCATCCACTGCACTGGAACTGAGAATCTCCACAAAAATGTGACAGACCATAAATGCGAAGATTCCTCAAGATTATTCAGTATTATAAAAACATTAGTGTTCACACGCAAATAAGCAAGAAAATGAATTTGAAAAACCTAAATTTGCTAAGCTTGTGGCTAATTTTTTTCAGCTGCCACTAAGCCAGTGATTCTCAAACCGTTTATGATTGCGCACCACCTGGTGAATATTTACGATCGCTGCGTACCACCTGTTCCAGAATAACTTAATTTGCTCAAACGTACATAAGTGACCTAATGAAATGCATAAAGAATTTTATAAAAGTTTCAATGCAAATGCTGCATATGTTTTTCCTCCACAAACTAGTCTATGTGGGGCAGATCCTCGCTCACAGCGCATAGAAAGTCATGTAGATACGCAGTAAGAGGATTCCGACTTTCGGACTAGGTGGCAATCATGAACAGTGGTGTTTTATCTTTTTAGATTTATTCAAGACAACAGCTGCTTAAATTAAGTTACCGCGGGTAAAATTTGGTTGCAGGAGGATGCAATATTGCAACGAGTGTTGCAGTTTGCAACATTTGCAATGGTAGGCTCCATAAATTTATCTGACACTAGCTTTGCATACGACCTGAAACCTTCACGCATACCACCTGTAAAGCCCTCCCCTAGCACCGGTGACACGCGTACCACAGTTTGAGAAACACTGCACTAAGCCATTGTGTTACAAGACCGATGACCATTATAAGTTTGCTGCGCCATTTGAGGCGTGCCTCCAATTCATATCATATTTTTCATTATTTCGAAATTTCAAGTTAAATTAACACACACCACATGCTTGTAATGATGAAGGACATTCCTTTAGCCGTAGGCCGAAAAGTTTGGCAGACACATGACATTTTTCTTATTCAAGGAAGAGAACAATTAGCGCTTGCTATTCACGTTTGTCTTATAACTCGCATTATGCTGTATAAATGAAGCTTGGTCATTGTTTACTTTGATTGAATGATATAGGAAAACATCCAGAAGTAACATGTTAAATTGTAAGATTGAGCAAAGCTGCTAAAGTTTTCAAATTAGTTATGAAAACTAATGATTTTTGAATCAGGTAGCATCTTTAGATTTGCCAAACCAGAACAGAAAGTATGCTACATAAAACAATGCTAATTGCATTTTTTCTGTATAAATCATAACTTTATTTTAACTTCTTACTTTTGCAGTGGCGTTGGTTTCACCATTATTATCATGGCAGCTGCTGCTTTACCCATGTCTGCGGTGCAATCTCCTACTAAGAAAACTGCATCTCGAACATCATCTTTGTCTTCCTCCTCTCCAGTTTCAACCGGTTTACAGTGGAATGAGGTCAAACACGAAGCGACTGAAGCTGACGGAAGCATCGAAAATTCAAGTGCTCAGATGCCCAAGAAGTTTTCAAACCCAGCCATGACCTGTGAAAGCCAAAGTCATTCTGCACCTTGTATGGTTGAAGCTGCGAAACATGAGCTGCAGTCAAATACAGAGGAAAGATTCCATCAACCTGTCTCTCTCCCTTTCCCCTGCACATCGCGCCAATTTTCTTTTCCTCAAAGCCAGTCGTTTGCGACCGAAACATATAGCACTGACAGTAGAGGTCATGGAAGGATATCCGTTGAAGACTTTGGCGGACCGTGTCGGTACTCCCCTCAAGTTACTTCCCGATCACCACGTGACCCTTACGTCTTCGATAACTTTCCAAACCGGTACAACTTTTATCACGGTAAGTGTTCAACCGGTACAACTTTTATCACGGTAAGTGTTCAATTCATTTTCATAAATAAGAGAGCACAAAAAGAAACTATGTAGAAGCTGTATGAATATGCTCTGTTAGTTATGAATGAAATGTCATCATATGACATCAACAAGTTTCTTTCGGTGTTGAAATGAGGGATTTGTTGTAGTTCACCAGCAACTCATGGTATCAGCAACAGGAGAGCGCGGCTAAAACACTTGTAAAATGCGTTGCATAATCAAAAATTATTCATGACGCTTTCAGTTGGCAAGTTTCGGTTGTTGCTCGTTTAAATCCGCAACCACAGTAATATCCAGGTCATTTTGGTAGATTTTGACGTTCAGATAATGTAACAGGTACTGGAAATGGTCATCATATGATGCATCAGCAAACAAACGACATGAGCTATGGGATCGATGGCTATCAACAGCAACGGATGGCCCCGTCTATTTATCCGAACTACCCGAACTCGTACCAACCATCGGAACTAACTTCAAGCAACTCGCAGTTTTACGTTGGTTTTCCGCCGACTCATCACGAGAACAATCAAGATTTATCTTCCGACCTTTACGAAGAGTCAACATCAGAGAAAGAGTTAAAAGATCAAACGGTTGGAAAACAAAATGGCGACCTCTCGGGCGACGCCAACTCCCCTGTGGAACCGCGGCCTGCCGGGAAAAGCAAGAAAACACGGAAACCTCGAACCATTTACACAAGCTACCAACTGCAACAACTAGTGAAAAGGTTCCATCGCACGCAATATCTAGCACTTCCTGAACGAGCAGAGTTGGCAGCTTCACTCGGAGTGACTCAGACGCAGGTAAATCTTCTGATGATTTTGCGTACTCCTATTTGTCTTCTTCTCATCAAGTATCAGTTACGTTTTTTGAATGGAGGTGTTCTTTTTAAATTCTTAAGTTGGAACCTGCATTATAACTGAATATACCTGGTCTAGCATCGAATCATTTTTTCTACTAAGGCTTAAAGGTATACACAAAATATTTGTGAAAACACTATGTTTGACTTTACACTCGCAAAGGTGCGTTATAAATCAAAGGCTTCCACCAAACTGTATCTGTAGCAGTATTGCTTGCCCGCAAAATCAAACGTTTCGTAAAGTCTGCATTATTGTAACCAACCTGTAAGATTCTGTTTCTTTTCAAAGTCTTCACACTAGAAGGTCCTGTCTATCTGCTGCCTGCATATGTAAGAACAAACCGGCTCTAATGAAATAAGAAGCCGACTTCGCGTATATAGCTTCTCGAAATAACATGATTAGCAGGTAATTTAGTAATGCGGGAAAACGCAAGACAATTGGGTCAATTGTTCTAATAAGCCAATTTTACCTAAATTTCATTTTGCCTCAATAAAATATGCAAGCGACTAAGGCTTATAAGGCAGTGGGAGCTGTAATGGTCACTGATGCGTGCCAAAATCAATTTTAGAAACGCAGTGTGGACGGAGACCAGCAGGAAGAGTTTATCAATCGCAACAATATATTTTTGTCAAGGAAAGTAACAGCAGTTTGAACAATCCTGTTTTCAGAGAAATTCGAAGATAAGAGACTGAACATTTTGCAGTATCACAATATCGATGTTTTATGCGAACGAAAAAGACTTGTTTTAAGCTAATGAAATTTATATTGACATTACCCTCAATGGCATACCCTTTAAAATATTATCTTGCAAAGTTTTGTGTAAATATTCTTGACATCATCCATTAGAATGTATGCGATAAATTCGCAGTACGTCAAACTTAAGAAAATGGGAGATGAGGCAGTGATAAAAGTTATAAAGGGCAATTTTCTTCCATATCAAGTTGCGGGCGTTACAGTAACAAAATGAAGAATGGCCTCCAATGAGGAAGAGCCTGTCTAACTCGAGAGTCCGAAAACATCAATAATTTAAGTTCTTGTTTCGCTGGTTCTCAACACCAGTAATCGGCGAAAGCATTTGTTGGGTTTCTTCGCGGACCTTCGAAAATAAAGTATGCCACGTTTCGGAACGTTCTTAGTCTTTGCAGGAAAAATGAAGTTGAAGCAAAAGTTTCCAGTCCGGTAATTTTTCTTCCTAGCCATAAAAATTTTCCTCCAGGAAAAATAAAAAATGTAGTGCATATTGAAACCAAACAGTAAAAATTATTTTACTATCGATAGGTTTGCTGCCAGAGAAAGAAACGTTTCGGCTAAATTTGTAAACTCGTGTGACGACAAAGTTATGCTCCAAGCTTTTATAAAAGAAAGTCTCAAAAATTTTAGTCACAAAAGACTATTTTCAATCTGCATGCTGCGAATATGCGAATATGCTTCTGTAATCCCGTACAAATTAATGAAGAGGCTATGACAACAAAAATCACATTTAGCACCACCGTTTATTTTGTTAATTATCCAATATCGCTGGTGTTAACTGCAATAAAAAAATCCAGGGAAAACAAACATATTGACTAGGCTTATTTTTCTACTTTCTCATTTTCCCGTAACTTTAAGTTCGCTCTTAGTTGGTTCCATATGCAGCAAGAGAAGTGTTTTCACCAACGACGAGAAGGACATTTGTGTTTCCATTGACGTGAGATAATGTAACCCGCAAAAACATGCTTAGAATGAAATTAATAAAATGCAGCAAAATGTTTTCGAGGACATCTTGATATTAGTAGTTTTCATTGACGTCTTTACACAACTACAAAAGACGCTTCGCAAAATCCGCTTTTACTGATTTTTCTAAAATTTCCAAGAGTTTTTGTACAGGAATATACAGTAAAAGCTGTATGAAGACATTGTACTTAGCTGGCATTCTTTCAAAAGTTTTCAAGTTTTTTCTCAACCGCATGTAAAATGATAACATTTTTGTAATAATTTCATGGGTGGTACAGGTTTGAATGAGACAGCAAAGTTTGTGATATTGACAATGAAATATCCGCACATACTGTGCAGATGCGAAGCAGTAAAAAATTAATATTTTTACTGCATTCTGTCTTTGTTTCAATATCGGTGTATTTAAACATTCGGTTTAAGCTGCATTTCACGTTTAGTTTAGATTAACTTCAGCCTACTGATGAGTACAAAAACGTTTAAAGATACAGTCAGAAGTAAAGGATAGGGCAGACTTGGTTGACGAGCTCTTTACGTTATAGAATTATTTCGCCTCAGCTACTTTTAGATTATAACATGATAGTTTGCTGTAAGTCCTTTCAAATAAAAACGTTGTTTCTTTTACCACTGCTTTCAGAGGTATTACATTTTGCTTTAGCAGTACTTTTAGCATCTGAGAAATGTTTATGAATCGTGATGAAAATTAGCTTTTTAGGTTCAATTTACTAGAAAATACCGTGGTTTTCCTTGATTTATTTTTATTCAGCTGAAGAAAACTGCAAATATTTGAACACGCACAATTTTTCAAAATTTCTCTGTCTACTTTAAGTTTTATGATAAATATTTCATTGCGTTTGTGTTCTTAACAATGTAAAGTAAACTGTGCTTCTTTCACNTTTTCTGTTCACACTGGCACTGCGCTAAGAAAAATAACGTGGTTTGTACTTTAGGTAAAAATCTGGTTCCAAAATCGTCGTTCCAAATACAAAAAGTTGCTGAAACAGCGACTTTTGCACAAGAGTGGCGGTGACTTAATGATGAACTTCTCCAGCTTCGGCACATCGACTAATTTCCACTCGATGTCATCGGAAGAAAATGAACAACTCGGGAGCACAGGACTTGGACAAGGGTTTGGGGATGAGCAAACTGGTTGGAACGTGTGCCTACCTGGTTCCAACATGAAGACCGGCGAATCCTGTCCATCTGTTACCTCTGAAGAAGCTGCTCCCTGTAGCAGTGAGGTTGTTTCTAACCTTGGCTTTCAGCAACCAGAACTTAGACGGGAATACCAGTATTCAAATAACTCGAACGAGCCTTATATGACTCCTTACTTTTACACCAACCGCGATCATCCAGTAACTACATATCAGCCGATGCTGAGGAGCCAACAGTCGAGTGACGTAAACCAGCATTCCATTTCTCCCAACTTGGCCAGGAGTGCTTACGCACAGTGGACACACGCTTTGTGACTTCAGGATCAACGTTTGCAGACCTCAAATGCGCTGGAAGCAAAATCACCCAGCTCAGCGGCTACAGGCCAGTGCCCGCGGAGTTCTTTGTGGTGGATTGTTGTGCCTGACAGCTAAGCAATATTGGTTTGGGCAAGCAGATTCATGAAGCTGCAGCCTGATCTGAGACCTTACATTAGAGGGAAAACAAAGAATGTTCAAATTTGATTGATCGCTATTTAAAATGTATGCCATTGCACAACATACGATGTGTTTTTGATCAGCGATATTTGCCCAGTCTTTGCAAAACAAACGCTCAACTGTGACTTGACAGTAGTATTTGCTCACAACTAGGCTAACTTATTTTGACCATATATTGATAAATCCCAAAATGTGTTCAGAGGTCTATTCCAAGAATGTTTTTGAAACTGATTAGACTGATTTACTCTGCGCAATGTCTAAAGCTGTCCGAATATCAACCTTGAAATCGCACAAGCTACTTCAAACTTTTTCGGTGCGGTTTTGCGATCTTCCTGGCTAAAATGTTTGAGCTTATTTAACTGAAGTCGAAGCTTGTATGTTTAGTTTCAGAAATTTGTTTCTCCTGACACGCAACACTTTAGTTTTGACATAAACAAAAGTGTCAAATTTTGCACTCCAAGCCAAGCAGTCTTTACAACCAGAGGAATTGTTTGCGACCCTAGAAATTTGCAAAGCTTTGTATAATTCACAAGCATCTGCCGACATATTATTCCAAAAATCGGTTTCATTCAACAAGCAAGTAGTGCATCCTTCCTCATTGTACTATTGTAGTTTATGAGCATTTATCTTTGTAAATATTTCCTTTCCTCCATTTTTTGATGTCCAGTGTTCGTATAAGTGGGTCGTACAAGATGTGCACATATAGAGAAATTTTCAAGGAAGATTCAACGAGTTTTATGTGACGACTTGTATCTGTAACATTGAAAATAATTTAACTTACTCATTGGACCAAGTACGAGAGTGTTTGCTTAAAAACACGTTTGAACATAACAACACACAAATATGCAGTAGCCTGTACGGGCTAGTCACCAAATGCCAAAAACAATTGGAAAACTTGATGTGCTGCATTCGTATGCATATAATGAAAAGAGGCAGACACTTCAGTAACCAGAAGTTTCATCTCAATTGGAAATAGATCTGAACAGCTCTGCAAGGAGTTTGCCATTATAGGTCATTAAATACGGTATATCCAACCCACCTCAATGCACAACGTGATTAACACTTTTGAAATTCTCTGTTTTGAAACGGTTACATTTGCTCAAAATGTCCTTTGAAATCACTTTTGAGCAAATATTTACTGTAATTTTATACGACAGCCATACTTTTGCCTCTTTAGTTAAGACGTTTAGAGTATACGCAATTTTAACCCCAAACTGCTAACAATTAAAATAATTTTTATTTCTTGCTGAATGCATACTTAAGGGCAACACTTGCTCCGAATGTATTACTTTCAGATTAGTACCAATTTCAAATTTATCTCATTTGCCCCAACAATCAGTGCACTGTATTGTAGCAATCAGTGCCTTGTAACAAACATGTTTTTCATTACAAATTACAATTTTGTAACATTAGTTTAGAAACCTGCATCAAATGTTTGGTTCGAGCAAAAATAACAAAAAATTTAAAATTGGAAAGCAAGCCATCATTTACCATACGTGACAAGTATGACTCCAGGCAGTTACATCATCGCGTAATCGAAAGCAGCACGAAGTGCTTGCAACTTTTGTTTTAAAGAAATTCTGTTTAATGTCTTGTATAATTCTTTTTTTAAATCATACCACGCCCGGATTTCGTATCCAACATGCTGATAAAACAAAAATATTTTTCCTGATATTTCGTTTCTCTGAAGGTTTCTAAACGTATCTGTCAAAAATCGATATATGAACATGTTATGTATTTTTTTTTTCACAATTATGCAATTTTGTATGGACAATATTTGGAAAAGTGGTTTGAAAGTGAAATGAGACTTACATACTGAAAACGAAATAAATTTTCTCTCTTGTTGTAGACTTCTTGCAAAAAATTGACTATGCTGCATTCAGTATAACTTGTACGGTTTGAACTCAACAGACTTGTGCGGTTGAGAAAAACGCACCTTTCGCACACCCCTCATATCCAAAGCCCTTTCAAATCTTTTCTGGGCTCAACTGTGATTGTAGCTTCGATTAAACCCCAAACCAAGTTCCGGTCGCGAAAATAACACCTTTGCTTGCGAAGAGTTTTAATAGCGGGAGCGTTAATAATCGTACAGGCACTCAGCCGCGAACATCCCCCACACAGAGACGACGCAATAAGTTGTAATCAGCGAATACCACAGCGCAGCGGGCGCTTTCACGGCAGATCCTGGTTGGCAGTTTTGCTGTTCACCCAGCACGTCAGCAGGTGCGCTGGCACGCGATGGAATCGAATGGTTTACTCTGAAACATCTGCTGGATTCGGTGTCTGAACACGTCCAGGGTTAAATTGCCACGTTGATTCGTTCTTTTCTGTTACTACTAACGCTTTTTACATTCGGCACTATCTACTTGAGCTGTTTTTATGAAAGTCTGAAAAACCAAAACGATGAAGGTTAATATTATGACGTTATTGCGTGGCGTATGGAGACGGAAGGTGGCTGATTTAAAGATCTTGCAATTTAAAAAAATTTTGTCTCCAGTTTCACACATTTCGAGTATATGTGACGCATATAGCGTGTAGACATTTAAAGGTGTAATTCGATGAATAGCAGCATTCTGACGCGGTTTTTCCACATTTGCACATATCATATCTTAGGGATTTTAGTCAATTTCACTAAAATGCATTTTCATGGATTTTAATGGNGATGTTTTGCTTTTTCAAAAAAAATGTAAAGCAGAAGATGTTGAGGTGATGATCACTCAATTTTTTAAAGATAAACCACTGAAACTTGTGATCGGTCAGTGGCGTAGCCCAATGCTTAAGCACGTGGCCGCTGTCACCCACTTTTCCTGTTTGGTGGTGCCTGGGGATCAGTGTGCAGCACTTCTTATCAGCACAAGAAACACTCACGCGTGAGATGTTTTTCATAATCAAACGATAGGCCTTGACTTCCTCACCACCTTCACGTCATCAAAACCTTCTTCGTCTCTTTAATGTAAATAGCGAAAACGCTGCAATTGTTTTTGGTACTCCTTATAGAAGCTTTAAAAGGTTTACTACTTGCCGTAAACATTAAAACAGGTTGAAGAACTGACAAACGTTACGATAGTTAGTTACAACTAGCTTCATCGGGGCGAACATGAAATTTATGGTTTTAGGCATCACGAAAAGAGACCAGCAGTTGTTTTACACATGATGTAACTCAAAAACTGCTGAAATATTGCGTTTCGTCCAAAACTCTGATCTTACCAATGATTACAAAACATGTGAGTACGATACAAAATAAATTTTTTGCTAAAATTAATAAATTTCGTGATACACGATGGGAAAGATGGTCCAGGAGACAATTTTCATTTCCGCTACTAAACCAAGCTGAAAGTGTATTCCAATAGTTTTGATCTAATGACGAAAGTTGTTTCGAAACAGATAATTGAAAAATGTAAAAAATGTTTTCCCGTTTAAGTTTTTACGAAGAAGTATTAGCTGTCTTATCTCTCACCGGTCAGCGCCATGTTGTAACTGAAGCAATTTGTCAAAGCTAAGATCCGATTGGTTTTCTTCAGATTTTCAGATGGCTGCTTGGACAAATTTCGCATTTGACCGAATCTGCTCAAACATTCTGCACTAGCGACACCGTGTGAGAGTGTTTGTGCAGTGAAAAAACGATTTTGAATCAAGACTTGCTCAGAGTGTCACCAAATCAAAGGCAGTGACTATTTCTGTAGCAACAGAAAAAATATAATAAAATATCGCGCATTTCAGATATGCCTCTGTTTTGTGGAAAACCTCATTCAGCTTCTCTTTCGCCAACAATCAGGACCATATCTACCTCTCATATGTACATTTTATAATCAAACGTTATTCAAGAATTGGTTTTGACTGAGGTTCATGTCAACTGATCACTAGGATGGGAAGTAAGGTAGGTCTTCTTTACATCAACATACAGAGTAAAACAGAAAAGTATTTTGGTCACTGGCTGGAAATCGGTTTTTGTAGCACTGCTGTTTCATAGAGTGCAAGCAACGCGTAGTAATGTGACAGTCTCTTTCAAGTGAGGTATGTCATTGTGATGCAGTGACACAACTGCCTTCTTAATGTTCTTTAACATTAAAACAAGCCAATACAAAGAGTGCGCTGGGTCGATCCTATCTAGTTCCACCATCTTTAAAGGCAGGAATAAGGAAAACTTCAAGTTCATCTACGCTTTTGTGATAATCTGAAAAATACGAAGGTGTTGAATACTGAAAAGATTATTGTCATCAAGGTGAAAAAGAACCTTGTTGTATTGCCGGTGTCAAGATGTAAACACAGAATAACTTTGATAGCAAAAGTACACGCTATTCAGTTTGCTCATTGTAAACCTTGCCTTTGCAAAATATCCAACTTTTGACGTTCTTCCTTTAAAAAAATGTGCGAACCGATCACTCACTCTCACCACGTTCAACTACTTGTATTATATTTACATTCTTTGTATTTGTTTGGAGCGGAATTGCGGCATCCAATTCATCATGGCTTGCACTGCTTTCTAACTATTCTTTACAGACACGAATTACGTTTGTACTCTACATTGTAAGAAAACCAAAACTCAATTGTATAAATATTATTTTGACTCTAAAGCCTTCAGCTCACCATGACAGCTTGCGCATTATCTGTTGTTGGGTTTTATCAACTCATTGCACACATTTACTTTGAAAGCAATATAACACCAGCAGTTTTACGCTAAACCTTTGATAGCACAGATCATTTTTAAGGAAATCTTGCGGTGTACAGTGAAGATAATGCACACCATAGCAAAAACAGATCTTCTGCGAGCATATAGGGGGTGGCCTGGCCTGGGTGGAGATCTTAAGATGCATAGATTAGTATGCTTGTGAAAATTGACTCAGTCAAACTAAATTGCATGAATGCTACAAGGTTATTCCGCATTACATTGCAATTAAAACTTTGAGTCATTATTTCTTTGAAAGGAAAGGAAAAACTTAAAACTTAAATCGCATAACCTTTATATTATGCAGAGTATAGCCGCAAATATTGAAAAAGTATTATTTTATTCGACGTTTCGACTTAGTCATAAGTAGGCAACCAAAAGTCAATAAAGTCAAAAATGTTCTGCCGTTTCTTAAGCTTATGAAACGTCCACGAACCAAATTTCACGCTCATACCATGAGGAAATCCTAAGTTATTTGGTAAAAAAGTCAAAATTTATCATTACGTCAAAGTTTATCGTTTGGTCAAATTTTCTTGCAGCACAGTTTTTTTCTCTTTATTGATATTTTATTGAAACTACAATAACAGATAGTGATATGTTTTTGCAAATTTAGTTGCAATTCTGTAATAATAATGGGTTTGTTGCGATTTCTGACGTAATGATATTGTTTTGCCCAATACTGGACGATTGAATATTATGTAGGATAGGCGTGGTATACGGGATGTGGTCTTACAGTACTTGTTTCGGTGAATGTTCAATCCATTGTACATATACTGTAGTGTTTCAACTTTAAGATGTTCTCAGGTTTGACTCTACTGTAGTTATTAATGTACATATCAATATATCATCCCCAAGGTTAGACAACCAAATGTTTTTAAATTTCGAAGCTTGAAGTGCATGAATATGCTTCTGGGTTAACCTCAACACCGAAGGCTGGATTATTTTGCAGTTGCAAAAACAGACAATTTATAGGTCAAAATAAAGTCAAAATTTGTAAATTATAAAGTCAAAATTTTAAATTTTTGGGTCAAAAAATTGGTTGCCCTAGTCATAAGCCATCTTCGCGTAAAAATAATGAAATACTGTACACCAGTGACATAAAAACGTGAAGGAGAAGTTTAAAGGCATTATGTTATGTTACGTAGCAAAAATCGTTCAATGTTAAATATTAGCAACGGATTGGATGGACCATCCATGTTGCGATCCGGTTGGTACTCCTGCATTCCTATAGACTGGAGTAGGAGAAGTTTCTTTTGACCGGCGATGCTTCCCAATATGTCTGGTCGGTTAAAGTTAATTCGGCGCGGGCATTTGCTCCACAGATGTTTACATACTTTGGAGCGTAGATCAATGTTATGTCCAGTATGTCCAATGTAATTTGACCAACAGGTTCAAGATCATGACCCAAAAAGATGTGTACCCATGAAAATTTCAATTGTGACTTTGATTAAAAAGCTATTTATTTCAAATT
>JGI24159J19872_10003132_pt1 | contig 20354 bp, 11 predicted proteins | sample Ectturendosymbi4_FD_19872 | JGI IMG/M metagenome (IMG submission 19872) | reverse complement strand
TTAGCGCCATCAAGCGTATACTCTATACTACCGCAATGTATACATCCTCGTCTTCTTTCGTGTATTTGTGTTTTGTTTTGTTTTTTCTCTTTACTGCGATGCATGTTGAAAGTCTAGCGTTTTGCGTGTGGGAGTGAAGACGTTACACAATATACACAATACACAATACAATACTCAAGAAACGCGAAATTTCATGTTCTTTAGAACAAGTGCGAGTGCAGAACTTACATCCTTTTTCATGTGGCTATCGCTTTGTCATAGCTTTAAACAAACATTTCATCACGTTTTGCTTTCTAAACCAGCAAATATGCGCTACAGCTGTGTATGAAGCTCAAGACTAAACCGAAATGTGTAGGAAACTTGTCAAGTTTTAATTGTTGACAAAAATGAAAATAAATCAAAAATGTAAAAATTTTGTACTATACACTCTAAACGTAATTCGCTGAAAGGCAGAGATGTTGCAAAATCGTGGAATGAGTACCACTTCTGTAAAACATGTGAAAATTTGCAGCATTTAACTATCTTCTCCGTCAACAGTCCAGCTAGGTGCTGTCAAAGCGACTGTCAACAGTAACTTTTGTTAATCAGTAAGTTTTGAGATTCTGGCATATTGCAAAAAAGAGGCGAAACATTTTTGTTTGTTACACTTAATCTGTAGTGGATAATGTCAAGCAAGAGTGAATGAAGTAGTTGAGTGCATGATCTGGTCTGGGTAATAAGGTGGTCTATGGGAAACTTGATTTTTGAACAAAAACGGAATAGAAAATTGGAATAAAAGTTGTCTTCCAAGGTTGCCTGGCAAAACTGGTAGTGCAGGTAGCGACTGAAGGATTATGCTGCAATTAAGCAAATCATGCAAGCGTTTTAACATGTAGCTATGACCCACTTGAGAGGTGCCATGGCAACTGCGGTAATCATGCGATGCTAAGATAGTATTTTATAGCAAGTACAGTATTATTGATAAAGTCTGCGAAATGAGTTAACTTTTGTTCGGTATATTTCATGTACTGAAGAAATAAATAAATATGTTGGAAGTGCCTGACATTGCACATTGAGCGCAGTAATGAGCTACGCAATGAGTGAAACTAAAACCCATTATAAGGGGATAGCTTAAAAATCAGCCGTAGTGCCGCATGAAATTTTTGTTGGTAAGTTTGCGTGTATCTATAGTAAAAACATCGTTGATGTCCAAATATCTTGGTAAGGAGAAAAACATACTCCAGATCAAAGTATCAAAAGACACGTAAATACAGTGGTTGTTAGTATAAATTTGAACTGCTCAAAATACCTTTACACAAACACTCTCCTGGATTTCTAGAGAAATATATCCTGCACCGCGTCCGCATCCATACGAAGTCAAACTACTTGCTCTGTTTTTTGATGGGGTATCAAGACCACCTTAATTTGTATAACGCATGCACGTGCTTCGATACACTTATAAGAAACAATGGCTCCCGAAGTATGGGTCGCGACCCAAACAAGGGTTGCGAAGGGTCAAAAAATAGGTCGCGTCGAGGCGATCCAAGCATGGGTTGTATGTATATTTCAGGGTTCCTATTTTCATCTTTTCAAGTTCGTTCAATCATTTTCATCATAGACTAAATCATTGCATCAAAAAAGTAGATTGCTGACACAGGGGCGTAACGACGGGGAGCAAGGGGGGAACAATTCCCCGGGCGCCGAATCACTGCGGGGAACACCGAAAGTCACAACCATTTCACAAGTACTTTCTTCAGTACAGTAAATTTCCTTCCGAAAGACCTCAGGTTTGAACATGAGGGCGCCAAACTTGCTTCTTGCCGCGGGCGCCATCTAACCTCGTTACGCCCCTGTGCTGACATGGCATACGAACTTAGTAACTTACCGCCAAAACTCGCCCATACAGTCATTATTTGTATATGATAAAATACGCTGTACTAGGCTTGGGTCGCGAGATGTTCACCATACTCAGATTTAGGTCACGCTCAAAACTGTTTTTGAACCGCAGCCTTATAAGCATCGCAATTGAGCTATTTTTCCTTGTCACTGATGCATCAATTGTTCCCTCTAGAACAGTGGTTCTAAACCGTTTTTACATACCTTACCTTTTGTCAAACAAGATTACCAGATTTACCCCCAATACACTCAGTGGTGCTAATTTATTGAAAATACTAAATTAACAAATTCTTACAGTTTAGAATGATTTATAAAAATTTACATTCGCTGCAATTCATGGTTCAGTAAATTTCCCCCTTGGAAGATGAAATTTACCACCAGGAGTAAATTTACCTCAGGTTAAGAACCACTGCTCTAGAATAGATATCCTTTCAAAAATGCACATCGGAGTGTGTCGTCACAAACGACTTGTGAAACTCGTTTAATTTTTGCTGGTGTCTATCCATTTTACTCATATTGGTTTTAAAGCCAGTTGTATGACTTTTTTGCGACCATAGTGTTCGCTATGGAACACTCTCCAGACACAGGTGCTCGCAGGATATTTTTCATGGCGAAGCAAACTACAAAGCTAAAAACTGCCCCTCACTCATGGCTGGGTATTTGTGCTTCTGTGCTTCTGTTACCCTATTGGCCTACTGCGAATAAACTATGGCAGCCAAGATGCAGGCCTCCAGATNCAAACTCTTAATAAATGTTTTTTTGCTGTATATATTGGCGTTAGTTGTTTGGGNTTGCTGATAGCAGCTTTATGGGCATAACGTGTGCTTGTTACTTTAGTCTGTGTACTTTCTGTAAGTCTTGCTTTGGTCTACTTCATCATTTCACCTGTAAACTTTTTCTTGCATTTCACTGTACTGAAGATACGTCACTGATGCGAAGTACTTCCTAGTAAAATACTTTGCGATCAGATTCGGCTGTGTCATCCTTGTGGTGTCTTGATGCTTTAGCGAGATTAGCTTCTCTTTCTATCTGAACTTTGTCAAAGAAACAGAATTTCTAAACTCTAAAGTTTATTATGGTTGGCTTTAATATGCACATTTCCGGAAACTTAATTCAAGCCCAAATCTTTTTCACGCAGTTTGTTTTGCTCTCAATCACACTCAAGCGGTTTGTGGTTACTAGTCTATACACACATTGTGCAACGCTGATTGGCGCTGTTGAGCAAAAAACGCAAAACTTACGGAGCAAAGATAGCATGCATTAAGCACGCAGCGCAATTTTAGATTTTTCACAACCTGACCTTTGCCACTACATTTCAGTATTACCAAAAGTTTCAACCCGCAAGTGGGCAGTTGCAATGGAAAATTCCTTAGGAAAAGTACTTGTTCCGGGAAGGGACGACCTTGGGTACGCATAAAACCATAAAAATTAATAGCTATAAATTAATAGCCACATATCAATAACGACAATGACATAGCACAAATCAAATTATAACTTTCTTTTTAAATGATGTTATCTCATTTTAAGTAGTATCTTATGAAAGAGACTCATCCACCATATTAAGCGGTTGAGTTTACTTGAAGCATATCGAAGAAGTGAGTAGTTTTTACGTTTCACGTGTTTTACTGAAAAATTTTGTTGCTAAGCTCAAACAAAAAGTATGTTTATATACATTAGTTTAGCATACAGCTGGTGCTAAAGTCGAATACGTTTGATACAGTCTACGTAGCAAAATCAAAAATGTGAGTTATTATCACAAAAAAAATATTAAATACGCAAACTGTCAGTTATTGTACATTAGACTAAAAATTGTTGCACATTGGTCATACACTTTTAGGCATTACATTACTTCAGTTTGACTGATGGACAGCTTCTATCATTACAGTAATGCCTGTTGGTAGCCTGGGTGGAAGGAGTTCTCGAGAGGGCTTAATTTGTTGTCATAAGTTGACATACTTTCAATTTGATAAAATTCAAATCACGTAGAATATAATAGATGTATTATCCTTTATTTGATAAGAGTTCAGGATTTATTTGAACCTTGCCAGTGGAAAAAGTATTTCGTTATTTTGCAGCCGGTGATTTGAATAATTATGCAAATTGATTCTCCCAATCCTCCCACTCAGAACAATTCTCCCATAGAGCAAGTAGTTCGAAAAACATCTAACAGCTACTGTCCTGGAATGTCCTTTCTTGACCTCAGAGTTCACTGTTACGTTGGCATCTACAAGTACGAGCATTAGACGTTTTGAAAACGGTGTTCTGTTGCTGAACAAGCTCTTAGTTGCGCGGCACGTTTATTCACCGGAAATCCTTTTTAGTCATGAACTAACCGAAAGTAAACTGACAGAAACTGTTTTTGAAACAAAGTAATTTTTAACGGTCACAAAACTCTTCTTTAAGAAAAATCAACTTTTTTTCCTTCAATCTAATCATTTAGTATTATGCTGTGGTTTATATTTTCTCGACTTGTGACTACAATTGTTTTTACCAGATATTTTTCTAAAACCATATCTTTATTAAGTGTTGTCTCACGACCAGTGTGATATTATCAACGCGGACGTACTGTATATTCAGTCTGTATTCTTATATACATGGTGATTTTCTGCGATCTGTATCATCTGATTTTGACTCTTCCGCAGCTTTTATCTCTTTCTCCAGCTGTTGCCTTGCCAGGGTGTGGTGAAGTTGCCGATAACCGAAGCAACTGAATCATGTGCAACAGTCTTTCCGTGAAAAATGATGCGGTTTTTTCCAACAAGGAGCTAGTGTACCTTTACTCCTTGACGTCACTATTCACAGAATAGATTTCACTTCTTGTACGGGCGACGCCGTTTTGACTCAAAATGGGAGTGGGAGCTGAACTTGCTGCTGCGCAACGCAAGTTCATCACTAAATTAAGAACGTGAAGACAGTCATCACGGAGTTGTCGTCATATAAAGCACTACTGGTAACATGTCCTGGCGAAGTTGTGTAAAAACACTAAACATTCATCTGCGTCGTTTTTTTTCAGGGAGGAAGGCGAGCAGCGAAATATTTTAATAAAGTAAACAATAGTAGAGGCCAATGAACTCAATGCATTTTTTTGAAAAAATCTGGGCCCAAACAAATCATTTTTTACTGTGAGAGTCCGAAGGTCAACAAAAAAGAAAATCCCAAGCATCTGAGTTAAATGTCGACGTTTTGCAAAGTTGTGTTTAAAAAACGCAGATACCAATGACTTTGCATTTCTGTTTCTAACACATCTTCAACGAATTAATGTTGGAAGTTTCGAAAATATTTGTCTGCAAAATCTCCAGCATATTTTTGCTCAAATCATTGTTATTTGCGTTTTCGTTTCCAGGCACCACCTGCCATCCTAGTGATGACGCCATTGTGCAGCAGCTGCTGTTTAACTTCACGTCGTAGTTCTTTTTCAATTGATTTCGCAGAAAATAATTACGATCTAGCAGGAAATAATTATGATCCAATATTTCAGAAAAACAACAACTTACCGCGCCAAGAAAACTTGTGTATATAGCCGCTTAAGATTCAAAGTAAACAAAGCGGGTTGCAAGAATGTATTTGCTAATATTTGCTTTGCTGAAGCGTGGTAACTTTTACATAGAAAACAAAATATTTACAAGTTAAATGCAATCTTTATCAGAATGCAATAATTTCACAACACGCTGCCCACCAGTTTTATTTATTTTCAAGTCGAGAGTGTTTTCATTTTGTAAAGTAAAGAATGAGCTTCATGCGTCGAGTTTCCAGAATAAAATATCGACCGGATTTGAGATGACGGCAATCACAGTATTTAATGAAAATTTCCTGTGCATAACAACTTGAATCTTTGAAGTAAGCATGACAAAAGAAATAACAAGCTGAGTGGATAGCCTTTAAGTTTTCCGGACAAATCATCAGATTATAAATATGTCTAAAGACTAGAGTTGCGCGTGGAAGATTTTCCATATAAATAAAAAATTTACTTTTGAAATATTTTATTTGGTAACAGATGGATGATGAAATGCAAATAAAACGTTCTTGTTATCTGCAAAGTGCAATTATTAGCACGTGAAAATCATAAATGAAAGTTGACAGCAAAAGCGAGTGAATTTTAATATTTGGCAGGCAAATATACATTGACTTCGTTCTCGAATGTTAAAAGACCTCAAGAAGTCTTTGCTGACAGGTTCTTAGCATTAGAGCAATTTCGCATTTTGATTTAAATGTGGAATGCGAATAAGCCAGAACAGTCGCCAGAAAGTCTTCAACAGGGAGGCTTTACGTTTGTGCAGGGGTTGACATTATAAGAATTGACAAAACTCCACTAATTCATATTGTTTCATATTTCAATTTGGGGGGCTTGGAGCATTGTTTGGGGGGGTTAGCCCACCAAAGCCCGCCGTGGCGACGGGACTGAAATAAACGGACCATTTCTAACGTAAGGTTGAAAACTGAAGACTGGAAATATTTTTGAGTAAAAAGGAAAATTTGCTTTGATGATATCCTGAAGAAGTCTGGCCATCAACCGAAGTTACAATATTACATGTTGCACCTATGAAGAACCACTAATCATTAACAATGGTCCAAATCACCTCTCCCGGCCTTAGTCCATACTCAGTGCAGTTGAATGTCCAAGTAAAATACTTGTTAAATGAAATTTCACAAGTCTACACTAAAAAAGTTTATTGAATGTTTGTTCCATCAGCTGAAGGATTTCATTGCTTGTTTGCAAGACTGTTGACTGAAAATTCCATTTAGTTTACTTGTTTGCGATACATATAGATAAAAGGGATGAGAACCATGGTTATGCTTCATGTTCCAAGTATTGCNAAAAANCAATGAAAGTGAAAATATTATTTAAATATATTGTCCGTGTTTCTTACTTGAGTTGCTTGCAAAATTNCGCGAGATATTTTTACCGTACGAAATTGCCAATTNTTGGATTGTAAAACAATCCAACTGCAGCATAAAAAAGTAGAGTGGCGTTTACACATGTACTCCGTAGAAGCCGCGGGCGCAAACAGCATGCGCAAGCATGGTAGCGTTTCCTCAAATTTTGGAAAACACTATTAATCTGTGGAACATTCGCGGTCAATGTAATGAACACAGTGGTGACTCGACATTCTGTTGTTCGTATGTCTTTCTCTAGTTTATCATGCTGCTTAGAAATAGCACATTGTAAGTATTCGAATTGTAAACAAAGCAGCAATTCCGGTGTAAATTTCAAATTTGTGTCATGATTGCTGCTAACGGTTTCCCCCTTCCCTTTCCAAGCGCTTTAATCTCTTGTTACATTACCTGTCACATCACAAGGTTGCTACTTTTTACTCTATGTGATAACAAAAATAAACCCGTTTCGCTGTTTCAGTAGTAGCGCCTGACTGCCACAACGTCAGCGCACCACGCTTATATTTCAGGTCAGATCCTCGAAATTGATGGATAGAGAGGTGCACCTCAGTAAAGAATACTATCGGTGTTAGCAGTTATGCTGTTTAGACTTGAAAGGCATGATTGTTTTTGATGGTTCGTACTTGAGGTCCTCTTAATACGAAGAAAAATTACGATAAAAACACATAGACAGTGGATCATTTTCAAAATAGGAAACCTCGATGTTTTCTGGTGAGGAAACAAAGATTGACAAAACAACATAAATTATCAGCTTGTATCAACATTTGATCATTTCCTGAAGTTGTGCTACTGTAGCATTTGTGTGTTTTATCTGTTCATTTCATCACTCTTTCGCAAACTGCAAATATTTTTGCGCTAAACAACAAATGAAAATGGCTTTGCAAAAAGCCTTCTTTAATAAAATTGCATGATTAATTTCACTCAAAAACAATTACTAAAAGCAAAACTCTTACAGAAGGAAAACTTAGTGGCATCCGAACAACGCTCAATTAAATTAAGATGGTTTATAATTAAGTACTTATTTTTCTGACGCTTTACAACAATCGCAGCATTTTGTAGATACAAACACATTCTTAAAACCAGCAATCATGCATTTAAATTTGCTGAACTGTTTTTGAACAAAGCGTTCATTTGACACCAACAACGCCCGAAGATGAGGAAAATTTGAGTTTGCAAGTGGAAACTTCATTGTGCGCACGTAGGCAGAAAGTAATTTTGCAAGAAAAAATCAAGAGCAGGTGTTTGAAAGAAATATTACGACACCGGCAAAACGTTGCAGTTTTCGAGAACCAGGAGGTCAGCCTCGAAATGAGAACGGATGACATTTTTCACTGTTTGCTCTTCCTCGAGGCCATTTATGGCATCGGGCAGAAAATTCCGCTCAATTTCTCCCACGAGTCAGCACAGCCGGTCCTACCGCGTCACTGCAAACGCAGCTTTGGCGATGTACCGGCCCGTACTGTTTACTTTGTGCGTCCTTGCGTTTGACGCAAAACGTTGACAGACAAGTAACGCCTCAAAACGAGCCGATGACGCGAAGATGGGAATTGTGCAAAGGGTAATGGTCAGTTTTGAGCGCTCCCACGCCAATCAGCTGTACGTGAACCAGCAAAATTGCGCTCGCGCGAAACACGCGTTGTCTGTTTCGCCTTTGCCCGGACTGAAAAGGCTCACGCGGCGTCGGGTAAATCAGGCGGAAAATAAGTAAATGCCAGACAAATGTCCAAACAAGGAAAGGTCGTACGTCTCCTAACTTCCACAATTTTACGCTTTCGTGTCCAAGCAGAAAAACAAAACGAATTTTTCCGGCGAAAGTTGTTTTCCGCGCGTTCGTTGATTTCCATCTAGCAAAAAATGAATTTGTTGCCAGCAACACGCGAAACGCGTCAATTGCGTCATCGTGCGCTCTTGAAAGCTATTCCAAGGCATTCGTTCGTTTGCCAAATCATTCGATATCCCATGACGCAACCCGACAAGAAACAAAGTGATCTCGTGATCAACCTTTGAACTTTGCGCAGTAACATTACAGTGTTGTTGGTGTGAAATGTGGCGCTTGCACGTGACCAGTTATTATTATCGCGCATGCCGTGGATTCCATTGCGATGAAAGCACGACTTTCGTTTGATCCGCCATTCATCAACCACGCTGTTAAGATCTGAACCGCAACGACCAGCTGTGAAGCTAAGCCTTGCATCGTACACAGACGAACCCGCGGGTTCGTGACGCCGACCGATTATAACTAGTTACCTTTTTTTCCAGGTTATCGATCTTGTTGCCAGTAGTTTGCCACGGAAGCGCTTCACGCAAACACATTTGTGAAGCTAATGCCCAAATGCAAGCAATGGTTGGTTGCACAGTTTTATCAATGGACTTTTTTGGTGCCGATCCCTAATTTTTAGTTCAATTTAAAAACCAATCATGATTAGCAAACCACAGGCTATCCAACCGAGATGGGGCAAAGACGTGTCCAGGTTAACAAATCATCGACAAACGATTTGCTTGATGTGCGCGAAATATCTACAAGGAACTGCTTAACCGCGTGCTGAGTCACCGCTATGGACTTTCTACAAAAGCAAGGACTTGGCAATCCCCGCTGCTCTGATTGCAATCTCATCTACTTTCGTTTTTAATCACTGTCGCAGAAAGTTGCCAATCCTCATTCTGACTTATTTTGCCAAGAATATCAACGAGTTCGTGGTCACAGCACTTGAATCGTGCGACATATACTGCAATGCTTTTGTTTGATATTTGTAACTGGCCGGAGTAGGGAAAGTATCACCGTCTTAGTCCAGAAGGAATCGTGTGGTCATCAACACAACAATCCATTCAAAGCTCTTTATAATTAGATTTACACGGACTCTGACGAAATAAAACCAAGGTTTTGATTTGTAGGAGACCTACACAAACTAAAATACTCATGCATAAATTAGCAGATAACACCGAAAGATACATAACACAATTCTAAGTGTAGGAATTTGTCTCAGAAGAAGACAATGACTTCTTTAACAAACACAAGTAAAAGAAATTGCTCTCGTTTTAAAGAAAATAATGGTACATGAAGAAAAGATACTTCCTAAATAGCTTAGCTGTTTATACCACGTTGATGTACCCGCTAATTCGTTGTGCTTTGGAATAGATCAAAGGGGTTAGTATGGCTATTAGGTCTTCTGTCACAGTTGCTCGTAACACCATTGTTTTTTTCACAACCGAGGCCAGGGGAACTGAAGCCATGCATAATCATGTCCTGCGCTGTTCGAAATTTGTTGAAAATCTATAATCCTTTCCTTCATATGAAAACAAAAAACTTCTTTTGCTTGGATATAAATTTTTTTAAAGTTTTTCGTGAGATCTTATCAGCAACTGAAGAGAGGACTCTTAATGGATTCTTAAAATCTCCTTTTTCTTATGCCTATTTCATCTCTATAGTTTTTCCAGAGCAATTTCAAATAAATTTTTTACCCAGAAACATTTGAATTCAGTATTTCTTTAATGAATTTTCAAACACAACTATGCAACATTAAAGGAAGCAGCACGCAAAGTTGCAAACCACCCTCACGGGAAGTACTACACCATGGGGAGTGGGGCGTGAAAAGAATGCAAAACGTTTTTCGAATTATTTTATAATGTAGCATTGGGATGAGAGATGCAGTGCGTGCAAATGATTTTAACCGAAGCTCGGTGTGGGGTTGACATAAAGTTATAAATATGAGTTCTTTATTACTAAATGAAGCAAAAAATGGTTTTATGACTAGTATGATTATGGTGCACTCAATTGCTTCAACAGGCAAGCTGTTATGCGCGGAACTCTCTGTTATTGGACCTAACAAGGCTACAACTCGAGAATGACTGGACGTAAAGTTAGGTTATAGTCGCATGTGACCTACAAGTGAACTAGGTTGCAAAGCAAAAGCGTTTCTATCGTTTGTGAAATTCATCGTTGCATATATCATTCCTCCTAAACACCTGTGAAAAATTCACTGCACTGAGCATTTTTTATGCACTCAAAGAAGGAGCTGGCAGCGGTTAAAAATTTTACAAGAAGCTTCAGCCGACACAAGCGTTATGTGAAAGACTCAAAAAAGTAAACCCTACTTTTTGATTGATGAGTCTCGAGTTTTATGAGTCACAGATAGACGTTTTAGTAAAGAAATACAGGCATATTGCTAGATTTAAATTTAATGGATCCCTCTTTCAGAACTCATCAATATCACAACACTCTGACTTATTTCAGACTATGGCGCTCTTCCTCGCGTTGTATTCTGAAATAAATCGGAACGTAATAGTTCTTTCAAAAGTGTGTGATAAGCTCCGTTTTCCAAGATTTGCGGCAGTGAAACATGAATGATTCACACAAGTAAATAGATAGCAGCTCCTGATAGACACTCAACCCAACGTCATCTGCGCACAGGGGTGATATCTTGAAAATCAAGCTTTTTATCGCGTCACACACAGACGCGCTCTTGCTCAGGAAATATTCCGTCCTTCAGGAACAATTTGGGTGATCCAGGCCAGCACTGCTGAAACGTGTTTGCTCTACTTCATTTGGGAGATTTTATAGGACATAATGCTTCCGAGAAATTGTATATCTTTAGGCCACTGCTAGGCGAACACAAAAACTGAATTTTATGATTAACTTGCGTGATTCAAAAACCAAGTGGGCACGTAAAGCTGTGATCGGCTTCCAGAAACTTCTGTCAATGATTTTACACTCCAACTAGGCAGATCGAAATATACGTAAGATAGAAAAACAAGGAAATTCACCACTATCGTGTGGCTAGAATTAACCTTGTACATTCGCTTGCATTGTAATCTGCAACAGAAAAAACGTGTCTAACACAATGTGTTGCTGTTTGACTATAGCAAGGTTCCAACTTGTCATAGGTTCAACCACTGATTCAACCACCATCACATGTTAGACTGGTTGTTCACATCTTTGGACGTAAACTAAGCTGAGAAAACCACTGATTTTTCCAAGAACTTTCCAGTGGCGTTGTTAGAGTGTGCGCTGCCCGGGGCGGCCCTTGAGCTTGGCGCCTCCGAAGCCCATAAAAATAAATATTGCACGGTGATATTAACTAGTTTGTTCACCATTGTAATATTACAGTACTATCACATGCTCAAATATGGTATGCTTTAAATACACACCGAAAAACTCAAATATTGTAAGTAACAGTTAAACAAAAGGCAAAAATGACATATAGGGAAAAATAGTTAAAAAAGTGTAAAAAATTAGGAACATCTTTATTTTTTAAATGAAAACTACAAATTTCTGCGCGGTAACTTTTCTTGCCTTTTTGTGGCCAAATTCTTCAATGGCAATGTCAAAATTTATATTGTCTGTCAATTGTTGCTCTATAGACAGTGTAGCAAGATTTCTCAACGCCAAGGTGCTCATACTAGATCAGCTATGTCCAACCCGCGACCCGCGGGCCGCATGCGGCCCAGTCGAAGGTTTTGTACGGCCCAGTTTAGGTGTTAGCTGTAGTGAAAATATCCTACATGCTGACAACCTGTGCTTATTTTCATAATCTTCAATTTGAAATTTTAATGCAGGTGGTTTGAGTGCCATTTTATCACGTCTGTTACCATTGCANTTAGGATTTGAACGCTTTCAGTACATTAGCTTAAGCTCAATTCAGTTTACTATGATCAAAGTAAGCCATTCAACGTGCGGNCCTCATTAATATGTCATTCAATGTGCGACCCTGGTCAAGACAGTGACATGATTTTTGACTCTTTAAGCCATTTGGGTTGGACATAGCTGTAGCCTGCTAGATCTTAAGTAATCCTTGATCAGTTTTAGTTTCGAAAAACTCCTCTAACAGGGGTAGCAACATTAACGGCAATTGTGAGGAAAATCCGTAGCATTATTACTATATTTGGAACAGAGTTCCCAAGGTTATGCTTTTGACTAAACTGCAAAAGTTCAAGGGGGCCTTCTTTCTCTACTGTGAACTGTACATCGGCAACATCGTATAACTGTGATGCAACAATAGCGTTCTTCTTAACTGCATAACAATGAACAACAACCGACGCAACAACTATCAGTATTTCTTTTTCGGCTATTAACTACACTGAACCTCCTGTGCAACTAACTGGCCTACTTGGAATCTGAATGCAGCACGGTGATCTAAAATTTTCATAATGACTCATCAACATACTGAAGCAAGAAATAATTTCCCATAAAAGAAAACGACGAACCCTCACGGAACCCTTAAAACTCACGTAACCCCGCTACACGTTTTGCGGAACACCAGGGCACCACGGAACCCCTGTTGAAGAATACTGAGCTAGGTTATATTTCTCCACACACACGGAAATCCATTTTGACGAGCACAGAACCAACTACACATTTATTAGATTTACGCAGAAATGTTTTTAGACCCAAAAATGCGCCAGTCCCATCGCCACGGGGGGGGTTTGGTGGTCTTAGCCCCCCCAAACAAAGCTCCAAGCCCCTCCAAATTGAAAGGTGAAGCACTATAAATAAGTGGAGTTTTGGTTAATTTTATAATATCAAGCCCCCCCAAACAAACGCAAAGCCCCCCCGCAGAACTGCAAAGCCCCCCTATTGAAAACTTTCTGGCGACGGTTCTGCAATGCACTTTTACTCGCATCTACAAAACTTAAGAACACCTACAAAAGCTTAGAGCTCACCACAGCCACACGTTTGCCCATAGTCATCTACCATACTCCTACTAAGTTCCGTAACGTCATATAAGGACTACGATCAAATGTCAACAACGACCCAACACTCGATCAATCAACCGTTTTGTAGTGAATCGGTAAAATGTGACAAGGGAGTTGATAAGAGGGTTGAGAACTGTGCTGCAGCTTCAAGTAAAAAAAGCCTATTGATACAACATCACTGACACACGATTGTTTATTGTTTGGCTAAGATAACAATCGCTTAAACACACATGCCATAGTTTAAATTACTCAAAATTAAAAACGGTCTACTACTGTGAGTAGTGTCCCGACATTAAAACCACCTTTCTTTCAAAACAGTCTTTGTAATTGTACAGCCTACAGCATAGCCCATAGTGCCACCCCCATAAAAGTGCCGCCAAGAGTGGACCACCCCCCCCACCCCCCTTAGCTACGCCACTGACGTTCACGCCTATTCAACACGTTTTCCTCAAGCAGCTTGCAAAACCGTTTGTGTCGAGATTTCCAGGACGTTTGAACAGAATGTGGGAATGGGCGGCATGTTTCATCTGCAACATCCCCATGCTGCTCATTTTTTGCTGACACTGCAGTTGGCAGGATGACAAGTTTTTTGTCATGAGTGGGACAGAGGTTCTGACGTATTTCTGTTCTTCGGTAATGGGTAACCTTTATGAAACAACAAAACATCTTTACTTCCCTCGGGACAGGGGCGGATCCAGCTAGTAAGGTTAGGAGGGGCGATTTCTGTAATATTCGGTAGTCAACTCTCACAGTGGCTTCGATACTGTAGGAGAGATGAAGTATACTTCACAACATTGCTGTGACAAAACAATGGACGATAAAATGGATTTATAACGCGAATGTTCTTCACCGAATTGTACAAAATTATGGTGAATAAAGTTACTTTCGTAGATTTTGGGGGGGCGGTCGCCCCAATCGCTCCCCTGGATCCGACACTGCTTCGGAAAGCAGAAAGCTAAAAAGGTTTCACTTTGCGTTAAATTGGCTTTGCTTTTTTCAAAAGATTTCAATTGAGTCGTTTGCTGTTGTTCACTAGCTTTCAAAATATTTTCCAAGTTTTTTGGTGACGTGTATAAAAAGCAGTGGATATACAGCACTTGCAACACGATCACTTAAAATACATATGTTGAAAAAAATTTGACAAAGCACAAAACATTAGAGATTTGCGTCTGCTTTTCAGTTTCCCATTCACATCATACAAACAGGCATAATTGTAACGCTCTATTCTCCGAACACCCCGCAAACGACTTTTCAGGTTCGAAAGTTTGTTTCTATGTTTTTAAAACTCGTGCATGTTGAAAAAGTTGAAGCGTAGTCTCGCTTTTTTATAGTCAAAATTAAGAAATTTACTTGAAATAAGATACTTAATAACTTGTAATCACGATTCTGAAGCTAATGTCTCGTACTGATTAGAAAACAGAAAACTATAACGAACTACCACAAAATGTTTTCGAGGTCTCTCCACAGACTGAGAGGAACCGGTTTGCAAAAAGCTTAGCATGACGATGATTCACCAGAGTTATTCGTTTAAGCAGCAAAACCAGTTGCTTCAGGCTTCCATATAAATGTCACAACGTTCACAACCTTTTTGTTAAACGATGTAATCGGTTCAAGCGCAGGTGGTGGAATTTCTTGCTTCATTATCGCACTGATTCTCCATCGATACTGTTCAGTCCAGTGGTATGCGTTCAAACTTTCAGTGACGGTGGTGTTGAAAAGGTTATTAGAAACATCTGAAATAAATCCTTATAGTTGTTGTGCCAGTATCACATAAAAAACGACAATTGCTGGAAATAGTCAGTTTTTATCCGCGTGTCGTTTTTCGTTAAAGCAACTGCACACAGTGGATGAAGATGGCAAATGCACTTCGGGTGTTGATCGAAACCATGGCAGTACAATTAAGCTGTTAAAATAAACTAAACATATCAATGGCGTCACGAGGGTTGATTGAAGAGTGGAGGGGTCATCGATGCAAAATGTAGCCCTTAACAAGGATCAGAACTTAGAATTTCGTTTTTCTTTGTGGATTTGTTGCACCTGCATCATATTTTGTAATGGCCGGTTTGAGGCGCAAATGTTCTGCATTATGAAAACATTATTTGCAAACTACGAGTCACAATATTTGCTTGAAAAATAGGATGAAAGTTAAAATGAAAGTTTTAGATTTCTGTACGTTCTCTTTCAAGAGACCTATGTCCACCCTTCGAAGAGAGAGGGCCAAAACTAATGTGAAAGTATAAAATTTAATGCTGTAAAACACCACTTCCAATTTCTCTGTCTCAAGTTTTTATTCCAATATTTTTGTTGAACATCACACTAGAAACTGAGCTAACTGCCTAAAAACAGTACAGTCATTGGTAGCTTTAGAGTTGGGGGCCCGAGGCAAGACTTAAAAGAGGCCCTCTGATGATGTTGTCATACTCAGTCAACCCTGATAAGACCTTTTGATAAACCCTAGGTTGGGGATATGCGGACCTCTAAAGGATATGTTCCTGAGACTACAGCCTGACTGACATAACAGAAAATGCAAAAGGTATTCATGATACACAACTTCAATAGCACTGAAAGCTGGGAAGACATAGCTAGCAACACATAAAAGTCAAGCGATAGCAAAGCGGCACCTCCCCCCACTTCTCTAGTTTTACAGTTGCTGTTGGATGTCCCTTTGAAAACAGTGCACTTACAAATTACACTTGCTGCTGTGGGCCCCTTTGAAGGAAAGGCACTTACAACGATCCTTGTGTCTGAATATGCGACCCAAATTCAAGTGCACTGTGCCCAGAATTTGTGGAGGAAACTAGTGATGCCCTGAGAATGGTTGAACCTAACGAATCCACAATTCTTTTAGGAGACTTCAATGCACTCGTTGGGAACGATGATGTGGTGTGGAAGGGGTGTGACTGGCCAAAGTGGTGATGCTGACGTAAATGATAACGGAAGGCTCCTTCTACAGCTGTGCTGCAGCAACGCACTATGCAGCATGGACACCAACAGAGCCAACAAACCGACAGGGTCTACACAAACGTGCAGGCCTAAGAAGTCCTACAGAATAAAGTAGGAGGCATTGGTGGAAAGGATGTAAGAAAGACTTATGCAGACAGCGTATCGTCCTTGTTCCGAGAGCTTTCGGAATGTACAGCGGACGCGGAGATGGAGTGGCAGCTGTTTAAAGCAGCTGTAGCGTCGTCTGCTGCGGACGAAAACAACCCGGTGTGGCTAATAATGGCAAAAAAGTAATCCCGTGATGGAACAAGGAGGTGGAAGATGCTAATCGAGCAAAGAAAGTTGCTTGCAAGGCCTGGCTTCAGAATAATGCCGAATCTTGTTTGCATTTGCTGTACACTGAGACGCCAAAGTTCGCAGACTTCACGGTGAAAAGTTCAAAATCCGATCAAAGAATTATGGGCATAATCTAGAATCTAACTGTTGGCAAACCAACAAAGTGTTCTGCCAAAACCATCCGACGTCTTCGCGGCAAAAATCTAATGCTGTTAGATCCACCAAAGATCAAAACTGTGTCTTACTGAGTAATGAGGAGGACATCCTTGGCCGATGAAGGAAGTATTTTATGGACTTTTGATCCAATCACTCTCACAGCATCGGACACACAGGAGGTACATTTGGGGGAGAAAAATACAATCACTGCAGATGAAGTCTTCCTAACTGTCAAATCACTGATGGCTGCGTTAAAATACGACCTGAAATGCTTAAAGTCTTGAACGAAGAAAGAGTTTTTTTGGCTAACATGTGTGTTTTAATGGGCCTGGCGTTCTGGAAGGGAACCGAAAGATTTGAAAACTGGAGTGGTCATTCTCATACAAAAATAGGAGACGGGACTGAATGCACCAACTGCCGAGGCATCTCTCTCCTTAGCTCCCATGGTAACGTGTATGCCAAGTTCCTTGAAAAAAAGTTGCCACGAAATAATTTCACCAAAGGTGAAAGATACCCACTACTTTTTCGTACTGGCCGTGTAACCGCAGACCAAACTTTCAATCTCCAGCAAATTTTCGAAAATTTTGAGAGTAAGCCTACGCCTGCTTTGTGGACCTCGAGAGAGAATACGACAGGGTCACTCAGGAAAAACTTGTCAAAAGTACTCCTGTTGGAAGCTGTAGAATCATTTGCTTACTGCGGACGATTTCGTGCAGCTTGCATCCTGTGAATAGGGTTTCAACATGCACTCGATCAGTTTTCAGCTACGTGCGGGAATGAAGATTAGCAATAAAAAGACCGAGTTATTACAGTATGTCTCTCTAGAAACCAAGCCACTGCGCGCTGCAAGTAAAGCGGTAACACATTGTAGCAGGTCGAGAAGTTCAAGTACCTCAGAGTGGTATTCATGAGTGACGGAAAGCAGAATGAGGAGATTGATACACGGATTGGTAAAGCAAACACAGTTTTGCGTGAGCTTTCAAACACTGCAAAGCTGTCAGTTTTTAAGCCACGGTCTTTGTTCCGATCCTTACATATGGTCATGAATCTCGGGATATGACTGAAAGAATATTATCTCAAGCACAAGCAGCAGAGATAGGATATTTGTGAGGAATTCACGGTGTGACACTTCTAGACAAAGCGCGCAGGTGTGAATTTTATAAAGCCCGGAATGTCAAGCTACTTCTCCTCCGAAGAGAGAATCCCAGCTGCTTGGACCGGACACGTGATCAAAATGTCTCAGGAAAGACCGGCGAAACGTCCTGCTGGCCACATACCCACGGGAAAGCGGCCCAGCAGAGGTCGACCAAGGAATAGGCGTGATTACACCTCCGACCTGGGTTAGTCCCGTTTTGATGTGGAGCCAGCAGAACTATCAGAGATTGGTGAAAACCGTGAGGTACTTCAAGTCCTCCTTGGGCTTTTGTACCCGTGACCCTCCCCAAAGGAAAAGCGGGTTTAGAAATGAATGGGAGAAAAAACGAAGATTCCTGCTTCATACCTAATACGATACTGTGTTCGTACTCTTCTTTTCATGGATCTACTTAGTGTATAGGCCTATAGCTGTTTTATCTACCTGCCGCTGCCTAATTTGTTCCGGTAACAGGTCGCGCGTTTCCCTAAGACAGGGGTTCCCAACCTTTCTCTGACCATGTACCCCTTCAGCATTCCGGCAGATCAGCATGTATCCCTTCAGCATTTCAAAAGATAAGCATGTACCCCTTCAGCATTTCGACAGATGAACATGTACCCCTAAAATTTCTTATAGCAAAATATTTTATCGTGTTTAATCACAGATATATTCAAAAATTAACGAGTTAACGATTAACGAATATATATCAATACTGAAATAATTAAAGGTAGATTGAGCAAAATTTTGTTTCAGAAGTGTGTATCAAACTAGTAGCCCTTCGCATTAATCGGCACACAACTAGCTCGCAGTTTCAAAAAGGTTGGTGACCCCAGGTTTAACAACTGAAGCAATAGCTTATTTCAGCACATTATAGCAGAGGTTTTTACAGTTTGCGAAATCGTTTCATGCTGAAAAAAAGTTTTCCTGTATAGAAGGTTTTTATATGCGCTTTGCCATAAACCGATACTGGATTTTTAGTCATTATGGGCCTGTTTCACTACTCAACACAACCGCACTGCAGATGAATTATTAAGATTGCGCTTGCTATGTACCAGTAATTATTCATCCCAGTCATTCCAGATTTTTGAAGGAGTCGCTAATTGTTAGTCGAATGAAAACATGCTGAGTTGTTTCGAATACTATTCCATCATCATGCTGCGATCGTGACATGAAACACGGAAGTTAAAACCAAAAGCTTGAAGTTGAGCGAACACAACTCAGTTGATTGCAAAAGTGCACGGTTGTCTTTTCTAGTCTGCCAGCAACAATAGCCTCAATGTTACCAAAAATTTGTTGTTGTTCCGTGACAAAAAGCTGCCGTCGTTTTTTCAAAAACACGGCTTATCTGTCACTTGTAGATAGGCGGGAGACAGAAACGGACAAAGTCAAGGCATAAGACGCTATTAACCTGGTATTCCAGACCAGTGGAAGTCACGATCTCGTTGAGGTGTTGACAGAGCTTTTCACCCTGACGTTTGGTCTGTACTGGAAAATGGCTTGTTTGGTCAATTTCATGGTGGTCTGAGGAGCAAGGCGAGTCACGATCGGCAGAATTACAGCGACAGTGCATGAGGTTGCTGTTGGTCGTCGCCCTAAAAGCAGAGCGCTTTCTCACATTATTCAGGATGCACATCGCAGCTGTTACAGATCATAAAAGGCAAAAGGCCCTGTGATATGTACAAAACAATTACGGAATTTCCCTGAAAGGTCAAATAACGCTCTGCCGGTACCGTCGCTCTGGGTCAACGCCATTAACCTTTTCATGACCTTCAAACAGTATCGCATTTTATTCGGACATGTTGCCAGGCCCGTCGCCAGGATTTAGCAGCAGGGGAGCCAAAAACCAGAAGGAGGGGCCAAAAACCAGAAGGAGGGGCCAAAAACCAGAAGGGGGGCCACATTTTTAAAATACTGTATTGGATGCATGCAGCAACCAGGCGGCCAAACGCGAAATGGGGGGGCACATATTTCAAATGAGGGGGGGCACCACTGGCCCCCCCGCTGGCGACGGCCCTGCATGTTGCAAAAAAAACGTACTGGCGTTTGGAGAGTTTCTACAAACTATGCCGGTGCTGAGTGACAATAGTTTAGTTCAAACATTTGTCGGAAATTTGAACGAAAAGAGTCATTGAGGGACCATACTATGCCATGATTGATACTTTAAAGGACTTGAAGTTACGGTTTTACAAAGTGGGAACGTTTGACAAAGTTCGCAAATAGCAAACCGCTATCATCGACGAAAAGAAGCAACCACAGATGATCTTACATGTTAACAAAAGCACTTTAACTCTCATTAACGACTGAATTGTTATTGCTTCAAATGTATGCT
>JGI24159J19872_10003131_pt1 | contig 20355 bp, 16 predicted proteins | sample Ectturendosymbi4_FD_19872 | JGI IMG/M metagenome (IMG submission 19872) | reverse complement strand
AGATTTGTAAAAAGCATCAGACATTTGAAGCGATCGAATAAAAAAGTTGGATGAAGATGTGCATCGTATAAAAAATCGATACAAGTTGTTTCTTAGCTATATCTATATCTTTCAATTTCATTGGGGTTTTTATATTTTCTCTGTCATGCTCAGCTCCTTGCGGACCTGGGCAAGCCACGATAAATACCGGTTGCGAATCAGCACTCCTGCACGTCTGTGTTGATCATCCAGCGGACTGCAACTCGTTTCAAGAATGCAACATTATTAAATTCCAGTAATTCGGCCATCAACTTCAAAATACGATAGAAATTTATGAAACTGTTGAGGGGTGCCCGACGAGACAACCTGTTTAACAGTTTTTTTTTCGGTGTCCAGAGCCTTAACTTTTGATTTGCATGAAACAGTTTGTTTGCACTAATAAACTTTCTCTCTTTCAATAATATAAATACTTCAGTTCGTTCATTAATTTTTTCCCTATTCACGACTGTTTTATATATATAGAAAGGGTCCCTTTCAGCCATGTTTCATCCAGGGCCCCACAAAACCTTAATCCGCCTCTGACTATCCCATATGGTAGTTTTTCGGGTGTAGTGCTAAAAAGTGTGGGTACGTACCTAAAAAACTATTTTCAACAGTACTTCAAACTCATTTTACCAAGTTTTTAATGATGTATTAACTTTCATTGCTTGCAAACGAAATCATGAGAAAAAGTGTCGGGATATGTTCCCGTCCCACTACACCGGTGGGGTGGCAGTTAGGATTGTACTATCCGAATAACGGGGAGTTTTTTTGCTACCCGATATCGGGATATGTTTCTGTCGGATAACCGGACAAACAATAACGTCACTAATGAGTTTTACACTTTTTAACGCCCTGCAAATCTTCAAACTCACTGTGAAGCTCATGATCCAGCCCGCTTCTGTGGCAGCAGAAATGGCATTCAGTGTATGTGGACTCTTTGCTACAAACCCAAGTCTCGTTACTCGACTCCACAATCGATGCGTTGTGCTTCATAAGAAACGCTTTGCCAAAGCAGTAAATGTTGAAAATGCATGGTTTTCGTTTCGCCATATATGCAGCGCTGACTTTAACCCGATTTGACCGGTTGTTTCTAATAAGGCCCAGCGATACCCCTACTAACCTCCCAGCGATACCCCTACTAACCTCCCAAACCTGCTGCGTGAGCAGCGCCGGGTGAGCGCGATCCGTTGCCAACGAAAATCAATGTGAACTGCGCGGTTTTTAACGCCCCCGTCATAATTCACTTTTGTAATGTAATTTTACGGTGTTGTTTTTCTGTAATGTGTAGCCTGCTTTTTTAGTAGTACCTAATTAATGTAGAGGATTTAAGTTGTCCACTGTCCACGTTTGTATATTTACTATAAAACTGTGTCATGAGTTTGCATTCAATTTATCAAGAAAATCTCGTGAAATCAATTATCTAACAATTAGATGCGATATATCCGTTATCCGGATAGTACAAATTATTGAAATCCGTAAAACCCGGAATGTAAAGCCACTTCTCCGAATCGTAAGATCCTGTTGCAACCACTCCGCTGGCGTTGCGTTGAATGCGCGGTTCACCACGAACGGAATGTGCGCGAAGAACAACACCATACATATATGTGGCGCGATCAAGCAATAAGAGTGATTGCGGCGTGTGAACTCTATTGTTGTTTGCTGCCACAGTGTGAAGCTTTTGCTGCCACAGTGAAGCTTTGCGTATATGACGCTCGGGATTTTCGATCGCAACAATCCCAGCAAGTTCGTTCAGCCAGGTATCCAAATGTCCCAGGAAAGACTTGCGAGACAAGTCCTGCTGGCTACACCCACTGGAAAGCGGCCTAGAGTCGTCCAAGGACCAGGTGGAGTGACTACATCTCCGACCTTGCTTGGTCCCGTCTTGGTGTGGAGCCACGGAAACTGTCTGAGATTGCTGAAAACCGTGAGGTATTTTGACTCCTCCTAGGGCTGCTGCCCCCGCGACCCTCCCCAGAGGAAAGCGGGTATGAATGCGAATGTAAACTTTGCCCTCACTGCTGGAAACTGCTACAAACGTCTGCTGATGGTACGGAATTGTGATTGCCGAATTGTTACTCGGTGATTCAATCGAAAAACGTGATCTGATTTTGAAACGTTACCTGAAACAAGACTTTTACTAACTTGAATCACACCGACAGTTATTATCAGAAAATGATTGAAAGTTACAAAAACGACTCCACACCAAATAACCAATGCTTTTGCGGATGAAACACGGGTTGTGGAGGTGTTGGACAAACTATGCTCATCAACCCTTTAATCCATAATCACTAAGCATGGTAGTAACTCATCTACAATAACTCGACCAAAGCTATAAAAATTAGTTGTGATTACGCTTCGTTAAAGCCAAGAAAAGTTTACTGCAACTCATCTTAACAGAGTTGCGTCATATTTCCATGACGTCAAATTCCGTGACGTCGAAACAAGAATCACAGTCAACAGAAAGTGGCTGGAAAAAGACCACTAGCAATATAAATCAGGTACCTCAAGCCAAGCTATGACTTCTCTCTGGTCCATGGCTTTTATTTTAGCAGGATCTTTGAAACCATCCATTTGCGCCTCCATGAGTTTCATCAGAGCAACCGCAAGGTTCGTGTTGTTGGTTGGAGACAATTCCTGAAAAGTTTCTTGATTTTTGAGACAAGGAAAAAAGCAAACAGAAGATGGCGCACCAGCAGGAAGAGCAAACCATAACATCCGGTTGATTACATAAAAATAATATTTAAAGTCAAATGATTAAACATTAACGAAATTTAGTTTTGTGAATTCACACATTCTCGCATGAGTCAGAGAGAACACAAAACAAATGTCAAGTTTGCGAATGCATTTTTTACTTTTAAGCGCCTGTTAATAAACAACTCACTCACTTTAGCGCCTCCCTTCCTCAACCACTCGAGGACCGGAGTAACCATCCGGTCAAAGAAGCCAGTGATCAGTTCCTTGTGTTCATCGGTGATGCCTTCTGGAAGTGTTTTCAGCCACGAGATGAGCAGGGGACGCCATCCCAGCATGTGAGGCTCCATGTATATCATTCCACAGCGAGACACCTGCGTTTGGAGAAACATTTTGAAAGGGCTGTTCAAAAATGTCTGTGCATTTTAAATTCCAACTTGGTATTAAAAATTTCAGGATGACTCGACTCAGTCCCACCGCGTTGGCGATGCACACGTCAGTGGTGGGGACGGAAATGCAACGGAACTAAAAATATTTCTGCATGTAAGAAAGCTCACCGTTGCAGGGGAAGCAACCTCCAAATCCATCGGCTCAAATATCAAACTCATTGGTGGAGACATTTGTATAATTTCACCGGACATGAGACACAGCTTCTTGTTGTCATCCAACACGGTGTTCATGTTTTCGATCCAAATCGCATCAACTGGTCCATCAAAGATCAGCCACTTCCTGTCTGGTGTCTTGGAACAACAAGTGTGGACATATGTTGAGCAGATTATAGTTTCTACCCATTGCAAACCACATGCAATGGTCTAAAAGACCTGTGAGCGTCACCATCTGCAGATGTTTTCTCACATAAATTATTCTTCCAATCTTTACTATTCTGCTTTCAACAACACTCACTTTGTCTGAAGTGTTCCCGAAGCCTCCATTCACACACCCCCCTACTTAGCACCAGTCACAAGAACAACACACATCACTATCAACAGCTGAACACGCCACAACACGTTTCACCGGACTTCACTCATCTGAGACCACACACACAATCCTTTGCAATCACCAAACTCGTTAAATGATTTGAACAGCGCTTCGAACCAACTTCACGTGCAGACCTGACTAACTAATCTCTTAACTGTACAACTTTTCGGAGTGTACAGACAGACGTTTGAAATGAACGGCGCTGCGCTGCATATGATGGTTACAAAGATGGTTGTTATGTAGGCAGGTCCACATGCAGTATCGTCGGAAACATTGCAAACGAAACTATTTTATCCAGAAAGACTCACCTGAGATGAAGCGAAGGCTCGAAAACTGACGGCCAGAACACCATCCGACCATTCGTGAGAGATGGGGTCGAATGAACCGTATAACTGACCCATTGTGATGGACTTGGGGTTCAGAACAGTGATTTGAACTTTGTTTTCATCCATCAAACCCTGTCAAGCATAGCGCACAACAGCCTATAGAAGAAGACCAATACAAATCGACAAAAAAGATTAGACAGCACTTCGCGCAACGGAAATATAGTTGCGCAGATTTTGACGTTTTCAACCAAACAAGAAAAATAATTATTCAAAAATGTCTTTTCAAACCAAACAACCAACCGCGCAACTTTGAACGTCCGAGAGAATATTTCTTCTACTGAGCATACATCCTAAACTTGTTAATTAAAAACGATGAGCGTAACGGATTTATCAGAAAAGATAATTTTGAGATTCTGAATAAACTATAGTTTCTTGCTCTAAGTTAATTATTAGTTAATTATCCAGTAGTTACTCACCACAAAGCCATGATTTCTCAAAATTGCATGTTTGCCTCTTACTTTCTATCGTTATCAGCTGCTTGTCACGCACAGCAAGCTGCCAGCATCACACGTATGTGACATCATCGTTCAAAAATATGGTTAGTATGCACACACAAGGTTCGGTGAGGCGGGCTGGGATAAATTCACCAACATTCTGAACAGTGACCAACCAATCAATGCATTTACAAACAGCTGCTCGCTCAGACTCAGTTTTTCAAAACTCAAACAAACTTTCTCGAAGATCTCCGTTAGAGCCCCGGCCAGAATCCTGTACGCAGAAGTCTTGCCGCCGAATGGTTCGCCGACGATCATGAAGCCGTGACGCACGATCAACATCTCGTAGATTTGCAAGATTTTTTGCGTAAAAAAGTCTGTCATCTGTAAAATGTGACATGATCAGTGAAATCCAGTCACCCGCCTGCACCAAATTTTTAAAAGCGCAGTATTTACTTCAGCTTATCAATTGAAATGTGAAGTGGCAGAAAAAACTTTTTTTTAAATACATCAAAATTTCTACGAGATTCAACACTACAGCTACGTCTACAGTTCAAACATGCACTGAAAAAGAATATCATCGGTAGCCGTAACAATTACCGCAGCTGTTCAATGAAAACCGCCACCCCAAGAAGATATACAACTACCCCAAGAGCATAGGCTTGTAGAAAACAAACAGGAATGAGATGGGGGGAAGATAAAAGAAAATTAAAAAAGGAAATATAGCCACAACAGAATGAAACGCACAATCACCATCAGACGAAGCACAAAGAACGTTTAGATATTTCAAACGATAGATGAGGTCATAGCAAAACGTACGCCCCATTAAGTGAACTACAAATATGGGATTGGTTACCCGTATTTTGTAGTATTTTCGAGCAAGACCTAGAAATCTTTGAAACGTTCATCCAAAAATATTTTTAAAAATGAAAAATTGTGAAGAGCAGTGTTAGCAACAGCTACAAACGGTTCCGGTGCACATTTCTAAGGTTAGAATAACACAGAAATGGTGGCAAAATTAATCCAGGTAAGTCAACGTAAGAACTTATCTATTCAAATCACTGTAAGTCATTTCAACATGCATTCACAAGCACAGCCACTACGGATTGCAGAACTGAGAGAACAACTTTTAACTTCCAAACATCTCCACAAATTTCCCAGTCTTTAATAATCATATGACCAATGTACCCGGACATAACAAAACAGCATCCGGGGACTTTGGTCAAAAAATTATCGCAAAAGTATGAAAGCAGAACCAAGCAGGCAGATTCCTCAGAAGCTTGCCGCGAGGCTAGAGTTTGTTTTGTTGGCATGTGATCTTGATTTTTCTTATCGAACAGGTTACTGCACACCAAACCACATCGCACTGTCAATTACATGAATGACAACAATTCCTTGGACGCTCGGCGAGAAGGAAGTCACAAAAAATCAATGAGTTTCTGCCACCTCCCGCATGCCGTTCATCCCCACAGCTGCTTAAACGAATCAAGGAATTGTTCGTATGTTTCAAAAACTCGTCAGCGAGGTTAAAAACTATCTTAAGAAAAACGGTGGAAAAAGTTAAACTCCTATTAGAAACAGTCACAACACCAGAAACTACCATTCGCCCAATTGTTAATCAGCATGTTAATTCACTGATATACGTCAGCCATGCAAAACCAATGTAATCGAGTACTCCAATTAAAGACAGCAACACATTGCTAAAAGCTGCCCAAGATGAATGAACCTAAACCTGCTTACGTTGCTCAACTTTGCTAATCTGCTCGATGTTGCACTACGCAGCGCGTACAAAAAAATAAAAATGCTTTGCTCTCTCAAAATTTTAGTTGCACATTAGGCAGTCTCCTATATGTCAGCAGCCATTCAAATCAGTCTGCCAACGATAAATTACACGTGAGTGGATCCTGTCTATATAACTAAGACAGCATGCATGTGACATTCCGCTTTACCAAATCTTCAAAGCCAGCATTGGCCATGATGAAGGGCATGTCTGGGTTGCAAGTTCCGGGTGCCCACTGTTACATCACAATAAAGCATGTAACACGCAAGCCGCAAAACCTTTGTTACAAGCGAGCCTTTGCAAACCATGAAAAGCTGACAAAATCAATGACGATAAGCAGGATATATTAAGAACATAGTCGCAAAATCAAAATCACTATTCCAACGAGACAAGAGACTTTGTGCTGCTACTGGTGCACATGTAACTTAAAGGCCATTTCATAGATGTTGATGTTACCTCCATCCTCACTGAAATCGCAACATTCGACTCGTCACGAGCCAAACTCATGGGAACATTCAAAGACGAAGCAAAAACGATGGACATCCGTTTAATAACAAACTGCAGGTCAAACCCAATCAATAAAAACAAACCTTGGTCATTAACAGAGTGCATCTAAGTAGTATCTTGCGTTTCATTTCAGTCATGTCTAAATTCTTCAACAAAATCCCGGTAAACTGCATCGTTTTGCAATGGTGCGTATTCAGATATCTTTAGTCAGTTTTATCATAAACTTTCAACATCACACAGCTATAGGCAAAAAGATAGAGCGGAGATTTCGGTGCATTAAGACTGATCGTTCCGCACAAGCCAACTATGAAAGGGAAGGAGCTGGAAAAGTTCGGTCCGACAATTTTTTGTAAAAATAAAACGAAGATGAAAATGATTCATCCATCTTTCCGAAGTGGAATATAAGTTACAAAATTTAGCACCGCTTGCAAAGTTCTGTCTTGATTTTTTGTTCTGATCTTTGCTTTTTCTGTAGAAATCACATTCTCTTTACCTAAACATTCACAAACACCGTCCTGGAGATAATTTTCACAAATTCTACATCGTTGGTTGAACGGCTTCCATTCCAGACACCTTGTGCAGCTGTGATGACGTGTGACATGATGACATGTACCATGTTGACGTGTACTATGCTGGCTTGTGACATGTTGACGTTTACAATGTTGACGTGTACTATGATGACGTGTACTATGATGACGTGTGACATGTTGACGTGTCCTATGTTGACGTGTACTATGATGACGTGTGACATGTTGACGTGTACTGAAATTGCGATGATTTATCTTGAAAGGCGAAGCAAGTCATCAGAATAATTCGCTGCCCCCAGCCGTACTTGTCTGCGCCCAGTCTAGAAAAGCGTTAAGATCATCTTGCAAGATGTTCTGCAGTTGTGAAAAAGAGCTCACAACTTCAAAGTTTGATTCAAAATATAGAACGCTGGTACTAAAAGCGGATATCCATCTTTACAGCTTCAGGTCAAATTCAACCCCAGGTCAGTTCTTCACACCACCATGCAACATCTGTTGGTCCGACGCAAAAATGTTACAAACCCTTTCGGATCGGATCACAATCCAGAGATTGTTAGAACCGCTGAAACTTAAGTTGGTTGGTGGCAGAGTCACGACCTACGATGTAATTTATGTCAACCTACTTAGTAGGGACAGTTCGAGGCGATGGCATCGAAAAGTAGATCAGTTAAGCACAAGGAATCTTGGTCGGAGGCTGAAGACGTAACGCAATATGTTTGAAAGCAAATGAAAACTACCACACGCAACTAACAGCGAAGCAGCAAAAGCGGAATGAGTATTGCTGGTAGAGCCCGACAAGGTTAGGAAAAACGCACACAATACCTGCTTGGTAACGCCAGGACCTTCTTCGTTTACAAACTACGCAAGGCAAAAATAGAGCTGGATTATGGTCACACTCCATTTGTTATTGACGTAGGCGCGCATGCGCAGTATCGTATTCTTACGTCAAACGGTTTAAAGCAGGTGGGGTAGAACAAAGTGGTTTGACCGCGTGACTTTCAGCGCAAAGATTAAATTTACACCACTTTATTTCTCTGCACTTGGTCCTTAGGGTAGAGTTTATCAAATAGCAAGTTCAAACTTGCTGAAGGAAATCAATGAAATTTCACGAAAATGTCGTTGAAGTTTCGAAGACAACTACTAAAAACATAATTATACTCGTTTGTGAGCAATTACCTCTAAAATAAACTCAAGTATCCGATCTTGAATTTACCGACACACTGTCTGCATCACAGCAAATACCATGAAACCCTTCAAAATTCGACCTTGTTGTGATCATTTCTGCAAGACGCAGTAAATATAAAAAGCCGAATAAGCAAACCTTAACTAAAAAAAAACTTTTTTCAGGCTGCACATAACAGTAGCGTTACCTGTAGGTTCATTTTATCGCATTGGTTCTTAATAGCAGCGAGCAGGTGCGTGTAGTCTGGTTTGGGCAGTTTGACCCCGGGAAAAAGGTCAGAGGTGATACCGTTGAACAAAGGCAGGTCATGGGCTAAGAACTTGGGAAGATTGACGTCAATGATCGACCTGAGCATCAGTATGTCTTCATTCTCTTCTGGATACGCAAGCTGCAAACAAGCAAGGCAGTGAGTCAGGTCATGTCCTCGATCCTTGCGCGACCAACCCTTTGATGCTGCGCGAGCTGAGGAGTCAGGGAGCATGCGCAACACGCATGCGCAGAAACAAAGTTATTCATTAAATATTTTGCAGAATTTCACGCAAAGCATTTCGTGAATGACGTAAAAGTTAAGGTATTAGGTTCTAGAAAGTAATATGTAAGTCTTTATGTAAATGTACTGTTGCATATGTTGGAACTGCAACAGTTTCAACTAGACTTGCCACACCTGTTTTGCGTCTAATAACTGACTGCGGTATAACAGGCGCTCTAATTGGAGGTTTGTAGTCCACTCACATACTGACCACTGGCTCCAGTAACTGCTGCCACATGATTTGTGTTTTTAAGCAGAGATTATGAATCTATTCGCAAAAAACATTCCGTGCTGTTTGTGGCTCTGAGCATCAAAACGCGTTGAAGGCGGATGATAAGGAAGTTATAAAGAAACGTAACTCTGCCTGAGCAAAACTGCTCGCAAAGTACGAACTGCGGAATTTCAAACCACTCTAAAGGTATTTGGACCTTCCTCTTTAAATATCAAGGCAACTATAAGATTTGATCAGCTCTGACTTAAGTCCCGCTGTCAAACTGGATACATGCAGCAGCATTTTTTCAAAGATTTTTTTAAGGAGTTTGCCACAACAGAGATAGGGCATTACTTCAGCAAACCTTCCTATACTTCAGAAAACCTTCCTATACTTATCTTTTATTATACAAGTTGAACGTTTTTCGAAAAGTTTGGAACTGAGAGGCTCCCACTGAGCGTGCCACTGAAGTTCCGCTCTACCCGCAAAATATCGCCACAGTCAAGTAGCTGAGAAACAATGAAGACAGAAGTGAAGGAAAGGTGCGTTTACCTTGAGGTTGGCTGCAGCAGTCAACACGGATTTAACCGCTCGCATGCCGTAGTCATAATGATGCTGGGAGGACAGTTGCTCGGAGCAAAGACGGTACGTCGCCACGATCTTAACCGATAGCGGCCGAGCACTGACGAAGCCACAACTGGAAATTAAACAAAAGCTCCATTTACTCTAAAGTTTTAAAATGCAACAATGCAAATATTTGGCCTTTCTCAGCTTGAAAAAAGTGTTTGAAATCTCTGTGTTGTTTGTTTTTTTAAAAATACCGACCAACGCTTGCTGCCGATAACTCGTGAATGAAACATTCAGAATAGGACGCAAAATTATCTTTTTTTAAAACAGCATTTACCGAATAACAACATCGGCATCTAACCCGAAATGCATCACTTCAATGTTTACTTCGCGCTCACATATCAGACAATTTGTTCCGAATGAGAACTTCTGTTCCTTCAACTTGCACCACCAACACTTTGTTTCTCAACTTTTCTGAATCTTTTTGCTCTGGTAGAGTTCAAGCATTAATGGGGGAAGAACACATTGCCTGACTACTAAACACTTTGCAATGGCGGACGTGCTTCTCCAACCTCTTCCAAACATCACAGTTGCGTGTTTCCGCCAAGTGATTAAAGAAGCTCAGTCAACCAAGTTTGTAAACACTTAGTTGTTTGCCCAACAACTTAAAATGTAGTTTCAGCTGCTTCACCGATAACTTCAGCCCAGCAGACCAGATACAGAAGCACAAGCAAGACGAACGAGGTGGCAAAAAGTTTTTAGAGGATAAAAGTGATATAACAAGAAATTTTTTTTATCAGAAATGAATTTCGTGTCTGTTTTGTCGTTTTAGACGGGTTTGTATTTCAGAACAAAATCCTTGAGCAACGATTCAGATGATAGTAAGACGCTGATTAATCTTTCTCACCATTAAGCTGACGTGCGAAAAAACACTTGAAACAAAATTGTCACAGATAAAGCTGCAGGATGGGGCCACAGTCGACCACATACTACTGATCAAAGTCTTCATGTACAGCAAAACCCTACGAACAAAAGCGCTTGAACCTGAGTTTTAACATTTATAATGTTACAACAAAATATGAAAATTACTGTAAGTGGTTTTTCAAAATCAAAGGTTTTTAGTGTCAAACAGCCAATACCTAAATTTTCCTAAAAATTAATCAACATTTTGGCGACTGTGCACGTAGCAATGGAATGACATACCCTACTTCTTACAGAAAACACCATAATTCAAGTTGTTGAAGAAATTTACAATGGGTTTGGACCTGCTTCTACAACATCTATTTCAGCTTTTCTCAAATAAAAACGGCCTCAGACCCGCCAGCAAAACCCTGGTTGTAAGGTCAAAGGTGAGGTTCCACGTGACACACTTCCACCCGAAATTGCGACCTCACAGCAACTTAAGAATAAAAATTAATAATTTTGGTTTGATTATAATAAATATCACGGCCAAAGCAAACGATACAACTGACATCTTGCAAACGTTTCTATAACTACTGTTATCATCCTCAGTGCATAGCAAAAGTGCATAGCATAGGATGATAACAGTAGTTATCGAAACGTTTGCAAGATGTCAGTTGTATCGTTTGCTTCGGCCGTGATATTTATTATAAGGCTATTCAGCACCTCCGTTTTTCGTGTACCAAAGTTGGTTTGATTAAGAATAAAAAACTATGATTTGCACCACAAATTTACCAGTGGTGTAAAAATACTAAGTAAACTGCCTCTTTCCTGTGAGTACTATATGAATTTTTATCTTTGTCATAGAAAATAGATTTGCTGCGTCCGGTCCCATGTAAAGCATAACACTGACACTGTGCTTTGGAAAAATGCAATGCTTTATAACAGATACAAATTTACAAGAAAGTCAAAACTTTCTAAGATGGATTAAACAATGTGTTGAGTTCATTATACAGAGCAAGGATAGAACCCCATGGATCTGGTACCGCTTAAGCATTCCTTCAAAAACACTTGTAGGGTGACACTGTTATTCGATATCATGAGTTCCCTGCGATAAGATCAGCTTCTAGCGATCAAATTCACTAAATTACCTCATGGCGTTTCACATTCGAAACACAAAATATTACCATTCGTTTTTTTAGTTATTGAAAATGTTTAAGCGGTTCAAGCTCTTTAATTAGGCCAGCGTGGTCCAACTACAGGCCCGCGGATAGAATTTTTAAGGCCCGCGGATAGAATTTTTAAGGTCCGCGAGCTTTCTGTGTATTGATTGTTGTGTGGATGTTACAGGAGGAAATTTTAATCAGAACACGCATAGCATCTGTTATACAACGGCGTGAGACTAGTAGACTGTAGAGAGCTTCTGGAAATTAGTCAGCAAAAATAGGTTTCCCAAATTGAAAGATTTCACACTAAAAATGCGTTCGACGTTTGGAAGCACGTACGTGTGTGAGAATACATTTTCTACCATGAAGCAAGTTAACTAAAAACTAAATCGAATGGAAGACAAAACACTGGACCATGTTCTCCGACTTGCTACCACAAATTTGGTTTGGCCCCCCTTTTAAGATTTTTAAAGAAAATGGCAGTTCATACCGCACAACCAAGTGACTAAATCAAAATGTGCCTCTTAAACAACTTCGCCATTTTTCCATTGAGAAGGCCTCACCCCGTCATATATCAACATATGCTGAACTTCGACCCACCATATATCAATACACACCTCACCTCAACCAACCATATATCATCATCGCACACGTTACAAGTGTGGACTGCTGCGCATTTGAACTTCACAGATTACAAAATAAACAACAATAAAGTACAGTTTTCATCACTTTCATCTTCGTGCGAACCATATTCTATGATCACGTGACCTCACCTGTAAAGCATGATTTCCGAAATCATGGCGTAATCCGGAACCATCATCGCTACAGGGCGAAACAATGCTTTGAGGTTGTCAGGGAGTTCCGACCGGCCTGCATAACCTGCATGCAAAAGCAGCAAGAGAAGGATGAAGAATACGCTTAATGTTTGAGATAGTTTATTCAACAGGCCAGCAGCTCTCTAGCGGGCTCCTTGAAAAGTCTGGCTACATTCTGTCAGAAGTACAAATTGGTCGAGTTTCTTAAGGCCAGGAAGGATCAGGTTCGTTGCTGAATTGAAACTATCCGGAGACGAAAGACAGTGTTTCTGAAACTTGTTAAGTTTTTTGAAATGAATATTTTTCATGGAAGCCAGTGATGGGTGACGGACACCAACAGCCAATCACAGGGCATTTTGAATCGAAGAATTTGTTGACAACATGCATCTAATCATCTGGTAGATATTTAGATATATCTCTGTTATGTGCTCTCTGCTCGCCATCAACCAATAGAGAAGTTTGCTGGGGAGTACCTGGGTTCATGGTGATGAACACCGCGCAGGTGTTGTCCAGTTTGATCTCAGTCCCCTCAAACAACAAAGTATCATTGCCAGAGCGGATCCCACTCTGGATGGTGAGGATCTGTTGAGCGACAACCGACAACACTTCCAGGTCGATCCGGTTGAACTCATCGAAGCATGACCACGCTCCACAAGACGCCAAACCCTGTCACGTGATTAAAAACCATGCTTGCATGCGACGCAACTTAAATCCGGGTAAACACTCACGAACACCGTGTATGTTAAGGCTCCAAAGGCATTTTTAAATTATTGCAGAACGACCTTTAATTAACTTCGTGGTTATGAGACTAGACGTATGGCGTTTGCGAACGAAACGACTTTACTAATCAAAAAATTCATGCTGCAGGTTTCGAGACAACGAGTAAAACTATTATTTAAGAATAATATTCCGCAGATAAATATTTATGTGAATCCGATAAAACTACTCGTTTCAATGCAGCACCTTTAACGCTATCAACGTAAATGGGAATTACTGGCAATGCAAGCAACTTATAAACAGACATGTAAAAGACAAATGGGAAATCTTGAAAAAGTATCACCTTGAAGAACTTCCCAAGAGCGATGTAGTCCAGCCCGTCTGAGCAATTGAAAACAACGCACTGTTTAGCAATAGCTTTGGCCAAATCTTTGGTCGTTTCCGTTTTCCCGGTTCCGGCAGGGCCTTCGGGTGCGCCACCAAGATGGAGATTCAGGGCGCCAAACAATGTCCTGCAGCATGCATGGTTTCATACCAGGTATACAAAAAACCAAANGGGTGAAATTAACCTGATTTTAACTTCATTCAGTGTTTGTGTTGACCGGAAGAATATTGTTGCGATCGGAAAATCCCGAGCGGCAAGTGCGCAAAGCTTCACACTGGCACAGCAAGCAACAATAGAGATCAAATGCCATGACCACTCTATTATTGCTTGTTCGCGCCACTTACATATGGTGTTGTTCTTCGCGCACATTCCGTTCGTGGTGAACCGCGCATTCAACGCAACGCCAGCGGAGAGGTTGCAACAATACGATTTCAAGTGCAAGTGGCAGAGACGGGATTTTGCGAAGAGTTCACGGCGAGACACTTCGCGACAAAGTGCGCAGCTGTGAAGTTCTTAAAACCCTCAATGTTGATCCACTTCTCCCAATAGAGAGATCCCAGCAAATTCGATCCACCCTGTGTCCAAATGTCCCAGGAAAGACTGGCGAGACAAGTCCTGCTGGCTACACCCACGGGAAAGCGGCCCAGAGGTTGGACAAAGAACAAGGTGGAGTGACTACATCTCCGACCTTGCTTGAAAGCCTCGCAAGAGGAAAAACGTGTTTAAAAATAGATGAATGAATGTTTATCGCATCATGCGTAAATCCAACAGCGTTTTTTCAGGCAGTCAAACGATATTAACGCAATTTTAATTGCATTTATTGCATAATTTCGTCAAACACTCTACCGGTTTAAATTTTCAGTCACAGAACATCCATGCAAAGCAAACACACCAAATTGATATTTACAATCATAGACTAATGTTCTAAAAAATTTGGTCAAAAACATGTTAGATAAATTATACCTCAATGAATCGTGGCAATGAATATTGTTGTTGGGCAATTCGACCGAAATTGTGTGAAAGTTCAGTACATCTGCGACGACGGTTCCGGAAAGTCAATAATCCCCAACTTTTCTATCGGGAAACTACTCTGAAGCGAATTTCTCTCAACACATGATTGTTATGGTCCAGCAACTGCCCACTTATCATCATTCCTCAGCCACGAAGCATCTCTGGCCATGCATGACGGGGCACGTGACCCTTGAGGACCAAACTATTTCTTGCTATTTTGCACAAGAACCCCAACTAACCCACCAACCCAGAATCGTCAGGTGTGTTAAATTTTGCAACGATCCGCATTTACCTGTAACATCTGTCGGTGAGGGGTGTAATCACAAGACGGGGGGTGTTTCCCAGGTACTCATAACCATACGCCAGACCAGCATTGATCATCCTTGTTTGCATGTTGTCCTCCTGCAGCACCAACATAAACATGAAACGCTTTTTCATCGTTGAAAACTCAAAACGCAAAAAAGCAAGTCTCTTAAAATTTACTTTATATCTTTCAAAACTTTTTTGCTGTAGGTAAGAATGACCGGATTTTTCACTGACCTTTTCTATTGGACACGGTCTTGCACATTTCAAATGAACAGAAAATATAAATTTCATACAAAATTTGAAAAAAATACAAACTTGGCTCTTCTAGTTAAAGTTGAATGTGTTGTTTTTTACAAAGATGGTAGATTAATTTAGCCTCGACTTGACGGAATAACGCAATCCCCCATACGCTACCTTTTCTATGATGTAACCCGTAATGACGCACGTTGGTTCTCTTTTACGTCACTAAGATGCTCAGTGGTTTGGTTTGATGGAAACATTGAGTAAAGAAGCATGTGAGAAGGTCACGTGCACGGCTTGGACAGCACTAAAAACTTGGAATCATTTAATGTTGTAACCAGTGTTGAAAAGCGTTTGAATTTGTCACATTTGTGAGGATTTACCAACGACATGGGGCAAAAATGCACAATTTTGTTGAATGTTGAAAAGTGCTTCATTTTAGCAGCTGGAGCTGTTTGCTGGTAAAGAAATAGAGACCAAGATACTTTTTTCTCATAGGAGACTTGAAACTTATTGGGCTGCGGCTTAGTAGTCCAGTCGATTGTACATTGCAAGAGAAGGAGTTTGAAATTGCAAGTTGCGCCTTAAATGACNAAAGTCTGAAATTCCTGGTGTGGGATTCCCTGGCCTAAGGCAGCCATGCTACGATTTTAATTTGTAGAAANTGCTGAATCCATTCACAGAAGACCACAAAAGGTCTTTCTTATAGTTTCATACCTGGCCACACCAGGCACCAACTTGTAATGAAAACCAGAAAAGATTGATTTATCCCAAACCAAGCTACAAAACTCATCACCTACTTGCTACTTCAGTTCTGCGAAAACCTCACCTCCCAGTAATATCTCAACTGACATAGCCAAGCAAAGTCATCCTCAGTTTGTATCTTATTTTTGACAAGGTCAGCCAAGACATCGCGAGCATGGACATCCAACACGATTAAAGCACCAAGGGTCACGCGGTTCTGCTTCGATAACTTCCCGCGGACCATGAAGACAATATCGGAGATGTCTGCATTGCTCTTTTCCAAGTAATCTTGCATTGCCTGAAACACAGGTGGTCAAATGTAGTGAGAGATAGGACAAGTTTAAATCACAAATTTCTGGAAAACAACTTTCACGCATCGATTCGCAACCAAATTAATCAGCGCAAGAATGCACAGGTTGGGCTGAGAAATATTTCGTCATCACTCCATGGCAGCATTCACCTGCGGGCCACTCTTCAGGGCCGAGTGGACGTTGTCTGTCCAATACTTCTGCGTGACACAGAGCACGGCCTGGCCGGGCCACTTCTTAACCCACTCCGTCCGAGATTCAACTTTAAAAGCTTCAAGAGACTCCGATATGACCTGAGCAGCAACAATTCGGAAACGTCGGCTGGGTATGTCAAGTAAGTGAAGAAGTTTTACTCGGAAAGTTTTTGGAGATTACCAGGTAACATTCTTCACAGGAAAAACACAAACTTGCCAAATATCAGCAAATACTTTGCAGTTCAAATACTCACTGGCATTTTAAAATAATTTCTGCGCATTTAAAGTCGAAAAGAAAATTCTGAGGCAACAACTAAAACAGGACCATATTTTTAACAAATTTTGAATATTACCATCATTATGAAATGTATTGTTAATCTGCAGTGAATTCTTGCAGACAACAACTGGCGAGTTTGAGCACCTACTGTCGTTGTATGAAGCCTGCGTTGCACAATGTTTGAGGAAGTGAAACAACGCGTAAAGGTTTTTAAATTACAGTATTATCATATTTTTGTCCGAAAATCCTTGTAATCCACGTCTCAAGACCTTCAGTGCAAAATTCTATACTTGCAAAATATCCAGTCCAGCAATGTGTGACGTTGAAATCTACCTACGTCGTTGAAAACGTCTGAGCAGGACGGTCATAATCTCACCTGACGCAAACTTTTCACCATGTCTCCTTCCAGTTCCAGCAGCCATTTTTCGACTTGTCCACGTGCCTTGGCAGTTGATATTTGGTCGACCATCTTCACCACTTCACCCTCAGAACTCTTGATATGAGTGATATCTGCAGAGTGTTTCAACAGGTTTCAATCCTTTACATCATCTTTTGGTGACAATAGCCTGTACATATGAACCTAAACGTAAATTTTGACCCAAAAACTGTAGAACTTCCGTATGATTCCACCTGGGCCAGATTTTCAAAGATGTTGCATTCTGACATAAAAGTTATGCAGATAGCATTAAGTTTGTTGCAAACGGCATTAGTCTACAAAAGCTGATTTTTCTACAAAAGCTGATTTTGAAAGGAACGAACGGTCTGCTTCACAAAATAAAGAGAAATTGTTGAATTCAAAAGCAAGCCACGAATCGCAAATTCATCACAAGTGACAAAACCCTCGTGGCCATTACAGGTGAGGGATGTTTGAAATCAACTTTTGAAGTTGCAAAAGTGCCGTAAAGCCGGACCTTCAAAGTGTGTAAGTTGGAAAATACCTCTGGTCTAGAATGTCAGCGTTGATTGCCTCCCTGTGCAGCAAAACCAGTTTGTTTTATTATTATTTACGTTTCAGACGGTGGTTTTCTTTGATTTAATCAAATCTTTCACTAAGATAATGTCTGAACAGCGTATGTTTCAGAACAATCCTTACCGAGGATGTCAGTAAATTCAAGCTTGGCGATACCCTCAAAGCATTTTTTCAAATGAGGCTGAACTCGCGTTGGATCTTTCGTTTCAGATAAGATTTCCAGAAGTTCGTCGTTCGATAAGAAGAAGAATCTGCACAGAAATCAAACACGAGGTGTTGGTTTAACAGCCGTAAGTCGTGGCTCAGTCTAATAAACTTACATTTTTTACAATGAGGTTTACCCTTATTTTTATCTCAATCAATACGTGAACAAATCAGAAGCACTGAAAGCACCGGGCAATATGACACAAAGTATCGCTGCAAGCTGCTTGAAGACGCCGATTTAATAAAAAGTTTTGTGACCAAAGAAATCTTTCTCGGTGGACAAACACACTACACGGTAGTCAGCAATGTGGCCACCTCGGGAAGTACAAGCGCTTCTTTTCCAAGTATTCATTGAGTCCTTTGAGTATGAGTTCGAGAAGTTCGTTTGATTTCTTCAATTTTTCGAGCATTTTGTCGATTTCGATCACAACCAGCACGTGCTTGTCCTGAGGCAACAATAAAACTTAAATCACCATGACCGTTAATCATTACTACAACCGTAAGTTTTCAAAAGCCTGTACGCAAAGCCACAGGAAAGTAGCCCCTTATCAATTCAACATCCTGAAAGGATGCCTCCAAATGTATTGCGAAGTTCTTCCTGTGCATGAGAATATTCATTAACGAGGAATACCAAGTTTGAACTGATTGAAATCGACTAACAAACATTTTATAAATGAAAAATGACTTCAGTTATATTTTTGAGAAAGGCGTTTCAAGACTTTATGTGGCACGGCATGTTGAGAGCCTCTCCTTCATGGACCAGCACTACCATAAACGATCCTCAGAAGCAATGCAACTGCCTCAAATACGTTGGTAAAAAAATAAATGGCCTTTTATCTGCTCACGTATTTCTGACAACTTTTTGGTAAAGTATGGTGCATGCCGACTGGCTGAACATGCCCAACCCGCAACACCGTCTCACATGCTACTTTAAATCCAAGCACAGAACCAGCTTCTGTATGACATAAACAACAGCTGTATTTTGCAGCAACAATCAGTTGGTATCTGAAAGAAAGATCGCAAACAAGAAAAACCTCAGACACAAACTTTCTTGTTGCCACCCGCAACAAAACTACTCAGTGTTCACGGACCACGGGGCAACACATCTTGACTTTGGTGTCTGCCGCTGCGCAGCGAATTGCGGTTATTCAAAGGCCACGAACACGAAGAACTGAAACTGACTTCAATAACGAACCAGGCTCTGTGTTGTAGTACGACGCCACCTATTTCGTGGTTCTTTAATTTTTCTATTAAAAAAGTCTTCAGACTAGTTCAGATCCTCCACGCCCTTTATACTAAAAATCCCTACAGTTATACTTGGAAAAGAGTGAAGTGCACCAAGCCGGTGGTAAATAATATAAACCGTATTGTATTGTGTAACGTCTTCACTCCCACACGCAAGGCGCTAGACTAAACATGCATCGCAGTAACAAGGAATACACAAATACATGAAGGAAGACGAGGATATATACATGGCAGTAGTAGAGAGTATACGCCTCATGGCGCTAATACATTCACGTTGACGAAACAAAGGCTTTCAAGACACACGCATGAATGACGTCATCATGATTATTATAATGTAGAACTTTCATTGGTCATGAAGATCGAGAAAGTCCTTTCTCAATAAAGGCACAGACATGTTTACAAAACTAATGATTGTATCATGATTTGAAGGTTTGGTTTGTAAGTTGAGTATTTCTTTCACAACTTAGTGAAACGCCTGTTAACAGAGAATCGTGTAGAAGAAAATCAATTGTCAGATTCTTATTGGCTGTCAAGTATAATCTTTCAACTACTGACCTGCGACGATGCGTTAAAACAGACACATGCTGTTAAGTTTTCTAGAGAGTTAAACCGCTTGTGTCTAGTAGCTGGTTTGCGCAGATACTTTTCCCGCTCTTGTCATTGTTTCCAGGTCAGGTGCCGTCACGTGACCATGCTCTGGGCATTGTGATTAAGACGCCATCTTTGTGTGCGTGAGTTAGCCTTTACGAGCATGGGTGACGAATCCTTCGAATATTGCGCAGTAATACAGTAGCACAGCTACCGTAGCTGCATAGTTAGGTAGTTGTGTTCCCAGTTTATCTGCTGATGTGAATTCTCGTGAGCAGCAACTTGTCTGTGTTCCTAGCTTCCGGGAGTGCTGCGAATTAAACTACTGTACTCCAGTTGTTCACTTGTTGTGGGCCAGAAGTTTGTACTGTAGTTGCTGTGTGGTTCCAGCCAGGTTTATTAGCTTGTAGGGCAGTTCAGGTGGCTCACGGTTTCATAAGGCGTAGACGGGCTGTGCGATCCGTAGTTCTG
>JGI24159J19872_10003130_pt1 | contig 20356 bp, 11 predicted proteins | sample Ectturendosymbi4_FD_19872 | JGI IMG/M metagenome (IMG submission 19872) | reverse complement strand
GGCAAGATTTTTGTTTTACTAGTCACTGCCCCGAATGCCCGTGCCTACGGGCCTGCTGCGACCCATTATCACTCCGGATGATGACACCGTGACCCCAGAAACATTTGCTCATAAATTGATGGCAATTGTAGAACACAGCTAATTTGTACCTCGCTTTGATTGATGCATTAAAGTTGAAACAACAATTGTTGATATGCCGAGAAAAGGCGGAAAAGCAAGATTATTAGGTAAGAGTTTCAGCAATACAGTTTTGTACACAAACATTTTGTACGGTTACAGAAAAAATGGTGCTTTAATCCAGTTCATTCCAAACCATTGTCAAATGTTACACATGAAAAATGACAAAGCGTGAAGGTTATATTTTACATTTTACCGAGTCGACTTTCCGTGACTCACCTCATAGGTCATGACCCATTGGACAAGAATCACTGCCTTAGGATTTACGAGATCATATTTAAAACTCGTAAGTTGAAGCTAAATGACAAAAATATTAGACGAATTACCTTGCAAACCCACGAAAGGTCAAAGTTTAAGAAAACACGCAGTCGCGTACGAAAATGCAACTGCAATCACCTCAATCTTTTTCACTTTGCCGACGTCGATTGCTTCTATATTAAACGTTTCTACAGTTCCTTTTTTGAACTTCTTACCAGGAGGTTCGAGCAAGATTCTGAGCAAAACACGCAAATATTAAACGCACATCATACAGTATGCAGGTTGCGGAATGGGAGTAGCAAGCAGTCGGAGTTTTTTTCCTGAGAACATTAGGTGTCGGAGTCGGATTTTTTTATCCGACTCCGACTGCGGAAATCCAATTGTATCATTTTTTACATCGCACTCCTAAGCTAGGAATCCTAATTCGTGCCTGTTGCAATTGCACAATTTCTTTCGAAACTTATATTGAAACAGAAAGTTATTGCTGTGTACCACGATTTCCATTGATTGCTAGTTGCTACAAAATTGTTGACAGCCAAACTTCATTCACGTTATGTTGAGGACTCGGAGTCGAAAATTTTGTAAAGGTTGGAGTTTGAGTCGGACATTTTACCTCTTGACTCCGCAACTTTGGTTTTGAAATGTTTTGCTTTTTTCACAACTTCTACTGCTTTTCATCACGTCATCCAATCACCCCTTGGTTTTCTTATCGACGCCGAGGAAAAAACGCGAAGGACTTCACGACACATCCTTTGTTACGACGCCATTTCAAAACATCGTCGAGGCCGTGCGTTTCATTCGACTTCAACCACTTGTTTTAATTCAGCGTAGTGAGACACCTTCAAGCCCAACAAGCACACGAAAGCGCGGTGCGAAATACGCAGAGGCGTTATTTCTTATTTACTGCGGCAGTTCGTTTGCGCTGTCGAAACTTTTTCACACGGCGCATGCGCAGCTCACCTCCTCGTCACTTTCTCACCTCCGGCGCGTTTGGCCGGGCCGTATATTTTAAGGAAGGCGGTTGCGTCGCATCCACTGCCAGGATCGGATCCGGTCCGGATCCTCACATTGTATGGGATCGCTGCACAGGACGCAGAACACGTGTAAAACAGGTACTTGACTTATCAATCTACACAACAACAATGCAACCAACAAGACGCAGAATGTCAGTCGCAGCACTACTGACTTGGACCCTCGGGTATGGCGTCAGACATTATCGATCTCTTTCCGATGCTGCTTCCACTTTTCGCCGTCAGCAAGCTGCGTTTGGTCGACGTCTCTCCGTCGTAACCCGCCACGTACAAGCTCCTGCGAAAACACATTTCGCGAAATTCACACACGCCTGTGTTCGCTGAAAATACGGGGGGCGCACTGCTATAATGAAACAACACAAACGAGCTCGTTGATATTACACCGAACAAAAACAAATTGGTTCGTTGTGAAGACGTGACGTCACGCTTAAAGACGAATGGCGGAAGTGAAACTTATCGCGGGTCAGCTCGTTTGGTCAATCGGGTGAAGAACTTCTTCCCGTGAAAAGACGAGAATAAATTTTACCCGAAACTAGCCCGAGATTGTCGTAAAATTAGCTCCATTTACAGGTGCCAGCAGCAGAAACCAACTGCCCCGCACAGGTAGAGACTGTCTGTTTTGCAGGCAACGACCCATCATTCACTGGTAGATGTGGCGGAGCGGAGCTCCAGCAGCAATACACCACTGGATAGGATAGGCTGCAGGTAAGCTATACTTGTTTTCGCAACCTGTCCCAGTGCCATGTCTTCGTTCAATATACAGTAATATAGGGTCTAGTGATTAGAGCAGAGGTTCCCAAACTTTTTTCTGATCGTGTACCATTTGTGGGCCCTGTATTTTCACCGCGTACCACCTTGAAAACACCTTGTTCCAGGAAAACTCAATCTCCCCAATATCATTCGCTCAAAAGTTTGGCAAACCAGACTTGACGCAAATGCGGCATGAACAACATGGCTGTGAGAAATTATAATGGCCATTTTTCGAAACTAATAAGGGAAGTACACAGAAATGCAGGAATTTATTAACAGAACCCGGTAAGTGAAAACGGAATGTATTATTTTTGTGTAGAAGAACAGAAGGGTCTCGCGTACCACTTTGAAGGCCTTGGCGTACCACTAGCAGTGGCACGCGCACCACAGTTTGGGAACCACTGGATTGGAGTATACAGATTTGCAGAGACTCGTCGCGCAAAAGAGCAAACCTGGAAATCTTTTTGTCGTCTTTGTTCTTGGCCAGCCACCTCTCGCAGTGGAAAACATAGCGCTCGTGCGTTGCTTCCATGTCCTCGACCTCGACCCGGTCCAAGAACCAGGACGGATTGAGCAAAGCGTTGTCGTGCCGAATGTGCACCTTGTACAGTTTGCCGAGATCGACCGCTTCCAAGGTAAAGATGTCTTCCTGCCAACAGTTGCTGACAGTCAGTGCAAGCAGGTACAGCGTGCGCTGAATGACCACGCACGTGGAAAATAACTTTGGCCTGCACTTGCGTTCTTACGCCATAGGTGTAGCTTGGCAAGAATGGGCGTCGGAAGGTTTTTTTCCAGGGGGGCCAAAAATGGAGAGATTTCATTTTGCCCACTCGAAACTAAGCAAACAACCTCTTTTTGCTAAAACTTTAATAGGAAAAAGTAAAATTTCAAAATCCAGGGGGGGCTTGAACCCCTTCTGCCTTCCCCCTTCCGACGAGCATGTTAGCAAACATGCTGTGGTGTATATTAGCAACGCAGCCGAATCCTGGAAACGGATTTAGTTTTTGATCGTGCAAGCTCCCAACCTTTTATTTCATGTGAGAGGGCACCGGTTAAAAACATCAGTGACCATGTAAAAGGTTATATTATTATAATGAGCCCGAAGCGACCTGCAAGAACTTAAAAGTGTATAGCTTTGGTGACTACTTTTGCATGAACAACCAGTCCACTGCGTCTTGCCGGGCTGTGAAAAAGCAGATACAAGACCATGAAGTCTTGCATTCGTAGCCAAGCAAGTTGCCGTTCAAAACAAAAACCATATGCATTCATGAGCGTCGGAAGGATTTTTTCCAGTGAGGTGCCACGAGGAGATTTTTCCAAAATTTTTCTAGGGGGGACCAAAGGTGGTGAAATTTGTTTGTTCCCACTCGAAACTAAGAAAACAACCCTTTTTTATGAAATTTTAAAAATCCAGTGGGGGCCCAAAGCTCCGCCTGCCCTTCCGACGCCCATGATTGCATTGGTAGATCTAAACAGGAAACAATAAACGCATTGGCAGCGATAAAGCGGAACAGCAACAAATCATTAAACTTCGGGAGAAAGCCTACCGTTTACGAAAGCTTTGTGAAAACGACAACCTAAAAAGACAAGTGCCGCACTTTTGCAGCTCACTAACAATGCGTGTTGACGTATGCTATTTTTTGACCGCAACTGTCGAGACCGTCGTCGAATACGATAATCGTGCTCTCACTTTGCCGCGCTCGAACTTGTCCGTGTTCGTCTCGGATTTCAGAAGCTTCCTCTCGCCGGAGTCGCCGTTCTCGCCAAACATGGTCAGGAAGACGTTGGCGTCGGTCCCAGCACTGAACACGTCGCCGGTGAACACGTGCACGCGGTACTTCTGACCTGTGGATGTTGTGCGTTTCGTTTTAGCGCAGTCGGGTGTGAAACAATAACAATGGTTCTCAAATGTCGGGCGTCCAGATTTGAGCAATATTTTGTCTACCAATTAGGCCTTGACTGTGATAATGAGCACAATAATTAGAAATGCACTTGTAACTATTGTACTTTTACGATAAAGTTTCATTATGAAAACACTTAAAAATTAATGTACCCCTTGGGGCACCTTTGCGTACCCCCATTTGAATACCACTGCGGTAAATTATGGTCAATATCCTACTCCTGCCAGTGACACTTGAATCACTTCATTGTGCGGTCATAGTAGTGATTTTCAACGCTTGGAGGCAAAATATCTTCCAACGGTTGCACAGCAATGACACGAAATGTTCGGTTAAATGAACGCATGAACACTGTGACAATGGCCGATCTGTTTCCGCTTTTATTGTTGCCAATAAAAGCACGGGATCTGGCAAAACACGGCATTGCTGCCATCATTAGAACCAGCTCGAGCAACAACAGACAAGGATAGCAGTGAATTGCTTGCAAGCAGTGATAAAAGAATGACACACAGATCGCTGATGACAAAGTGTTAACAGATAGAAAAAAACAACAGAGCAATGCACTTGCACCCAGCTCTTTTCAATTGCGACAGATGATCATGCACACAGCAAAAAACAGAATTAAGTAAAGCATTGATTCCGCCAAACCAGTTCGCCACCTTCGCCGGCAACTCATGCCAAGAACAAGTTCGTGCGATGCAGGTGATTCCACGGAAACCATTTAATCGCCCGACAGCAGAAAAATAACTTGCACAATTAAAGTGTGCACGTCATCAGCATACATCAGACGCTGGAATGTTTTGAAAACTTGCGCAGAAAAAAGATGAGGGAGCAGAGGAGAGCTGCGGGAAACTGTTGTGTGGGTAGATCTTATTCTTTTGCAAAGGCAGATGAGTTGCCTCAGCAGAAAACCTCACCCGCTGCTGCAAAAGAACACCGGAAGGGTGGGGTGTGCGGAAAGAAGAAAGAGATTCGGACGAAAATAGCAGTGACTGCGTCCATGACTGCAAATTAATCGTCGACGAACAACGGTATTGCATCGGAGCAAACACACATACGGTTATAATGAATAAATGGTGCAAGAATGGCAGTGAAAGACAGTGACGGAATGGCACAATAGACATGTCACCTGTGCGGCCATGGGCCGGTAAATCCGCTTTCGACAATTGCTGTCAAGTCCCAAAACAGACGACAAAAAGTAGCATTCCTTAAAAACGACTTACTAAAAACCTTCCAAGCCTGCACTGTGAACGAAACAGAGGATTGCAGTGGTTAAGTGCATATCGGCGAAGCTACAGCAGCAGAACCAAACAGTAAATGCACAGCAAAAACAATCAGCCCACTACGGCTCACATCACATTTTCGCTTGGGCGCCGACTCAGCACAAACGTGTTCAGTTATCAATGGTGCTGCGGTCGAAGTTATGTTCTCTGGTTAAAAAACATAAAACACGAGAACAAAGTGAAACTCGAAACATGAGAATGCAGCAAAAATCCATTGTTCTCCTTGCACGCGTGGAAGACTGAACTCGACAAAATAGAAGGAAAAAAAAAGATAACCGGTGGTGTGCATATTGATCGAAGAAATACCTAAGGAAGAGATACCTACGATACGTCTTCGCTGCATGCCTACAGACAAAAGCACTGAACATTATTTCATCGAGAGTGTGTAGTTCACAACAAAAAGAAAACAAACCTATTACGCCCATACACGAAAAAGATGAAAACGGCTGTGTGCGATTCAGCACTTGAATGGTTCGTCACTGAAACCAACAGGGATGTGACAAGCCAACTGCTGTTAGTGTTTAAAATGTGAGTGGCAACTCGCTGATTGCGGCTTTTGTTTACAGCTGTTGCTAAAAACATGGCAGATGAAGAACAATCACTTTGCAGAAAAAACAACAAAAAGCTACTTCGCGTGAAAAACAAACAAAATTGGAACAGCGCTAGCAGAACACAATCGGAAAGTGCATAAACAGCGTGAGCTTTGTTGCCAGACCGCTGGAACATGTGTGTTTCTATGGAAAGCACATATATGCGTTTGTGAAGGAAAGAACACTTGCGTATGGCGTTGTGAGCGATGGCAGGAGGCTGCTGTCGGGTGTCAGGATGTAGTTAAACACAAAGTCGGCACAGTCTTTAATTACTACGTGATATGCGACGTTTCGCAGCCTTTGCAGAACGGTACGTTTGGGCAAAATTTCGACGATCGTAAAATTACTTTTGGCAGATCAAAAGCTGATGTGCAAGAGGTCGACGAGCTCCTTCTGTTACGAATGTCACACAAAAGTCGTAACCATAGAAATCGACACCGCATTGTGTAGCGACGCGAAATAGACTTTTGTAGCAGAACGCGTGCAAGCAAAAAATCAAGCAACACTGTTGAAGAGTTCTGTAGGCAGCTAGCGTTTGTGGGATTTCTAAGCAAAACACAATACACGCAGTAGTCTGAATTAGCAACATGGCAGCCATGGTTATTCAGTAGCAGGCATCAAAGCAGACGTGGTGGCATCATCGCTTTTTTTAATTGCTTCAGTAACCTTGTTCTCTGGCGATCCCGCATCGCTTACAACTGTCTCGCGGAAGTCTTGTTCATTTCGTGCATTAACAGAAAGATCCGTGCTTAGCGCGGAGGTCGCACCTTTGAACGGATCTATATGGAAGCTGGTGTTGTTTTCAAGCGAGGCATCATATGAAGACGGTAGAATTTGTTCGCCAATCACATCCTCTTTATCCTGCGAGAGCTCTTTCGTTGAACGACTTCCTTCAGTTCCCGGTTGTAGAAGAACGGCTTCTTTGTCAGAGGTTTTGTGTGACGATATTGATGATGACGACGATGATGATGTCGGAGACGAAGACTCTGACGAAGCTGATGCCCCATCTTCGGATTCTGAGTCTTTAGCCTGATGCTCAAGATGGGAGAAACCGTCCTTCTCAGCCAAATAAATTGATGCAAGACACACATTTTTCACATCAGCTTCTTGAGCTTCGCAGGTATTCTTCGGAGCATCAAGCGTGTCAACTTCTCCAGCAAGGCCTTCGGTTTCTATCAAAGCACCCTGCGTCGCTGCGTCTGAAGTCGAAACATCTACCTCCGATTGGTCATCCCTCGCAATCAAATGACCGGATGAAGTAGACTTCTCGCTATGCTCAGTCGCTTCCTCGACTATGTTCTCTGCCAGAGAACGCTCGGTACTTTCCTTTTTTTTAGACGAAACTTCTTCGGCGACTGATGAAAACTTTGAAGCACTTTCTCGCTCCTGTTTTTCACTTTCCGACTGGTTTGCAATTGAATCAGCGTGACGCTCAACCAAGTCAGGGAATGCATCAGACATTACAGCAACATCACTATTGCTCTGCTTATCAGCTGCACTTTCCTCCGTTCCCGATTTCGCGTCACTTTCTGCCTCACCGGCAACATCAGTTTGATTTGTCAATGGCATCGATTCATCTACATCCAGATCAGGAGGTGTAGGGTCAGTTGCGTCACCGACTGCTCCAGAAATGTTTTCTGCGATCTCACCCAGGGAGAAGGTTGTGGCTTCGTTTTCAGCCTCGTCATTTCCTTCCTGCGATTCAATAATGTCTTCGGGTATGGACTCTACATCACTTCCTGTTTCGTCAGAGCAACTTGAACCGTGCCGAGAATGCGAAGCACTGGACACTTCGCCGTTCTTCGGTTCCACCGACGGCGAAGGATCGTTGCAAATTACTTCATCGCTTGTGCATGGATCCTTCAGTGAAGAGGACGGCCTTGAGTCATGCTCGCCACTTGCTGCAGATTCCTGATCGCGTACGGAAGCTGAGCTGCTCTTCCGACCTTCGCCAACTGATGGCACCCTTCGGGCATCTTCCTCTGCGACTTCGCCCGCTGCAGAAGAAGCGTGTGAATTCTGAATAACGACCTCCTGGTCGCTAACTGTTACATCCGATTGACACTTGTCCGTCCGCTCTTGCTTTCCTTCGAGCGTCTCTTCGTCATCCAAACCAACATCCGGATCTTTGTCTGGTTTGGCATCATCAACGCTTGCAGTTTCACCGCTTGATACTGAACTTTCATCTGTCAGGCTGACTTGTGTTTCAGTCGTGAAAACCGGAGTCACGCGCTCTTCACAAACCTTTTCCGTCACTTCTGCTTCAGGTAAGACGTGATCTTCAGCTTCTAGAACAACTTCCTCTTTCGTGATGGACAGGGAGGTTTTTGAACTTCCTCCAACGGAGGCATTTTCGTCTATCTCATGACGGTCTTCAGAAGTGTGTATTGACGACTGTCCTTCCACTTGCTCCCCAACATCCGGGTCATTACTAATACGAACTGTTTCTCCAAATGTCGAGCTGGCATCGCCACCGCATTCGTCACTGCTCGTTGCCGCCATCTTCCCGAAATAACTCTCCTTTTTGTGGTGACTTGCGTCGTGTCTCGCTCGTACGTTTCTTGCGAACGAGACATCTCGAAACTCTACTCGTGCGGATTCGGGTGAAATCGCGACATTTCTTGCATTTTGCCGATAGAGAATTTCGTAACTTTCCTCCGAGCAACTGCTGTCGGACATCAAAGCGGCCAAGAACATAGTGCTCGGGCGACTGTCGTCTTCGTCGTCCGCATCCCGCGACTCATACCCAGTAGCTGCTTCATCTGCAGTGGGAACCCTTACGCCTCCTGCTGTACTTCGCCTGAGCGCAGCTCTCTTCCGCCGTGTACCAACTGCCACTGATGACGGTTTAGTCTGATACTTGTTTTTGCCACATTTATATTGTTTGCGAAGTGCACTCTCGTCCGATGATGACTCAGCATCGAAACTCGACCAGCAGAGCGACGTTTCAGCAACGTCATAACCTGCTGAGCAATGATGGTAAGAATGAAGCCTGTGCAAGGTTATATTATTCATTGGAAAACAAATCAGTGTTTCTAATTTTTGAAATGCACTTTTTCTTTACTCACCCACTCAATGGAGATCGCAACAAGCATTTATTCTATAAACAACCAACCTGATTTTGGAATAACGAAACAAACGAGAAATGCACATCAAGCTGTCACTATTTTTGTGGATTTGTTACAAGCAAACTAGTTCAAGCAGAGTAATTTGCTTGCAGGATTAAGCAGACCGTTTTAAAACCAGGGAGCACTCTGTTTTGGTCATGAGCAAAATTTTTTCACAGGTTCTCTTGGTTAACGAAACAAAAAACTACTCATCATCCACATTAACAAAGCACTTCATTGGATATCGCAGCAAACATCTTCGTTATCGCGAAGTTTTCTCTCAGTGAGTTTGTTCGCAACCTCAAACTAGGGCGACATGTCAGATGCAAAAAACTTTCTCAGTGTGCACTGCGGTGCCGTCAGTCGAATGGATAAAACAAAACTTCAACGCGATTTGCATCTAAACCTTTGAAATGATACGAAGGAGATCTTCCTCACACCCGTGCGACGGATCGCACTGTTGCTGAAATTTCGGAACGGTTACTTTGACAAAGACCTAACTCAGCAATGGAACCAGTTCGTAGCAAGGTCAGCGAGAAGAGTTTAACAGCAAACTATCGGATTCAGCAAAGCTAGAAGTTGAGAAGTTCTCGTTTCAAGCATTTCGCTTTTGCTGGCAAACTTACCGTAATCGTTTTTATACACCAATCAGGCTGTAAGATGATTGACACTTCGATTTATGGCTTGACTCCAGTTTGTCAAGTGCAACCAAACCACAAACCAGTGCTACGTCAGGCAACTAAATACTGGGCAGAAGAAGACAAAAAGTTTACTTTTCAAGGTGTCCTTCAGCTCGGAATCGGTGCGTTTCAGTTGCCCGCTTTTGGTCAGGCGCTCAGTCACCAGCTGGGTCGGCACCAGCTCGCGCACGATCTCACCATCGTCTTCGTCTCGAGCAAGCCACCGGCCACACGGGAAGAGATACTTCTCCGATCCCTGCACCAACAACGTTTTTGCTGAGACGAGAAACCTTCGTGGTGCGATTTAGAAGCAGACTGCGACCTTTTTTCGGCACAGACGGAAGTATTTTTCGGTTATTAGAACAAGCGACAGATTCATGGAACTTTTTTTATGCCCCCCCATCACCCCGGTTTCGATCTCATAACGCGAGCGCAGGTGACAAGCAATTATTGCAGGCGGCGTCAATTTCAATTGCGGATCTTGAGAACAAAATCTTGCTTTAAAATGCAGCTTTCTTGGAATTTTTCTTGCACATTTAAAAAAAACAAACCCAATAAAATATAGTTTTGGATTCTGATACGATCTGGATATTGTTGCTACGCGGGACAGTCAAGCTCATGGACCGCAGGTCATCGAATATTGAAGTGAAACGTTTAGTTTCATCGCAACAACCGCACACGCAACGTGCCCGACCCACCTTCTTGCTGTCCAGCAATCGCCTGATTTCGACTTTGTCGAGATGCCATCCTGCTCCCCACCCTTTGCCGTCGTGTCCAATGCGTAGCTTCTCGATGACCTCCCCGATATCGTCAAGTTCAAGCACAAACTGAGAGCGAAAAGGTTACGTGAGAAAACGTACGGGCAAGCGAACACTCTGATTCCTTATACTCGGTGGGACGTTTCGGATGTGGTTTCTGAAGTTTTCTCGCAAATGCGACGTATACGTCTGCAGAACAGCTGACTCCAGATGCCCGACCTTCAGAACGCTGTTTGTGCACATTTGCATTCAATCAACAACCTCACACAGGATATAGTGTGAGCTCAGATCTATTTGGAGCGTTGTACAGCAGCGTCTGATTGCTTCACAAGCAATGCCTGCGCATACTGCTGACCGTATCCTTTGAGAACAGTTATACTTCGTGCAGATTACTATTAACCCTCGTGAGGGTGCCAACTCACACACACAATAAACTATACCGTTCTTTCGTAGTGCATCGCCTACAGGCGAGCTCAACTTAATTTTCGCATAACTAGAAACGACGCCGCAAATCCCAGTTGCTGCTTCTTTTTCAAAACGCTTTATGACAATCGACAGTTCGTGCAAAACACGAAAAATGTCGCAGGCACTTGTTGCACCAGAGTTGCAAAAAGTGGAAATGTGAGATGCGTTTCTGAATCTTTACAAATCAACGCTTTCTTTTGGTTTTGTGGTTATTTACAACAACCACGGGCTATGAAAACATCTGTGGGAGGTATGTATTGTGGATATTGACGTTCCACAGACATCAACGCTTATTAATATTTTGGTCATGTTTAAGGTAAAATAGCTTCGATCTTGTGTTTCACTTTAGCATCTAGTGCAGTGGTTCCCAAACTTTTTTGATGCATTCCTCTCTTGGCTTATTTTGGAACGTTCATTCCTCACCTGTTTGGGTTCATAGGCCAGTATTAACTACAGTTGGAACAATGGTCTTTGTTGACGACAATAATTTGGTTAATAAAAGTGGGACAAAAACTATTTGTTGTCAAATAATGCCACTAAAGTTTGTCAACAAAATCGTGTGATTGGCCACTAAACAACTTATAAATATAAAGTGATATAACTAATTGAAACAGCCATGAATAAACAACTTAGCTATANAGTTGAAATTCCTCCCCGGTTGGGAACCACTGATCTAGTGTTTTAGTTTCGATTATCGCATAATATCACGATAAAGTGTTTCACATTGGCTTTCGTTTCTTTCGCCTGTTGTTTATTTTCTGTGTTGCATCTGAAGAGATATATTTGACTGAACAACTTCGCCGCTAAAGAAACGTAAACATATCTGGTAAGTATGAATACTCACGGTGTCAACAGATTTTTTGTTGAATCTTGACTTTCGTTCGTCCTTCTTTGGACAGAGACTGGTTGGTTCCGTTTGGCTTCCATCTCGGCCGTACAAGACCACAAAGACGTTCGCATCACTGCCCGCGCCGCTCACATCGCTCGTATAAACTTTGTAAAGTTTGAAAAATACGTTAATACGTATTNTTTGACGCATTTCGTGCTATGTCACCAATATTAACATTTGCAAAGGAATTGTACAGTGCTTNTAAAACAGGTGTGCACAAGNTTTTGCTGTTGCCGGCCGTATTACGTTTATATTTGTGAATTACTGCAGCCAGTGAGTTCAAGAAATTTTTATTTTTTGCATTGCTTCTTTTCTGCATCCACACACTAATCCTAGCCTGCTTCCACAAGTCTGTCTGACCGTCTTTCTACGAAGTATCCTCATACAGTAGACAAAGGGTTTTCAAGAGATGCACGGCCACCGCAACCAAATACTTTAAATTACATGTGCACGGCCGCATCAATTTGTACTGAAGGCCGCAGGTTGTGCGCCCCTGTTCTGAAAGATCAAACGTGTAGTCCTGCTCAGAAAAGGTGGAGTTCTTTTTGATAACCTGGAGAGATAAATTATTTTCAACAGCAAGTGTCTTAAAAGTCATGAAAAGTCCACCGGAATGCCACTGGTGTTCCTACAATGGTACGTGGAAAGCTTGTTCACCAATTCTTAACCGTATTTTTCTGCAGCAAATTTCCTTACTTACTACCTCTGTTTAAAAGATCGCACGAATTCCATTCATAGACCTTTACTGTTAAAACCTCATAGACCTTTACTTTACTATTAAAAAAGTTTAAGAAGAACTTTGAAGTCACACTTGCAACTTTTTGAAAATATTTTCCTGGGTACAGGCACTCGGGGCGTGCTAGAAGGGAAAGCAAACTTGAAGCAAAGAACGACGGCCAGCAATAGAAAACTACAGGTAACGTAAGTCTTTTCTGCGGCAACCTGTTATTTCGTACGGCACTTTGGCAGCGTATCCGACGGTTTCGTCCGACGAAGGGTAAAGCTCTCGCTCCAGCAAGCCGTCGTCGCGATCTGTGGCCAACCATCGTCCGCACGGAAACTTCCACTTCATTCCCATGGAAGGAGCGTCCACTTCCACGTATTCGAGGTACCACCCTGAGAAGTGGCACAATAAACAGTTTTAAAACACAACTGGCCATTAAATTTTTCTTTCTGAAAAAGATGAAAGTTGCGTTTACTTTTTTGAAACAACAGCCCACTGAAAAAACAGTGGACCGAGACATCACTGAAAACTACTATTTTGTAATCTTAAACCAGCTATGTTCAACCGAAATGCCTTACTGGGCCAGAAAGTATGTCACTATGTTTATGAGAGCCGCACATTGAACGACTTACTTTCATTTTAGCAAACCAAAGTTTAGTTTACTAAAAGCATTCGAATACTAACTGCAATAATAACGACTGTATGGTACTTTTAATCACTCCCAAACTGTGATGGCAAGTTTAGTGCTGATGGAGCAACAAAGATATAGTGAGGAATCAATTAAGTGCAAAGGAACACATGAGTAGAAATCAGAAAACTGGAAATCAATTTTGCACCGAGGTGTCGGTGGACACGTGGCAAAGCTACCAGTGCGTAGTATGTGATGAACAGGCACTAAAGGCCGTTGCACTGAAAATTTCGAATTTAAGATTATCAAAATAAAGACAGGTTGTCATTGTATTGTACACACACAATAATGAAAAACTTACAGGGTCGGACAAGACCTTCGAGTAAGCCGCATGCGACTCGCAGCTGTCTTAGATCTTCGTTTTTCAGCTTTAACCTGTACATCCACTGCTTCGAGTATCATAATAAAGAGCTTCGTTCGACACAACACAGTTTAACTGGATTTTTATGATTTTTATGGATAAAAAACCGCCCAGCAACTAGTTAACCAACCGGCCGATAATCCAGCGTTGTCGTGTCCAATCTTTATCTTCTTGAGGTTGCCGAGGTCGGCGGCTTCCACAGTAAACAAGTCGCCGTGATTTCGTTCAAACTTATCCCTGTAGGTCTTGGACGACTTCAGGTTTCTGCGTAAAAAGCAAATCAGATTGCAATCATCGTTGAACAACAGCGCTACGACTATTCGGGGAAACGTCAGCATGTTGAACAACGCACGCAGTTCATGATGAAAACTGCTGCCAGATCCGCTTTGCTCTTTATTCCCATCTTGTCATCGGCAAAACCAACCTCGGGCAACTAACATGTAGTCACGACGATTTTTTAAAGACAAACTTGTTCGTTACAGTCCAACTCACATCATTCCCGAGTCGTCGTTTTCGCCATACATGATCATGTACACGTTTGCGTCGGTGCCCGCGTTTCTGACGTCGCCTGTTTTGACGGTTACGTCGTACGTGGTCAGCAGCGCCTTCGTTTCCAAGGCGACCGAGGACGCTTTGTGTTTCAAGGATTTGTGCTGTTGCTTTTGCTGCTGCTGCAGACGCTGGTAAGTTGCCTGCAGTGAGAAAAGCAGATGGAGACGATGTGCTGATGGGAGTGGAGAGCTTGACGCTGATAAACGCCATTTAACCAATGTCGCCGGCAACCAGTAGTCGCACATGTCCAATCAATCGTCGGGAGGCTTACATTATGCGCAAAGAGCTTAACCCTGGTGCGTGTGACAAAAAAAACGCAGGCAGAATCGATCCGCTGTTCAGCTTAAATCTCCAGTCCGAAGCAATCTGGAGCAGGGGGAGATTCAGGTTCAAGTAAAGCTTGTGCGTTTCCGGCGACAAAAGGGGGTGTCATGCTCGCGTTGCAAAATCATTAAACCTTCACGAAGCAGAGCCCCGGAGTTTCGAACTTCATTCTCGTGAGCAGGGACCGTTACGGTTGAGCAATTCTCAGTGCGCAGTCGCTGTACACTTGCAGGCATGGACAATGGGTGTTGCCGGGGAAACGTGCAGGAACGTTATTTCCAATTTTTTTTCGAGGAATCGGTACTTCCCATGTAGCACCAGCATGTCGACGGTTATGTCGTGTTTTCAATAAAATTTCCCACAAAAAAGCTCAAAACTTTGCGAACTGTAGCCAAACATGCGTTTTTGGTAACAGCGCGTCCCCCACCCCAGTTTTTGGCACAACAGTACTGCTTTGGAACAAATGAGGGACGCAAGTGGGTTCTTGATGGCCGGTGATGCTAACAGGCACGAGGCAACAGTTTGTGAAAAAATGGAAATAGCTTAACGAACATACACGGGCTCGTTACCTGGTCCATGGGCACGAGGGTCCGTTCGATCTGGCCGTCGTCCTCGTCTGTTGCCAGCCATCGTTGGCATGGAAACACCAAAGTTCGATCCCCNATCTTGACCTCGACTCGATCCAGGAACCATGCGGAACCGATCGCGCTGTTGTCATGGCGAATTTTTAACTAGAAACGTTTAACAAAAGCGTGNAACGCGGTTGTCTGGTGGAAAAGCGATATGCGATCTGTTGCAGCTGCTTTTGAATAATGCTCATTCATGTTCGCCTTANGCAGAAACCTTGCCATGGCTCGATAGCAAAACAAAAAGCACGAAAATCGCGCAAACGCCGACTGACCTTTTTCAACGGACCCAGGTCGGCAGCCTTGACCTTGAACGTGTCCATCTGGTTTCGTTCGAACTTGTTGTAACTGTTCTCGGACTTGTCGAGCTTGCGTTCACCTGGAAGAGAAAAAACGTCACGCGTTAGATCTCGAATGGCACTGAGATTTTGTCACAACTAATTTCCGTGAAACCAGGGAATGCCAAAGGTTCAGAGACAGTTTCAACAGAAAGGCAAGGAACACTGCACAAGTATCCGCTTTTATATGAGTCTTCCAGACAGCAGTGCTTCGATTCTATAGGAAGTCAGCCAAGGCTACAAAGTAGTTTGATGGTGCCCGAGTGCTTCGGGGGTTTCGTGTATTCTCAACTGCGCAAAGGTCGCGTATCAGCGCATGCAAATATATGTTTATGTTTGAAGTTCAAATGATATACGTGCTCATTACACATGCACTAACTTCGGCATGACAACAGGCTGGTCTCAACGCACGAGACAGGTCGCCCGTTTCTGGCGTTCTCTGGGAGTGTCTACAGTTGAACGCAGTTGTTCGATTCGTGTTCATCATTATCAATGCTGTCGTTAGCTTTGCTGCAAGGCATTACGAACAAAAGATTCCTATCTCAGCGTGCATTTACCGTGCGTCTGAATATAATCAAGAATAGGAATTAAACTTGTACTGCTTCTGGAAAGTTTATCAATGCACTGCAATTTTTAAAGTCCGTTTCAAAGCTTCGCTTGGTCTTAGCTATCTCAGAACGCCACGTCACTTAATTGGTAGCGATAATCAAGGCTCGCACAACAACTAGGCTGACCTACCAACCTTTAGCGTTTGGGGTATCTTCAAACTTTCACGCACCCGAACATCTGAAATGCTTCTGGTAGCTCGAAAATTCTTTACTCGTTAACAGCAGAGACAGTCGCGTCACTGTACAGTTATTTGGGGACAAATTTCTTCGACATCTTAAACGGCCATTAAAAAGGGGCGCCCAAGTTGTTCTGTAACTAGCAATGTTTGGATTTGAGATTATGAACCATTTCGCGAATTATTTCGAAAGAGGCCAGAGCGCGGTTAGCTCACGCTGCGCCAACGACTGAGGGTGATTGCGGGAATTTAGTCTTCGCTGGAAAACAGCCAATCTTGGTTAAAAATCGCCGCCAGGATCAAGATCTCACTTAAAAATCGCAGTCAAAGCAAATCGATTAAAACAGAGTTAAAGGAAAGTTTTAGGCAACAAGTAGGTTTGCTATAGCTAAAGTACCATGTACAGAAGAAATGTGCAATTTTACATGGAGGTAGTATGGGAAAAAGTTGGCAAAGCCAGGCGGTAAGATAAAAAAAACAATTATTAAACAGAGAAAAACTAACTGGCATTAAACAGCCTATTAGGATTTAACAACGCCACTAGCTATAGGATTTGCATTACGCCAAGTACAAGTAGCTGAAAGAGAAGTGGGCTTTGTGCAGCTCATTGGTTCCCCAACCAGAAGTCCGCGGAATTCGAGCAGAGGAGCCGCAAGTCGTATCCTCGCATGATAGTATTGGTCAACAACAATTTCATGTCGGTAAAGTTAACAACTGCACTGTTAGGATGACATCACTTCGCTGATTTCCAATATGAAATCAGTATTTCTCTACCAAGTCAGACATTCAAGACATTGCATTTTCTCAAACTAAACAATTTAGAAGCTGGGCGTACGTGGGAATATAAACCTGACGTACTCAACGGTGTTTAAGTGAAAAAAGGTTTGAAACCACTGGTCTGTAACTTGTTGTGGCGGTGCGCAATGCACATAAACATTGGGAAATCATGAACGCTGGCGTGAGGGAAGAGCGTTGGGAGAAGAAAACACAACCAGACAGTAGCTTGTAGCCACCCTGTAACGTATTCTTTTTTGCCCTAGAGTGATTTCCACGTACCGCTATCTCCCTTCTGTCCATAGAGAATAACGAACACGTTGGAATCCGTGCCGGCGCCGGACTTGTCGCCGGTAAAGACGTTGACGTTGTATTCTAACTCTGTAAAAGTCAATGCATTAGCAGCTAAAATAAGAAATATGGGAAACACGCAGAGATAGGCTGCAGTGGCGAAAACGCAATGATGAGCTTTGGCGCTGAAAAGGTGAGCTCTGCGTCTACTGCCCGACTGTGATGTGCTATAACACATCAATTTGCTGCACACATCAATTTGCCGCAGTTCAAATTTCACAAGCTATAAAAACACAGGAACACTGAAAAATTCGAGATGGCAAACTGAAAAACCGCTTCGTTATGCACCTCAAAAAAAGCAGGTGGGAATCAGATATGACAACCATAAGACTAATAAACACAGAACCAGTGTTCAGAAAACATTGGAAAATTATTTCATGAACTGAACTTAAGTTTGGTACACGGAAAGCGGAAGTCCTAAATAGCCTTATAATGAAACTCACGGCCAATGAGAACGATACAAACGGCATATTGCAAACGTTTCGATCACTCCTGTTATCATCATCAGTGCATTGCATTCTAAATATACTTAATTTCAACTCCTATAGGCCTGCTTCGAAGTTAAAGAATTGTATTTTAACGACACTGCCTAACAACCAGGAGAGGTTGGTTTGTGATCGCAACAATCGGTTTTGTTGAAAATACTCTCCACTCCCATGCGCCCAGTGTCAAGCATGAAAAAGAGACAAGTTTCTTTTCCTGAAGGTTGGCTACAAAACCCCAAAGGAGCTTGTCGAGCACCTTGCAAAGCGTCGTCGATTGGTCTTCCTGACTCGTCAGTGGGCACCAGCTCTCGCACTATCAGCCCGTCGTCCTCCGACCGATCAAACCAGCGCTTGCACACGAACCAGTAAGTCTCTACATCGCTGCTGGCATCACCTCCTGCCGCCCCTGGCAAGAAATATCACAAACTCTTCAGTGAAGTGAAGTTGTTGGACGTTGAAACAAGTTTACGGAACCGGTCAGAATTTGAAAATTGCTGTCTTGATGAACGGTGACGCATTTTTTGAAAAGTAATGGCGATAAAGACCAAAAAATGTGATTTTATCATAAAACGTCTGAGGTGTTGCTGAAAAAAAACTTACAACATCCGCATTCAGTTTGTTCACAAACAAGTGAGGTTTGATGCAGAAAGGCTTAAAAATACTGCGAAAATCTGAATGCGTTACAATTTCAAATTGCATTGCCAGATAAACGCCAACTGCTGGAGATCGTAAAAGTGTGCTGAGCATGTAAGCTGTAATGTTTTCAACATAGTGGGTTTGCGCCAAACAGCAGTGACTGGAGAGCACTGGGTGAAGCAAAAATAACACAAGTACGATTCTCTGTTGCAACAGTGTCCGGGCTGGAGCAAAAATCACTCGCTACCTTGGCACTTTTGTACAAAAAGGTTCAGTGACGCCACCAACCTCTTCGACGCTTTTTCCGCTTGCTCGTCTTTTTCACGAACCTCTGTATTTTGACCGAATCGAGGAACCAACCGGAACCGATTCCTTTGCCGTCGTGTCCGATCCGGATCTTGGTAATCGGTCCCACATCTCGAGCTTCGATCTGTAAGACGATTATGACGTGTGAACGAAGTGACGTGCAAACATGGCAAGCGAAAAAATGAAGTATGTTTTGTCCGTAGAGGTTGCACAAATTAGTTTACTCGCTTCAAAAGATAATTAATTCGAGCTTTACACGCTCTACTTGAATCAGTTAGTTTAGCCCAGAACAAGGGCAGATATGAGCTCCATTTCGACGGCTACATTTGATGTCTCTGACATTTGATCCTCGTAGACGGATCAGATACTAGACATTCAATTGTATGCAAGTTGTTCTAGGCAGAGAAATACGTGCCTCCCATGTACACAGAAAACCCAAACGTTGACAAGGCGGCATACCAGTGTTAAAAATGAGAAGTACTGCAAATGGACGCCACGAAAGCTACGTTTCAATTTCTCAAATGAAGTCACTCTTGCTCTGCTTGCTTGGGCTATTTCCTGCCAGGCTAGACCAGTGGTTCTCAAAGTGGTCGATATCGACCCCCAGGGGTCAACTGGACCATCCAAGGGTCGATAAATAGTCACGGGGTCGAATGGGGGCCACCGAATGGCCAAGAGGTCAATGAATAACTCCTGGGGTCTACTGGAGCAATGAAGCCTCCAATTCAAAATCATTGTAAATCAGGCAAGGAATGCAAACGGCATTTTTCAACAAATCAAACAAAATTAAGAGGGCCGATCAAATCTCAGCTGCAGTGTTTTCAAAGTACATTTGATTTGAATAGTTTTATACTAAATCGTCCATTGTGATGACATTATGAAGACTGTTCTGTTTGTTACGTCACAAACAATATTGTAGTGCATGTATTAGTAACTGTTGGGCTAGGCCACGGGGCATAGGTGGCGGAACCGGGGGGACCACGTGGGCCTAGGCCCCCCACTTTTTTGCCTAACAACTTAAGTTGAAGTAACGCAATTAGTATTGGGTCCAGTGATAAAGTATATCGTTTAATGAAAAAAACGTTGCAGAATTTTGGCAGTATTTTGCCGATATTATTTCTAACATATTATTTGTAATTTGGCAGGATTTCGCAATTGTTTGGCAGAATACACCGTGCACAGTCTGTCACCCGGCTATGGATTGCTTACCGCCTTGGTGTTGTTGAACAGTGTTGCCAGATGGTGTGATACAACACAATTTTTCACAAAAATGATGTCATTTTACATGCTTGTGTGCATGGGCTTCGGAAGGAGTTTTTCCAGGGGGGCACTACTGGATTCTTCCAAACGTTTTTCTACGGGGGCCAAAACACCCATATGCTTGTGCGTAGGAAAAGTTCGTGCCACACCATTAAAAATTTTGGGTAATTTCAAGCGTTTTAACACCATTCCAAATAGTGAAATTTTACTGAATCTTATACGCAAAATGAAATATTTGACAGATCAATTTCAATTGTGTTT
>JGI24159J19872_10003129_pt1 | contig 20361 bp, 20 predicted proteins | sample Ectturendosymbi4_FD_19872 | JGI IMG/M metagenome (IMG submission 19872) | reverse complement strand
TTTTGAGTCCACGAGGCCATAACCGAACAACTTTTTCGCAGTCCTAAGCAAAGACCAGAACCTCACGGACACGTGATCGCCGCTCGGATTACAAGTGAAAATCCCGACGAGGGTTTCAAGCCCAGCGCAGGTTACTTCACTTTATTTCACTTTTGCGAACTAACTCTACTGGTGGCGTTACTTGGATTGTGGTGCGTTGCAATGTTCGCAAGTAGCTTGATGATAATATGAGTTACGCTTTTCCGATAACCCGTTCAGTGAAACACGGGGCTCTTCAGGAACTTCTGTACTTGTTTCTATAAATATTTTCCGTTGTTTCGATGGGTTACAAACGAGGCTACGTGTGCATTGCACTCCTGCATCACTTCAGATGACCCACACATCGATTTCTTGCCAGTGTGCTATTGTTTTCTCCAACTAGGCTCTATCGGAAACTGCTTTTGATCGCAAGAAATGAGTTTTTGCACAAGCTGCGTTTTTGCCCCGCATTCTTAACGCCAAGTGTCGAGGCCCGCTCCGATGGCAAGTGCCGTCGCAGATTGTCTATCAGCGGTATATTGAGATTCGCGCGAGTGAATAACGCATGGTCTTCAACCAGGTACCGTGCAGGAGCTCAACTTCCGCAGCAGCAAGAACGTTTGGGGTTATTTCAGTGTGGGCGCCGCCGGTGGGCTCCACGAGTACGCCGACTCCCAGTTCGGTCACTGCTTCGCATGGGGTGAAAACCGTGAATATGCAATATCGTAAGTTTTTTTTGTTTTGTGGTACTTGCAAGTTTGCTGTTCGTAACACACGGCTGTACTCGCGACTAACTGCCTTGTCTCATTGGCGCACTTATCATGTCCTGCCTCAGTCTGCGCTGCGCGTTCTTCTCTTTTTCGCTTTGCTTTCGTATGGTTGAGTCATGTAATGTGTGTAGTGACTTAGGTGGTTTGCAGTCATTTCATTGGCTCATGCTGCAGTGTGCGCCTTATCAAGTCGTAGCGCACGGATTTCCAGACGTTGCACTCTGTTTTGGCGACAATTGCGTATTTGTGCGATCGATTTGATTTGGCGGGAATTGCAACAGACAAAACGAAGTGAAGCCGCTCTTTTTTCACATTCAGAAACATGGTAATGGCGCTGAAGGAGCTGTCCATTCGCGGCGACTTTCGCACCACAGTCGAATACCTCGGTCGGCTTCTGGAAGATCCGAGTTTCCAGCAAAACCAGATCGACACCGCGTGGCTTGATGCGCTCATAGCGGAAAAAGTTCAGGTGAACATCTATCTTTTCAGTTCGTGTGTTCGTGTGTCAGGACTGACCTCGATTCAAACCGCATTATTCAAATCGCTCACGTTGATTCAAAGCTTTACGGGCACATGGATGCTGCACGGTTGGTTGTTAATCCGTTAAAATTTGTGTGCTGTTGCTGCTGCGAAAATAAACGCGGTGGCGGTGAGATTGTCGGAATGCACAAGGTTGGCGTGGAAAGTACAATTTCTTTTTACGACGGCCTTGACTTCTCGGAATCGATCTGCCCAAGGCCGTATGTCGCCGAATCACGCCGCAACGTTTCCCTACCAGCTTGGCCTGCTTCATGACCCTGTTCGTGCGAAGACCTCAGCGTTAGCACCAAGTTTGTTTGCAAGGCGAACGGGTTGTTGCTGATGTTTGTGTTTTGTTGATCCACAACCAGTGAAGTGTCCACTCGAGCAGTGCATGAATCATGTTTGGTACACAGGTTCTGTTTGCCAATGAAACCTTTCCTGCTTGCAGCTGGTCCGTGTACATGCGCGGTGCAGGCGGGCTGGCACCTGTTGTGCGGAACCCAGGCAGGCCTTGGTGCAAAGTGCCACGTATTTTTTGCTTGCATGTCAGTTATTTTATTTGCGCGCGGGCTACAGGCGTTCCCTCTGCTACGAACCGAAGTGCTACGAAAACAAGAGAAGCACTTCGTAAATAAACAAGTCTGCAGCAGCAACGCTTGAACGTGATTCGTCAAACGAACTCAGCAGTTTCTGTTGCAGTCGGACAAGCCTTGTACGACCGTCGGTCTTATTTGCACCGCTCTTCACATTGCGGACTCGAGATGTCAGGCGAGGTTCGACTTCTACGCTCACTCGTTGGAAAGGTGCGTTTCGTTCAACAAACTTATCTCAGGGGACCTCACGTGTCCGACTGACCCTTCGCTGCTGCTGTTGTTGTTATTGCTGTTCTTAAAATAGGCCCGTGACCAAAGTCTCCGGTGCATTTGATCGGATGAGGGCCGAGACCGGGGTTGCATTAAGTGCTTTTTTTCAGTCCCATGCATCGCGTCGCATTAAACCCGCGCGACGTCGATGCGAAGGCGTTGCGTGTGCGGCTGAAGCGCTGGCAACGCTTCGCTTGGACAAACTTTTCTCCGCACGTGTAGCGATCAGCCGTTCTGCGCTAGCGATAGCATCTTCCGCTTGTGCATACTTCCAAGCCTACGTGCGTTTCGCTCTGAACGGACTTTATTCAGTTTTGCGCGTTTCCGCTGCTTGACCCCTGGTTCATGATTTAGCCTTTGCGGGAAAACAGGCGTTGCCCAGAAATTTCGAAGATAAGTGGTTCTACTTTGGTCGGAAATGACAGCGACGCCATGCGTTGGAAATAGCTTCCGAACCATGAAATGGGGGTCAAATCGTACTTGGCTGGTTCGTTGTCGAAAACCCATCGCACACACGTTCCATAATTTCTAAAACTTCACGTCGTCCGGCAGATAGACGGCATCCACAGGCCTAACCCCAACTTAACTACGCGGAGGTTGTCGATTGTAAGCGTTAGTATTCTGCGCAACATCATGTAATTTTACCCGATCTTCATTGCCAGGGGTCAGGTTCTTACTCCGAGCAGCCTGAAAACCAACGAGACGGTTGAGTTGATCTCCGACGGAGTGAAGTATCTTCTGGAAGTGACAAAAACGTCCGACACCGGATATTACGTCGAATGCAACGACTGGAACATGGAAGTTGACGTATACCGGTCAGTTACCGGGCAGCCTTTGCATTGTGACGCGCCAGCAAACCGCGATGTATGTTTAGCTATTTTAGTGCTACCTTCGATCGCCACATGAACCCAATGCACGGTCGCGGGGTCGTGCCAGACATCACATCACGCTTGGCACTGCCTTTAATGCCAACCATGCAACAGTGTCGTGCATAATTTATTCTGAATGCCCTGGCCTAAATCTATAACTTAGTGTCATAGACACCACCTGCAGATATCTAATTTTCATGTCCCTGTATGTGACTTACAAAGACAATGTGAAAGAGAAACAGTTGCACAGCGAAATTCAGCAATTTTCCGCAAGTAATGCTTTATACCAGTGGTGGGCAAATAGCGGCCCGCGGGCCAAATGGGGCCCGCCACAGCGTTTTCAGTGGCCCGCGGAAGCATTCGCAAAAATCTTCAAATCTAAATATTCTCCAACTCTACACAGCAAACGTTAGTGCTGAGGCTAACTTGAACCGAGATTTGTTTCTATTTCCAGAAGATTTGGCTCTCCGCTGATCGCGGCATTCTCAAAGTGGCCCCCGAGCCAAATTAATTGCCCACCCCTGGTTTCAACAAACCCACTACAAATGTTATTGTGACATTTTTTGCGGAAAATCTAACCTTAGCTAATTCATTCCCGAGTTTAACGTCTTTGCAGCGCATGTATTTCGCATTGCCCGGCCGTACTACCTTTGAAGCAGAGCGTACCTTTAGTGCACTTTCGCATTAAAAATATCTCCAACCGAGCACGACTCAACGTAGGTTGAATTTTTGTTTACTAAAATTCATTCCACTGTGACAGACAAACCTAATATTGAAAGATCGATGGATGTTTGGGTTGATAGGGCTGCAGCTTGCATAAAGACTTTTAGGAAATTGTGTGTTTTCAACTTGTCATGATTTCAGTTAAATCTGTTGTGAACATGTTCTTAAAGTCCTGAAAAATTTACGAGCGATCGAGTAACTGTGAGTCGCCTGTAAAACTGACATTAGATTAGTGTGAGAGCCGCTTTGAGATATTTCAACCGATATTATTTTACCAATTTAAGCAGGTTTTGACGTCATACTTTGTGACGTCATCGTTTTCGCAATCCCGCAGAAACTTCAATCTCGGCACCGATGCTTGGTGTTCTTAGTCGTGCGTCTGACAAACAGCTGATAAAGCAACAAACTTTCATTGAAAGTTGATTGGGCGGCTGTTAAATGCTCTGTTGACCAAGGTCTGCCGTGTAATATGTGTGAATATGAACGTCAAGGTGAATATTAGAAATCACGCCTTACCGTTCATTTCAGGCTGACGGATGGAGGACTATTGCTGTCATTGGCCGGAATAAGCAGAACGACGTACCTCAAAGAGGAAGTAGACAGGTAATGGTTATTATATGGACCACGACGTTCGTTTGTCCAGTTTCGCCGTGCCGTAGGTACAGACCTTGTCGCGGTGACATACGATTTCCTAAATTCCCGTTTAAATCTCTTGCTCCAGGAAAGGCTTCCGAGCTTGAATCGGAAAGCTGTTTTTTTCGCTGATTGCGAGGTTGAATGGTTTTAGACAGGTGCCGCCGCCGCGGGCGCTGCGCTCCGCCCGGCGCGACCAAACCGCAACGACCTTCAGACCCACGTTATCGTCTGACGCCAGAACTTAATAACAGTTTGAGCTGCTGTNCCTCTCGTGTAGTGTATTTATATATATATGTATATCTAGGAANAAGCAGCGCAAGTGGGAAATATGAAATGGTGGTGTTTCGTGAACGCAGTGCCAATAATTGGCTGCTTGACAACCCGTCGACTCAGTCACCGGTTTATTTTCTTGGCTGCGAACAAACAACCAGCGTTAGTTTTCATCGCTGAATTGCGCGGCGCAAGTAGAGCAACTTGCAAAACTGTTCACACGAGCTTCTCTGCAAAGTGTGTGTGGTGCTTTGAAAGCTGTCACCCTGGAAAAAAAAGTCTTGACCTAAACGGTTATTGAAACTTCCCGGCACATCACGTTTCCATTTGCGGAGAGAAGCTCTAACTCACGTGACAACAGCATGTTTGCGTTGCAGCAGTAATGAAAACAGATTATCAGGCCTCACTTGCGGTTAACGAGGAAGCTCGTTTTCAGGTATCGCATCACGATAAACAATCAAACTTCCGTCTTCGAGAAAGAAAACGATCCGACAGTGTTGCGTGCGCCATCTGCTGGCAAGCTGTTGAACTTTCTTGTCGCTGATGGGGCGCGTGTCAGTGCAAGTAAGTGTGGTGAAGTAGTGGAAATTGCTCTTAAAAATGCCTTCAAACGTAAGAGATCTGCAGTCAAATCCGGTGAAATAGAGGAATTAGTGTTTTCTGTTTCGCACAACTTCCTGTTATTATCACCGTAGGTATAATGTTCACCACTGACCGTGTCTGTTTCATGCGCGAGTAAAATTTCCCTACCTTTTCAGACAAGCCTTACGCCGAAATCGAAGTGATGAAGATGGTGATGGCGCTGACAGCGTCGGAAAACGGAATTGTGCATTACGTCAAGCGGCCGGGAGCAGTGTTGGAAGCGGGCACTGTCATTGCGCGGTACGTCTCCTGGCATCGGTCGTTTTGTTGCACTCAACAAGTTGCGTAGCGAGGTGCTTGCGAGAATCAACGTTTATATGTTTTTTATTTTGCAGGCTGGAGCCGAACGACGCCACCTGCATCAAAAGAGCAACACTTTTCCAAGGCCGCCTGGACGATTGCCAGTACAACGAATTGCCCAATCCGGAGAAGTCGCACAAGGTAGACAGTTTGGTGACGGTCAACTACAGTATTGTCAAAATACCTAAGTACTTAAAGGCAGTTTAATGAAATCATCTGAAGTGACATTTGTACTGTTCACAAAAGCGTGTGACAAGTTAGCAACCTCTTCATTTACAACTCAGTGGTATTAGTGAAACGTCTGCATAATATCAATGGCTTCGGATGATTTAGTCGTTTACTTTTGCTAAAAGGTAATTTAAACATAAACATTAATCACTGTCACGCAGTCAAGCTGATTAAAACAGTAAACAAGACGAGCGAATACAGGTGCGTTGTTGGCTTCGTAGTCATCATTCAATAAGATTTTGTTTATTTTCAACCTTAAAAGGTTTTCAATATGGCCTACAAGCGGCTCCAGTTCATTATGAAAGGAATGTGCCATCCAGATTCGATTTTTGTCGATAAAATGGAGGAAACTGTCAGCACGCTCATCACTTCACTCAAGGATCCGTCGCTTCCTTTGCTTGAGCTGCAGGTTCGATTGAGAAAATTTCTTTCACCGTAAACGATAATGATGATTAGTGCAACCGAGTTAAGAGCGACCACAGAAGGGGTGTTACTCCGACTGAAGGTCTGAGGAGGTTATCGTCTGATGCTCGCTGAGAACCGCTCTATATGATCCACGTACGATTTGCAAGTACGTCCAAAAACTTGAGGAATTGTTTTTGAGAGAAGACCTTGCAAGCTGCGAGATATAAACAACAACGCAAAAAGTTCCTCAAAAAAAATGAAAATTTCAAAGCAACTTAACGTTTGAAAGCAACATAAAAAGAAAACTTGGGTCGTCTAAATGCTCGCGACGAACGTCTAGCAAAATATTTTTAGCAGAATGTTCGCTCTAGCATCCTATTTTCATAACATGTAACGAAACAGCCCACGTGACCTCTGCTTTAATCCGCAGGAGGTTATGACGAACCTGTCCGGACGCCTTCCCTCCAAACTAGACCAGTACATCCGGCGCGAGATGACCAGCTACGCATCCAACATCACTTCCATGATGTCGCAGTTCCCAGGGCCCAGAATCCGGCGTCTGATCGACAAGTACTCCGCTACGTTGACGAGCAAGAACGACCAAGACGTGTTTTTCGTCAACACGCAGCCGATCATCCAGATCGTCAACCGGTATGTAGAGTTTCAGGAAAATACTGCTTTTTTGCATGTTTGCTGACGGTTATGATTCCAAGTCCAGCCAGAGGTTTTACTCTAGTCTAGTGCATCTTTAAGAACTCTTCTTCATTCGCACGTGGTTTAGTGCACCTTGGCAACCACCCGTGACTTTTCGTTCCAGCTATAGCAACGGCATTCGCGGACACCTGAAGAACGTGATCTTGTCTTTGATCAAAGAATATCATCGCGTCGAGTCGCAGTTCCAGCACGGCTCGATTGATAAGTGCGTCGTCGCTCTGAGGGACCGCAACAAGGATAACGTGAAACTGGTTGTTGAAGATGTCCTGTCGCACGCTAACGTCGCGAAGAAGAACATACTTGTCGTGCAACTAATTGTGAGCTCCTTTTCATTCAGACTTTTTACTTAATTGCTGGCTGTGTAGTCAGCATTGCTTCCCATGTCTGCATGGCAAAGCAAAAGCGAATATTCCCATCTTAGCAACCGCAAAACTCTTGCGATTTTTTTCTGGTTGTCAAAGCAACCGCAGCAATCTTAAGCGGATCGAAGAATTTTTTCGCAATATCCGTTTCTGGCCACCGTCACTTCTAAAAACGGACCGGTATAAATTACGTGTAAGGCTGTTGTTGTAAAGTGTGGTTCGATCATCATGATGGAACACAACAGATATCCTTGAATTACGGGGTCGGGGCATTCGTTTATTTGAACAACGCGACGTTTTTTGCCAAACGCATCGCGCGATGCCACTCGCCTCGTCCAATGCCCCGGAGTAACCCGCGACCAAATAAAGTGTTTTGTGGTCGAACGGATGTTTTTTTTTCTTTGCAGAATGCCGTGGCGGGTCGCGACCACTCTCTGCCGCAGGACGTCAGCGAAACACTCGAACTACTCGCCAAGTTGAGCAAACAAGAGAACGCGAAGGTGGCGCTCCGAGCGCGTCAGGTTCTGATCGCCGCCCACCAACCGCCCTACGAGCTACGTCACAATCAGGTGAGGGTGGTTCGCCGTGGTGACGTGGGAGTTTACCGTTTTCGCCGCGTGTGCACGTTCACGCTCAAACCGTTCATTCACCAGATGTCTTATTTTGTTACTCAGTTTTTTTCCGCCATCATTTCCTGCCGGAACAGAGCCGGGTTTTACTGAACCATAACCTGCTGAATTTCTTAACTATTTTTAGGAATAAGGTTCAGCGCACGGTTCTACATTCATACCACCCAGCTTTAGATCAAAGCGAAGCATTTTTTAAACCTGAGTTACTATGTTGGTGTGTTAAATATTTTTTTCGCACATTTCAGTTTTCGAATATGTCCGAGTCGTATAGTTTATTCTGAAACATTTTGTTTTAGTTTCAGAAATTTTAAGCCGCCCGATGTTTGTTTTAACAGGTCGAGTCAATATTCTTGTCTTCGATCGGATCGTACGGAACAGATTTCTGTCCGGAAAACCTGAAGAAGCTCATATTTTCCGAAACCACGATATTCGACGTGCTGCCGGATTTTTTCTATCATCAAAACCCCGTCGTCAGGATGGCGGCATTCGAGGTACGTCCGGCTTTGCGGTTGTGTTGGCGAGACGGTTGCATCAATGGCATCGGTCCAAAGTGCGTCGTGCGTTGCTTCCTTTATTTTTCATAAATATTTGATCACGACCGCCAGGTGTACGTACGTCGTTCCTACATCGCGTACGAACTGAACAGCGTGCAGCACCACGAAATCGGCGAAGACAGTTGCGTGCTTGAGTTCCAGTTCATGCTTCCTACGAGTCATCCAAACAGGTGCAGGTCGAGTTCGTTCTAGTCCGACGAGTTCTGTTGATCCGACTAAAGAAAATATTCAAATTGCGCATCTTTTGCAACCTTAAGCGCGTGGTGCGAGCAACACGAGATCCTCCCCTTTTTCTGCGCAGGATGCATCAACGCGAGTACCAGATCCCCAGCACTTCGTCGCTGCCCAAAGTAGCCAGCGTTGGCGAAGGCCTTAACATGTTCGACCACGCATTCCTCCCGCCCTGCCAGAGAATGGGCATCATGGCCGCTTTCACCGACTTCGACGCGTTCAAACAGTGAGTAGCGTCGTGCTCTCGTCTGGTTGGTCGACACCACACCTGGTGCACTGCGCATGCGCGACTCCGGGCTTCCGGACATTTTCTTCTATTAAACCTAGAAGGTCGTGCATACATTTGCTTCACTAACGCCGCAGGGTCGGCGACCACCGCATACAGCCTAGCTATCATTGAATCCTGCCTCACGGTACTTGCATTTCAGATATTGTTCTTTCGTCTACTGTAGCGGAAAGTCGTGCATTTAATTGAGTTTTCTTCCTTAATCAAATTTGGCAAAGCCTTCGTTTGACTCGTATACGTAACGTTTTTTAGTTTGCCATCATCGACAAACAGCAAATGGGTGGTTATTTACAATCGCACAAAGCTCCTCTTGACAGAAAACAGTTTGTTCAAATTAATTGTTGAGGCTGATTGTAGTAATAGTGCGAAACAATTCGCGTTTGTTAAATGACGGTTTATGTTGATCGTTTACCGTAACATAGCAACTGGAAGCACGTGGTTTGCTGCGGGGTGTAAGAAAGACAGATGGACCAGTGTTGATGTTGACTATCAGGGCAAGTTTTTCTTTGCGACAGTTTGGCCGCTGCTTGCGTTTACAACTATTCCTTGGACCCTTAATTTCTTTCTGCCTCGTGTGGCTTCTTGAACTTTTGAAATGACCTAGCAGTGACAAAAGGCCGCCGACCCCTGACCGCCTAAAAAAACTGTTGTGGCATGTGACCCACAGTAACACCTGCGTAGTATCGCACCATTCACGCTTCAGTGGATACGTTCAAAGAAGGTTTCTACGACGTCTTACAGAAAAAACTTACGAAGGTGTAATCATGGAATTCTGTGAATTGCGCGTTGCGTTTGCTCTTGATAGCCTTGTTTTATTCATTAAATTCTCGTAAATAAATATTTCCCAACGCTTTTTTCTCGTATGCACAAGAGTTTAACTCTGCAACTGTAGCGGTCCTGTGTTTTTGAGATGGAGATGTGCGTATCAGATGATTCTTAATGATTTCCAGACACTTCCAGTCCATCATCCAGTGTTTCCACAACGCCAGTCCCCCCGACTCTCCCATAATGTTTGAAGCAGCGCACGAGTCAAGCTCAAGCGCAAGTTCCTCCAACGCCTTTCACCTGTCGCGTCCATCTTGCAAAGATGACGACTCCACGTCGCTAAGCAGCTTGTGCAACGAACCGATTCACATTTTGAATGTTGCCATAGCGACGGACCGTGGCATCGACGACGAGACGCTCACCAACCAGTTTTTAGAGTTCGTTCGCAACAACAAGGTTTGTGTAAATCGATCAATGTCTTTTTTTTGCTTCTGCATTATCAAGCCATTATTCCGTTGGACAACGAGGCCACTTGCTTGATTATGCGATTGATAAGTTTGCGACAGTGAAGCAGCCTTTCTGTTACGCACTCGGTCCAATTATGCTTGTGGTTTTGGAATGTAGTTCGTCCTTGTCCCGAGAGCCATACCGGAATGCAAAGGGGACGTAGAAAAACAGTGGCGGCTGTTCAAAGCAGTTGCCATTTCATCAGGTGCTCGGGTATGTGAAAAACAACTCGGTGTGGCAAAAGGGCAAAAAAAAATTAACGACACGGTGAAACCAGGAGGTGCAGGATGTTATTTGAGCGAAGTAGTCTGCAAGGCGTGGCGTAAGGAGAAAGTCGAACTTTCTTTGCATTCGCGGTATGCTGAAGCGCGAAAATCCGCAGCTCTAGTGGTAAAAAAAGTCTAAAATGCAGCCTTGGAGAATTTTGTACATAAACAGTGTATGCTGCCAGTGAGTGGCAATACACTGCGCCAGATCGAGAAGTTCAAGTACCATGGGGTGATTTTCACTATTGCCGGGAGGTACAATGAGATTGATGCACAGATTGGTAAAGCAAACAGTTCTACGTGAGCTTCATCTGTGTACGTACGGTCACAGAATGGGAGCTTTCAACCACCGTGTAAAGCCTTTAGTTTTTAAATCGACCTTTGTTGTGATCCTCACCTATGGTTATGAGGCAAGTGACCTGGGGGTGCTATCTGCTCGACACTCATGAGGCGAAAAGTGAGTGACGGTCGTTTGTTTGGTAGTGTTGCAATGACCGAAGACAAAATAATAGTATGATAATATATAGTATAAAATCAATGATAGATAAATGCAAGGAACTTCATTTTTCAGTTGGATTTGTGTGACACTGGGATTCGTCGAGTGACTTTCCTTGTTCACAAGCGAAAAGAAGTTCCGAAGTATTTCACGTACCGGGCACGAGACGATGTAAGTCCAAGTGTTTTTGCAACATTTCAGACTGGCGCTGCCAATTTCTCACAAAATGTACGACCGGTGTCATGCAGCTCGTGTGCAGTGTGCACTGAGTCTTCACGTTGTTGAAAATAGCTCGCCGCATTTAGCTTGTGTTAATATCTCTGTTTGGCACGATGCTGCGATTTTCAAAATCATTAGCTTCGACGTCTCAGCGTACAAGGTAAGCTTATTTGTTTCTTGTGTTGCAGTTCGAGGAGGATCGAATATACCGGCACTTGGAACCGGCTCTGGCTTTCCAGCTCGAGTTGAACCGCATGCGTAACTTCCGCTTGAAAGCAGTGCAGACCAACAACCACCGTCTGCATTTGTACCTGGGATCGGCGAAAGTGGAAGAAGGAGCTGAGGTCATGGACCACCGCTTCTTCGTGCGAGCTATCATACGTCATTCCGATCTCGTAACTAAGGTACCTGCTTATGATCTTGGTTTGTGGTGTTCTGCGGTAAAAAGTTTGATAAATTCACTGTAAGATCTATGGTCCGAAATCTCTCGCAACCCTGGACTTGCTCACCGAAACATGAGAACGGCGTGAGCTTGTTTGATGTTGGAGTTGGCGCTTTCGATTGAAGAACGGCATCGCATTATTGTCACGCTGTGATTGGCTGATCATCGCAGTCAGGAACTTATAGCTGGCTACGCTTTTCGCGAAATCGATTTTTTGCAACATCTCACAATGATATAATATTACGTGCTAGTTTCCTTGTGAAGCCTCATAGTTACGAGTAGTTGAGCTGTGATTGGTTGTGCTGCGCAGGAAGCGTCTTTTGAATTTTTGCACAACGAAGCAGAACGCCTCTTGCTTGAGGCGATGGATGAGCTTGAGGTCGCTTTCTCAGCTACCGAGAACAAAAAGATGGACTGCAACCATATTTTCATGAACTTTGTTCCGTAAGTCTTTGCACATCTCTTGTGTTACCAATGAATCGCCAAAGCGGTTTATTGGCAAAGAAAACTGCTGTCAATGAGAGCTGCTGAGATATGCGTACGAATGCAAGTACACCACACATTAGCTCCTCTTGCCAAGGATACAAAAAATCTTCGTGTCGTCTCGTGCGCGCAGTTTGAGCCTTTTAAATTCCCATATCTCACCAGAACGTTTTTATTCGAGCGTCCAGTTTTATGTAGGGATCATTCGTGTGTATGTTTCAGCAGACGGGTGGGTTTTTGTGTAAACACGCCCTAGTTGCACTTAATTTGTGCTGACTGCTGGGTCAAAAATGCCTTTTTGTAACGTTGTCCCTGCACTCTAAACCATAACATGCCTTTAACTTGTTGTTTGCTTCTCATGCACAGAAACGTGATGATCGACCCGGTCAAGCTCGAAGAGAACATCCGTAACATGGTGCTTCGATACGGAAGCCGACTGTTCAAACTGCACGTGTTGCAGGCCGAGATTAAAGTTAATGTGAGGTGGGTTTCCTACAGGAAACAAACTACATTATGCAACATTTTCTAATCATAGGATCGTCGTTCGGAATCCTTCTTGTGACGCTTACCCACTGCGACTAATTCATTTAAGGACCGTGTGAGCGACGGACGTATGGTCGTCGTCTGGTAGAATCGTTTGTTGCTGTAAAATGCATAACGTACAGTATACGTACAGGGTTGCCAGATGTTTGTCACCTAAACCTGCTAAATGGTGTCACGAAAAACTGCTAGATCCTGCTAAACAACTTGTCACAAATTTTCAGCAAAAATTGCTAAAAATAGTGAAATTCTGCTAAAAAACTGCTATTCTCGAGGTGTTTATAATAAACTTGTAAAGCTATATATCAATTTCTAATCTTGCACTCACTATCAATGGACCAGACATTAGGCTTTCGACTTCCTGGCGTAACTGAACCACCTGGAAAAATCATGCGTCGTGGGATAAAAACGTATTCTGCCAATGTAGTCTTTCAAACCCAGTGCGCTCATTAAGCACAGAAACAAATTATTTTAGGCTTCACCAAGCCATCCAGTTGCTTTTTATTATGATGCAATTATCTTCTCGGAGCAGCTTCGCTGCGTTTTAATAGAAACTCCAATGGTAACAGCAATGGTTTGTTCATCATCCAAATGATTAAAGGCGGCTAGTTGCGCCTGGTGGTCTTTGTGTTGCCCGATACGAAGCGTCAGAAAGAAGGTAAAGAATTTTTTGGTGAAGAAAGTGTTAAAGTTTTCATCCCTAAAAATTGTTGGAACAAATATTTGGCCAGGAATTTGTTTCCTGCTAAACCTGCTAGCCAGACGGTTTTTTAAATTGTGCTAGAAAATCAGCTAACTGCTAGATTGAAAAATCTCCAGCTAACAGTGAGAAAAACCTGCTAGATCTAGCAGCAAAACAGCTAAAATGGCAACACTGTATACGTAGTGGAGTTAGCCGCGTAAATTCGTGTTTCTCGTCGAGCTGGCATAGATGCGTCGTTTTTTCAAGTGCCTTGTTTCACGTTACGCTGATCTTGTGATGGCAGGTTGAGGGAAGACGCTGATCCTCAACCGTTTCGCATATTCCTGACAAAGGAATCCGGTTACTACCTTGACATCAGCATTTACCGTGAAGTGACTAGCCCCACCACAGGCCAAGTGAGTACAGCAGCGATCCTTCCTGTAAGCGACAAGCAGTGCACGAGAGCTGAGAAAAAATAAGCGTTTTTGCTGCAAAATAACATCTCGTCGCGAGGTTTGTAAAGGAAGGACGCTTTCCGCAATTTCAAGCGCATCGACAGCTTTACAGCGAAAGTCGTGACTGTGGTGAACATTTTTTTTGTTAATTTCTTGAGAGCGGTTTGGAGCTGCATGAAATTTTAAACCAGTTCGCTCGTTGCAAGTGAAAATAGTTGCGCATCTAGACACGCAGGGTTCCTACGGAGCCAGGAAAAGTCTGGAAAAAAGTTTGGTCATTTTCCGGCATGGAAAAGTCTGGAAAAATGTTTTTGGTCTGTTAGTATGGAAAAAGGCACTAATTTTCCAGACTTGATTATTTGACATGCATTCTTATAATATTTTATTCTGATACTTCTAATATAATTGACAACTTTACTTACATTATGTTAACTTTAAGTTAACGTAAAGGAAAAGTTAAGTCTGGCGATTTATATTTGAAATTGCGTAGAATCCGTGGACACGTGCTTTGTGTTTTGCAGACTGTGTTCCAAGCTTACGACTCCAACCGGCCCGGTCCGCTCAACGGCATGCTGATCAGCACGCCTTACGTCACCAAAGACCTGCTGCAGGCAAAGCGGTTCAAGGTCCATGACCTCAACACGACCTATGTGTACGACTTTCCGGAAATGACGAAACAAGCACTGAGCGTAATTTGGAAAGAGTTTGCTTCTAAGGGCGACTGGGGAGTCGCCATCCCGGACACTCTGGTGAGGAGACTGTATTGTCGATTGAACCTTTTACGTTGCTTTTATTTCCATGCAGCGAGCTATTATACTTGTAGCTGTGCGGACCTATATGCACCTTTCTGAATTGCAGGGTTGTACAAGGGTTTGGTTATGAAGACGTAACATTATTTTATCATTTTTCTAGTTTCTGTGCTAAGAATTGTTAAATAAATTATGCTGCGTATCTGAGCAATTGCCGTATTTGACAAGACGCGTTCTTTGAAGGTTTCTGTGGAAGAACTTGTGTTGAACAGCCAGGGCAATCTAGTGTGCATGAACAGGCCTCCCGGAGAAAATGAGGTACGTGTGCTTTTGCTGGAGCATTTCTATCACTTGGTGGGATGACGAATGTGCTGGTTCCTTGACTTGTTTGTTGCCCCTCAGATCGGAATGGTAGCGTGGCGGATGACCCTGCACACCCCAGAGTACCCGGATGGACGGCAGATCATCTGCATCTGCAACGACATCACCTGCAACATCGGATCGTTCGGTCCAGAAGAAGATCTTCTCTACCAGCGCGCGTCGGAGTTGGCGCGACGTGAAGTGAGTTGCAGTGGTTTGGAACAATTACGGGTGGAGTACTAGTTGTTGCCATTTTCTTGTCATAGGTTCTGGCCGAGGCTTCGGTCTCGCGTGCGTGCAAGATCGTGCTGTTGTTGTCGCCAAAGCGGTTTATTGGCAAAAAGGTTCGCAAAAAATCAGCCGACCAGCATTTTTTCACTTCCTCCGTCAGCTTTACGTTTCCCTGTATTCTTAACAAACCAAATTTTCATTTAGGGTATTCCCCGAATCTACGTATCGTCAAACAGCGGCGCGAGAGTGGGATTGGCCGAAGAAGTGCGGCAGCTTTTCCGCGTTGCGTGGAACGACCCTGATGACGTACACAAAGGATTCAAGTACATATACTTGACTCCGCACGACTTCAAAAAGGTGTGTTGCGAAGTCATTTAACTTTCGTCGAAAAAGTTGGTACATGATAAACAGCTGTCGCACCGAGAACAGCAACTCAATATTCCATGCATGAGTTCTTGGTTAAATTCTTTCCAGCAAACCGGGTTTGATTGCTTGTGCTGTGATGAGTCGCGCAGGGGTACCGATCGGTCGGAATGAGAGCCGGACGTTCGCTGCTGAACGCGGACGTTTACAAACGCGCTTCTGAGCACTTTCGACGTTGGAATTTGACTTGGTTGTCTTCCTCGTTTGATCAAAGTCCTTGGATGTTTTTTTTACTGCAAAAACCAGCCATTGCAGCTGAAATCGAGCGCCTCCAATTAGAAAAATGACGAGTTGACCGAAAAAAAAAACTTTTGTCACTTGCAGCTCAGCTCGTCGAACTCCGTTATCGCGGAGCACGTGGAAGATGAAGGCGAGTCGCGCTACAAAGTTGTCGGCATCATCGGCAAAGACGACGCCCTTGGCACGAAGTGTCTGCGCTGGAGCGGAACGATTGCCGGAGAGACGTCACTTGCTTACGATGAAGTAATTGATGTTGCAATGCCGCGACCGCTTTAAAAAAATCCCTGCTCGTGTGACGCTGTTATCAACCTTAGCATGTTGGTGGCTTTCAAACTACGACATTTTGGCATTGTAAGCTAGTGCTTGCTGTTTGGTACACCACATCTTCGGACTCGCCCCCTCAACTTCTACATTGAAGAGTGCTTTATGTCGTCAGGTTGTGACGATGTCTTTGGTGACGTGTCGCGCCGTCGGAATCGGCGCTTACTTGGTGAGGCTTGGTCAGCGAATCGTGCAGGTCGACAACTCCTACATCATACTCACTGGACACCAGGCCTTGAACAAGGTAGGCTAAAATTATCATCTTGCGTTTTAGTGAATAAACAAAACCCGTGAGCAGGATGGCGGCTCGTGCCACCAACTTCGACGACAAGGACAGCTGGAATTAATAGTTGGGCGCTCATTATTGGCGTGAAGATTTGAGTGCAGGTTGGCTAAGCATACAGCGCCGAATCCAGTGTTTATGCCAACGTTTTTTATCAAGGTGCTTGGGCGGGAAGTGTACAACTCAAACAATCAACTCGGCGGCATTCAAATCATGTTCAACAACGGCGTCACTCATCGCACAGTATCGTGGGACTACGAAGGCCTGCTCGTCCTCCTCAAATGGCTTTCCTACATTCCAGCCACTCGCACCTCCCCGCTGCCCATACTCAGCAATCCGCGCGACCCTGTCGATCGCGAGGTGCTGTTTCGCCCCACAAAAGCGAGTTACGACCCTCGTCACATGCTGGCCGGCACAACTCATCCAGGTAGGTGTGGATTTTTTGTGACGACATTTAAACAGAAGCAGCTTCTACTAGAAGAGAGACTTTCGAAAAGTTGACATAGTTGTCGAGTTGAGACCGAGTAGACGAAATAAAAAAGATAATCACCAAATTGTGGAAAGCTATTGTTTAAAAGACCGCTTTTATACAGTAACACGATCGCAAGAACACGCCAGGCAGCTCAGTATGTATTGTTCATCGCAGAAACGGAGGAATGGCTTCACGGTTTCTTCGACCATGATTCATTCGACGAAATTCTCCACGGTTGGGCGAACACTGTCGTGGTTGGTCGAGCGCGTTTGGGTGGTGTCCCGGTGGGTGTGGTTGCAGTGGAGACGCGGACGGTTGAAGTGGATGTTCCCGCTGATCCAGCTGACATGGAAAGTGACGAGAAAATGCTCCATCGAGCCGGCCAAGTAATCCTGGTTCTGTTATGCTGACTTTTTGCCGGTGTTCACACAACATAGACTTGCACTGTTGAAAGACTTCAGTGTTCTCTTGTATAATATAATAAGGAAGACATAAGCCAGTCGTCTAAGTATCGCAGGTTTCAGTTCGTCGTTCATGTTAATACGTTCTTTTCCAACTGTATTTCTTGTCTTAGCGTGGCATTGTATGCCAGTCGTGATCTTGCTTTAGAACAGGGGTAGGGAACCTGCAGCCCGCGTAAACATGTGATATGGCCCGCATCAGAATTTTCGTTACCCACGTTAGAGTACAACACCGCGTCAAAGTGAAGCTCTATGATAAGCATGTACTTAGACAGTAAGTCAGGAGAAGTCGCGCTTCCTCAATTTTAGATAAATGCAGAGTTTTTTGGTAAAATTGATTTTGCGGCCGGCCACCGATAATGCAAAATTCATGCGGCTCGTGATAGAAAATAGGTTCTCCAGTCCTGCTTTAGAAGATCGAGCGGATACTTCAATATTCTCGAAACGTTTCTGTAGGTCTGGTATCCTGACTCTGCTTTCAAGACCGCCCAAGCGATACTCGACTTCGACCGTGAAGGTCTCCCTCTAATCATGTTCGCGAACTGGAGAGGCTTTTCAGGCGGCATGAAAGGTATGGAATGAGAATTTTCACGCCTTGAAAAGTTGGCTGTGGAAGCGTTTTGTTGATGACAAGAGTCGTATACAGCAGCTGTTAACGACTCGTGTCGTGCCCTGGCCGAAAATTAACGCGTTCGGTCATTTTCGTTATGACTTGCCCGTGGCTGATGATTTTAAACCGGATGGCATTTCCATGTGAAGCGTTCTGCTCAAGAAGCTTTTCTGCGATGACTATGCTCGCCAGCTGATTGCGACACTATGTTGAGTGAGTCCCTGTGAGAGGATTTGACTGCGAATGCTGAGTTCATTATGTGAAGAAAACACATAGCGATGTTGTTAACCGTCCGAACAATAGTTAATTTTCTACTGCCACAAAGACCAGCGCAGCGTTTATGCGGAACTAACGATGGTTTATTCCTACTCAGATATGTACGACGAGGTGCTCAAGTTCGGCTCGTATATTGTTGACTCGTTGCGCAAGTATCGCCAACCGGTGATCGTGTACATTCCCCCCCATGCGGAATTGCGCGGGGGAGCCTGGGTGGTGGTCGACCCCACAATCAACTCAACGTAAGTAAATGACCGGAGAATTGCACCATAACGCTGCAGCTGTCTACTTGTTCGCACGTTCTCATTGACTTGTGCCCTGCGCGAACACGTGTGTGTTTGTGTTTCCAATGCGAACTTAGCCGTTGCAGTATTTAATAAACAAGCGATTGCGTGTTATTCGCTCACAGGCACATGGAGCTGTATGCCGACGAAGACGCGCGTGGTGGCGTTCTCGAGCCCGAAGGAACGGTCGAAATAAAGTTTCGCCGAAAAGATTTGATTAAAACAATGAAGAGATGCGACGAGCAATACAACGCTCTGTGCGTCAAATTAGGTGAGGCACATTTTTTACGGTTCCTGTTCTGTCAGATGCTGCCCCGAAGGAGCGAGCTTTAAGAATGTTCTTCCTAATACCAAGTGTTGATGAATTTAGTTTTGTGATCTGCAGTGACTTCTCATATAGACGATGACGTATGTCGTTCCGACATCGTTTTTGGGAAATTCCATCGGCAAAGATGTTTCATTAGAAACGTTTTTCACTGATTGTGAAACATGCCGGAATTTCGCTACATTCTCACGAATGAATTTGCGATGATTTACCGCTTGCTTCGTATTTTTAATATTTTCCGAAACGACTTGCAGAAAACAAGCAACTGTCAATTTCCGACCGCAACGAAATCGAAAAGAAGTTGAAGGACAGGGAAGAATATTTGCAGCCCGTGTACCACCAGGTGGCGGTGAAGTTTGCGGATCTCCACGACACTCCTGGCGGCATGCTGGCCAAAGGCTGCGTTTCTGTAAGTTGATGAAAATAACAATTCGCGTTAGTGACCATAGTCCGCGATGTCGCATCGGAACGCGTTGCTGCTTTGAACCATCGCGTTGGCGAGTAATGCCCCTGAATCAAGTTGCAGCCGTCGTTTCCAAAATTCACATGCACATTCCTAAAATTCAAGTTTGGCGAAGTCGTTTTTCGGGTTCTTCACAAAATCGCTTTTCTTAAAGGGCGTGCTCCAGTGGAGAACCAGCCGCTCTTTCATNTATTGGAGGCTTCGTCGTCTCCTCCTCCAGGACGACGTCAAGAAAAAATGCATCTCGATCAACCGCGAGCTGAGCAACGCTCAACTGGACGCCATGTTGCGGAGATGGTTCGTAGAGGACCTGGGAACTGTCAAGGTTGGAGACATTAAAGCCCTCTGCAGCAATTCTAATCAGTTTTTTGGCTAAAAAATTGAATTGTTGTTTATGGTTGGTTCCGTACGTAGCGTAGTTCGGATCGCTTGCGCAGCAGTTGAATGTATAGTTTGAAGTTGAAATAAAATGCGACTTTGTTGAAGAAGTCTAAACTTTTGCGAAGCTTTTCAAAAAGCCGGTAGTGGTGCGCTTTAGTTTTTTTTGTGCAAAGTAAGGAGATGAACTCTGGCTACTGATTGCAAAGAATTGACGAATCTATTCATATGTGTATATTTTCAGGCTCATCTCTGGGATGACAACAAGGCCGTCGTTGATTGGCTCACAGAGCAACTGGTGTCGCCCAAAACGAACGGCGACGCCTCGATTTTGGAGGAAAACATAAAAATACTTAAAAGAGATTCCGTTTCTCACCAGGTGAGGTTTTCTGTCTTGTTCTGTTTTGTGTCCATATCAAGTGTGCTATCCCCAGGGCCGGTCTTAGGCCGATGCAGCTACATTGGGCCCCGCGCCATGGTGTTTGGGTAGATTATTCATTTTTGCCAGATGCACCTTGCGCTTGAGAGTTCAGTAGAAACGCCATATAAATTTCATTGTTAACAAAAAACGCTCTCGTCAGAACCAGCAAATTTCCTCTCGAACGTTA